>Ga0307987_1001603_pt1 | contig 12379 bp, 6 predicted proteins | sample EllFjometagen181_FD_203157 | JGI IMG/M metagenome (GOLD analysis project Ga0307987, IMG submission 203157) | Marine microbial communities from Ellis Fjord, Antarctic Ocean - #181 | ecosystem: Environmental > Aquatic > Marine > Unclassified | place: Southern Ocean | collected 2014-10-08 | reverse complement strand
CGCAAACATGTCGCATCATCAGAATTGAAGTCAAATGAAGGAACAATCTATGCACCCAATAAAACTGTCACTATCACGAATACTTACGGCACTGATCATCATTACAGCATTCATCGCTGTGCCGGCACAGGCCGTCCTCTTGTCTAACGGCGGCACTGCAGCGGTACAGATCTACGCTCAGCCCAATACAAACGCCGTCAGTGAGGCTCTGCAAGTTCTGCAGAAGTACCTGGACCAGATGACAGGCGCAGAGTTTTCGTGTGCAACAACGCCCTTCGCGGGCAAAGGCATACTGCTTGTTGTGGGCTCAGATGCAGCAACACTTCCGCCTGCCACTGCAGAGGCACTCAAGACCATGGGAGGAGAAGGCTACGTTGTCCTCGCGGACAGAGACAAACTGATCCTCGCAGGGAACTCGGGTCGAGCGGTTCGCCATGCCGCCTATGAGTTACTGGGGCAACTAGGCTGTCGATGGCTGGTTCCGAGCGAACGCTGGACGATTGTCCCCAAACGCTCGAAGCTCAATGTCGAGCCACTGCAGATTGCGACAGAACCGGATATTGCAAATCGTAGCATCTGGTACGCTTATGGAATGGGTGTTGACGACTCCCGATACGTCCTCGCGCGGGATTACAACCGCTGGGTCGAAGGGAACCGGCTAGGTGGATTGGCACCGTACAAGTGTGGCCACACCTACCCGCACACCGTTGAAGGCCACAAAGAGCTCTTTCAGGCACATCCAGAGTACTTCGCCATGAAGGAAGACGGATCGCGCATCCCCTACGGCAAGTACCACAGCCTGTGCTATTCCAACCCGGACGTGGCATCGATATTCATCAAAGAGAAGGTGGAGGAAATGCGTCTGAGCAAGGCCGCCAATCCTTATGCCTACACCGTATCCATGGACCCCAATGACGGTTCCGTAGCGTGTTGCTGTGAGCCCTGCAAAGCTCTTGGCAACGGATCGGACCAGGCCCTTTACCTGCTAAACCAAGTTGCAAAAGCTCTGCGCAAGGAGTTCCCCGATGCCGTGGCCACGATGTATGTCTATGCATCGCATCGACTTCCCCCTCTTAAGGTTAAATCTGAGCCAAACGCCAGCGTGCAGGTGGCTATGGGATTCAACCGAACCAAATACTCGCTCGACGAACTGGTCGCGGAATGGCGCAAGAATGTACCCTCCGTGGGCATCCGTGACTATTTCGGCGTCATGGCGTGGGACTGGGGGCTGCCTGGCCGCGGCAAGGCGTCCTCAATCGAATACATGAAAACATGGCTTCCAAAATTCAAACGGTGGAACGCCGCCTCATTTAACGCTGAATGCAACGTCAACTGGGCGAGTTTCGGACCAGCAACATACGTGGCGACCAAGTTGCTCTGGGATGCCTCGGCTGACGCTGATGCGGCATACGACGAGTTCTTCGTGTCTGCTTTTGGTGCGGGCGCCGCAGACATGAAGGCGCTACACGCTCTTTGGGCGACAAACAGCCGCCTGTCTGTCCAGAATATGCACGAGTGGTTCGCGCTTCTTGAGAACGCATTCAAGGCCGCACGGAACGATGGCCCCGACGTACAGCAGCGGCTCATTGACATGGCCGCCTATATGCACTATGTGAGGTTATACAGTGACTGGGAGCGCGCAGTGGCGGCCGGAGACCGAGACGAGGCCTACACAGTACTGAAGCCTCTCCTCGAGTTCACCTGGCGCATCCGGGAACGACAGATGGTCCATTCCTATGCTCTGCAACGGCGTCTGGTCAATGCGGGTGCCAAGATCCTACGGCCGCTTGAAACGGGCTGGCGATTTAATGAAAAAGACGCTGTGTGGAAAAACCCCGAGCCGATCACAGATGCCGAACTCCTAGAAATTTTCAAAGCCGATCTCGTGGCGACACCGGCAGACAAGCGCATTCAGAAGTTCTCAACGAACCTGAAGAAGCTGGATGCCGAGGGTGGCACGCCGGCGCCAGTCGGCGTCCTGCGAGGCCGTTCCCGCTGGCATCTTCTGGTTGAGAACGATAAACATCTGGCGTTCCCACTGAAGATGACGGGCGTCCGATACCCATACATTCTGACCATCCATGACACAAAGGGAAAGCAGGTATGGAAGTCCCAGCACACGGTAAGTGCGGACGAACGATATGAACAGAAACTGTTCGAACTCGACGTCAAGTTCCCGAAAACTGGGCAGTACATCATCACTATCCAGGCAGGAGAAGACTACCGGCCCATGTTCCAGGAAGGGCTCAGAGTCGTTCTTGAGGCAAGCGATGCACATCACCCGCTCTTCCGCATGTATGGCAACGCCTACTTCTATGTTCCCAAAGGCACAAAGCGTATCCTGATGAAGACAGAGGGCCGCGTTGCCTTGATTCGCCCCGGAGAGACCGTACGAACAGACTACGAAGTGAAGGATGAAGATCCAAAGCTGCAATGCATGGTCATTCCTGTTGAAGACGATGCAGGGGCGGTCTGGACGCTATCCAACCAGACGGCTGGAAATGCCTATTTTTTGAATATCCCGCCATATATTGCATCGAGTTCTGACAGACTGCTGGTCCCTGCGGAGGCCCTGAAGTGAAGCAAATCGGGGCCCTGGGCGACATGATCAGGCAGGACTGCCGAATCCTGTGGGTAGAAGCGGGTACTGTCAAAAATTCTATGAAAACAATATTTATACAGATTAAGAACGTCCAACATCGAACGTTCAACATCCAATTTTGAATAAGAGCCTATCGGCTCAATAAAATTGCAAAACAATTAAAAAGTCCTAAAAGAACTAAATAACATAACCTAGAGCAATGCCCTAGGAAAAAGACGAGCAATGCTCATTCCTGCTCACAGCAGTGTCTTTCATTCATTATTGGATGTTCGATGTTGAATGTTGGACGTTCTTTCTGTCCTACCTTGGGAGTTGGATATTCATTGTTGGTTATTGGATATTGAAAACAAAGCGAGTAAGGAAACTAAATGAAAACGTATACCGGCAGACTGATTGACGGCCAGACCGTCGCTGTCGAGGTGGATGGGGCGACCATTCGGCAGGTCAGGCCTGTCCCGGACGATGCCTCCCTGCCTTGGCTACTGCCGGTTCTTGTCGACCTTCAGCATAACGGTGCACTGGGCACGGCCTACGGAACGGTGGGAACGGCTCCTAAAGGAGAGCTCCGTCGCATCGGCGAGTTTCTCCTGCGCCAGGGGGTTGGACGTTGCCTGCTTACCCTTGCCACCTATCCGGTGGCGGTGCTGCAGGAATCCTGCAAAGCCATACGGGCTGCCCTCGAGGCAGATCCCGTGCTCGATAGGCTCTACTGCGGTGTATTCCACGAGGGCCTCTTTATTTCACCGGAGGCCGGTTGGCGTGGGGCGCACAACCTCAATTGGATTCTCCCCCCCGACTACAGCCTGATCGCGACTTTCGATGAGCTGCTCGGTGGGCGCATCGCCATGGTCAATATCGCCCCCGAACTTACCGGTAGTGATGACTTCATTGCGGCCACCATTCAGGCGGGGAAACGGGTTAGCCTCGGCCACTGCAACCCCACGCCCGATCAAATCGAGGCAGCGGTCGAGCTGGGCGCATCGCTGGTGACCCATCTCGGCAACGGGGCAGCACCGGAGATTCATCGTTTCAGAAATCCCTTCTGGCGCTTTCTCACCGATGACCGCCTTGCCGCCGGTGTCATTCTCGACGGCCACCATCTACCAGCTGATTTTGTCCGCACCGTCTTTCGCTGCAAGGATCGAAAGCATATATTCCCAATCAGTGACGCCTCTGGCTACTCCGGCTACCATCCCGGTTCCTACCGGGACAGTGCAGAACGGGACTTGGTCATAGAAACCAACGGATTTCTCCACCTCAAGGGGAGTGAAATTCTCTGCGGGGCTTGGCATCAACTGCCCCGGGCAGTGGAGTTCCTGGTCCAGGAACTCAACCTCTCTTTCCCTAGCGCCTGGCGGCAGTGCAGCCTGGTCCCAGCCGAGATCGCCGGTCTTGAGCTTCCCACTGTCGAAGTCGGGCAGGAGGCGAGTTTCGTCGTCGCCTCTTGGGACGGGCACCTGCACATTGAGGAATCGGTCCATGGTGGCGTTTCCTATCAACCCATTCATCGGTACTGTCAAAAATTCTATGAAAAAATATGAAAACAATATTTATACAAATTAAGAACGTCCAACATCGACCCAGCTACTAAGCTGAAAAACTTAAACTACAAATCTAACTTAGTTACTATTTTAGTAGCTGGGCAACGTCCAATTTTGAATAAGAGCCTATCGGCTCAATACAATTGCAAAGCAATTAAAAAGCCCTAAAAGGGCGAAATAACATAGCCTAGGACAACGCCCTAGGAAACATAACAAGAACAAAGTTCTTACCTGCCCACGGCAGTGTCTTTCATTCATTATTGGATGTTCGATGTTGAATGTTGGACGTTCTTTAATGTCCATCATTGGCTATTGGATATTGAAAAACAGAGGGATAAGACAAAATAGTCTGTATCTCGTTTATTTATAACAAAATAGGTCTGAAAAGAAAGTGAAACTTTTGACAGCCCCCATTACATCCTAAAGGAATTAATCCATGACTATCACACTTCCCACCGTTTCCGTCACGGCACACACCTCGGTAACCGTTAAAGGGGGGGAAACCTCCTTTCAAAAGGCACGGCAGTGGGTACGCTTCTCCCTGCCCCTCTCCCGCGGGTATGACCTGCCGCTCGACAGGCTTCATCTGACCCATGACGGGGAGCGCTATCCTCTCCAGCTGCGGCGACTGGCTGACTGGCACGATGGATCGGCACGTTGGCTTGACTGTCAGGGCCTCCTGCCCGGTAGCGGCGACTATGCACTCAGTACGGAAGGCGAGCCCCCTTCACCAACCGAGGAGGTGCACGTTGTCTCCACAGACGAGACCGTGGTCTTGGAGAATTCCGAACTTTCAGTGACACTCTCCCGTGTCGGTTCGAGCCCCGTGACTTCAATCCGGTTTGCCGGCACAGAACGGATCGGCGAGAATGCTTTTGTCCCATCGGTGACCACGGTCGCGGAAAAACACTTCACCTCCTCCAGCGAATCAAAGCGAGAGATTACTGTTCTTGAATCCGGCCCTCTCCGTGCCGTTGTGATGGTGACCGGCGAACACCGCAATGCCGATGGCGAGCGTTGCCTGGGGTATCGATTGATCTTCGAACTGGTGGCCGGCCTCCCTGTTCTAACCGTGCGCCACGGCTTTGTTCATGACGACCCTGGCGTGGAAATGCATCATCTCAGCCAGATTGGCATCTCTACCGACTGGCAGGGCGCGGGAGACAGCCACTTTCTTCACCAGAAGCGCTACAGCAACACCTCCATCCCGCGCGACGTAACGACGGCTCACCACGTCGACATTCGAGCAGCCATGGATCCGCCCCTGGCAAAAGTCCACAACCTTGAAGCGCTGGAGGACGATCACGACTACCCTTGGTTCATTAACCCCCCTCTCAATGACACTCTTCCCTGGATCGGCTGTGCCCTCGACGATGCAGCGGTGGTGATGCAGGCCGATGACTTCAGCCCCCTCGCCCCAAGTGGACTTCGCGCTGAGGGGACGACCCTCACATTCGATGCATGGCCGGCCTGGGCCGATCCCGCCGAGGTCCGACAAGGTTGGAGCCGTGAGGCGGCACTGCGCTTTGTCTTCTCCGAAGGGGCAGACCATCTGGGGTGTGCGCAGATTCGAGACGCTATCGCCTCGGTGCAGGAAGATGGCACGGCGGCCTTGCCGCAGACATGGTATGTCGCGGCTGACGCGCTCATGTCCACACACCTCTTGCCTAGCGACAGTAGCGTGTCCGCCTGGGACCGGTATCTCGCTAAGCTCACCACCCTCTCCACTCCGGCGGGCATGTGGGACCTCGGCGACACCATCGACCCGGGCTACAGCATGACCTACGCAGGCGTCGGGCGGCTCAAGCGCATCCCCATCACCCCCCGCTTCAACGCCGGGTTACATCATGCGCTTCAGGAGTGGAGTTGCAGCCGAATTTTCGAGCCAGTCTGGACCAACAACGAGTATGACGTCATTCTAGCCATGGTGCGGGAAATCGTCCGCGGCGGGGCAACCCCGTCGCTCCTGCAGCACACACGTTGGTTTGCGCGCCACGCAGTCGAGGTCGATTTTATCAGCTACTCCGACCACCCCGAACTTCACCACGGTAGCCCGGCCCACAGTGCCGGCCACTGCAACGCCAGTTCCTATCCATCCCACCTCTGGACCGAAGGGTTGCTCGCTTGGTACTGCCTCTCGGGTGACCGGGATGTGCTAGATGCAGCCATCGCGATGGGAGACTTCATCATCGACACCTTCAACGACCCGGCGCGGCGCGGCAAGCTTTGGAACTTCTCCCGCGAGCTCGGTTGGGCCCTCATGTGCACCGCCTCCCTGGCAGACATCACCGGCGAAGAGCGCTTCCTCACCATCAGCCAGGAGATCAGTGACCTCATTTGCAGTCACCCAATTGATGACACCCTTGCCGACGCCATGGTCATGTACGCTTTCGGCTATGCAAGCCTCGCCATGGGGGTGGAGGCACTCTGGCAGATAACCGGTGAAAAGCAGGAGGGCACGTGGCTGATTGCTCTCGCCGATACTCTCTTCCGCGACACCCGTCCCCTTCACGAAAATGCATTGGCGGGTTCGATGGTACTCAACTACTGTAACGCCGCATATGCCGTGAGTGGTGAGAAGCGTCACCTCGAACCCGGACTCCCCATTCTCGAGGTCATTCGAGAATCGAGCAGTTGGGCATCACCCGAGCTCTTCACCAAACCGGTTGCCATGCTCTATCGGGGTCTTTCCAGGTTTGTGCACTATGCCCATGGGGAAGGACTGTTGACATGAACCTGCCGTCCCTCGGTATCCAGGCGACACTGCTGATCGCCCTTTGCCTTGCGGTGCAGGTGGGTTCAGCGGGGGAGCCTCTACCTACAGAGGTCGTGAAGGGACTGAAGAATATCGATTTTCGGGAGGGGCTCAAGGGGTGGACGGTGTTGCCCAAACCCGCAGATGTGAAGGCGGAGGCCGGCGTGCCTTTTGTGACACTGTCTCCGGGACAGACGCTGAGCCGTGCCGATAGGGTGCAGCGCGGATTCGCTAACGCCGACGATGGGCAGGTGATGGTCTCTGTTGACGTTCGTTCCCGTAAGGGAGGTTTGCTCTTCTTGCGTTTGCGCCAAGGAGGTCCTTATCGCGACCGGATGATGACGGCTGGCCCCACATGGCAGACGATTCGGCTGATGATGCCAACCCCCACCCGCTATCCTGGACTGGACCAGACGTCGCTCTCAATTCAGCTCAGCAACAAATCAGCAGCAGACATTGATCTTCGCGACGTGCAGATCACCCGTTTCCCTCACTATGGTGTCTATATCCGCGTTCAGATTTTGGAGGGCGATTCCAGTCGTTACCGAGCAGGCATGACCGTCATTCGGCGTCATCGCAACAAGAACTCTCCGAACTCGATTCAGCATCGTTTCAGCAGTCATGCCGAAATCGTGAGCGCGTCACCAGGACTGAAGACGGGGCAATCATCTGGCTGGATTGACCTGCGGCCCCATCTCTTCGGCAAGAGCCAATCCACAGGGATTCTGCAGGTGACGCCAACAGGAAAGAAGAAGGTCTCCGGATCGGTAAAAGTCTTAGTCGAGCTTGCATCCTATGCCCAGGCACCAGCCCAGGAATCCGCGAGCGATGATTTCGGTCTCGATTCCGTAAGTTCCAACCTCGATATCGACATTGATCTCGACGAGCCGCAGGCGGCCGCCGATGCTGCGTTGGCAACAGCAACGGCGTATCGCTTTGCCAGTTACCGTCTGCAGAGCGATGAAGGACGTTTCCTTTTTCTGCTCCCTGAAAATGAACTTCCACCGGCTCAGTTCGCGGCTGGGGTCGTCAATCTGGCTGACCAGGTGGCGGAGCGTTCCAAGAAACTGGTTAAGGCTTTGGGCCCGATGAATCGACTTCCCGCAAAAATTCCCGTAGCAGCCAATTTTTCCTTTCGAGAGGATCTAATCAGCAATGAGCTTGTAGCCAAAGAAATTGATGTTCTCGCCTGCATTGGACTTTCCGCAACAAGTCGATCTATCGAACTCACCACCGCGCAGAAGTACTTTGATGAGGCGCGCGGGCGGGCGGGAATCAAGGTCTTTCACGACAAGCTTTACCTCCGCCTAGGAAACGAAGCTGACCCCTATCGCGATGACCCGGCGGGCCTGCGGACGTGGTATGCCAAACGTGTCCGCGATACCGCTGAGAAGATGCGGAAGCAGGGAACCCTGAAGCACGTGGCGACGGTGGAACTCACCGACGAGCCAGGCAACATGTCGGTAACGTCGGCTGATCTAACAGGCTTCAGGCATTATTGCACCGAAAAACAGCTATCGCCCCTGTTTTTCGGGGTCGATTCCCTGGCTGAGCTGCGGCCGTGGGGGGTAGGAGAGACGCAAGCAAACCCAATCCCTATCCAAATGCCCACTTTAGATGATGGTGGTAAAATGGATGAAGTGCTTGATGCACTTTCAAAAGTTGAGGGCGCAAAGATCACTGAGGAGGACCTGAGCCTGGAGGAAGATGTTGAAGATGCTCCTGCTGATCCTGATCTGATGGACCCGACCATCAGTGAATCTGCCAGCCCGGATGCGCCACTCCCCGACCGTCGGCTCTATTACTGGACCCGACGTTATGCCGCGTGGAAAACGGCCAGTTTTTATCGGACCGCCACCGAAGCAGTCCAGGCAGAGATGCCGGGCGTGGATACGCTGGTCAACTTCCGAAGCGGCGTGCGACGTGTCTTGACCTCGGAGACGGCTGACTGGTTTCTCTTTGGTCGCATGCAGGCTGTAACTTGCCTGTGGAATGAGGACTGGCTCAACTGCTACGGCTGGCGTCGCAACGGTCTACAGCTCGTGAGCTACTATACGGAACTCATGCGCACCGCGGCGCGCCCCCATAAGCTCGCCCAGGGCGGCTTTCTTATACAACTCGGTACGGATGACGGGCAACGCAAGGCCATGAGCGCGCTGGCGCACGGGTCTCGCTCCATTTCCTTTTGGCGTTACGGCCCAGCCTATCTTGATACGCTGCCTTACTGCTGGAGTGGATCAGATCAGACGGTCAATGGGATTGCCACTTTTTGCCGTGACGTGGCTGCTGTGGAAGACGATCTGATGGCTAGTGAGCGTGTACCCGAAAAGGTGGCACTTCTTTATGCCAAATCCGATCCTCTCTGGGGTTATAACCAAACGGAGAATCGCCTCGTCTATCTCGCGTTTTTACACGAACAGATCCCCTGTACACTTGTGACGGAGGCAGAAATTGAGGAGGACGGTATTCTTGATCAGTACACCCATCTTGCGATCACGGATCGAACGGTGCGGAAGGGAACCCTCCAAAAGGTGGTGAAGTGGGGTAGAGCAGGTGGTCGTCTTTGGCTCTCTGGTGAGGCGGCCACGCGCGACGAATACAATGAGCCCTGCGCCGAACTAGCTGTCGACATCGGGATCACGGGGCGTCGCACCGACAATGGCGACGCGGCGCTCACGGGAACACTTGGCAAGGGTGGCTGGTGCGTGGTACCCGGCGCACCGGGTGTTGCCTACGAACAGACAGTCACGCGTAAACGTGGAAAGATTCAAACGGGTTGGTCGATGGCAGCCCGACAACGCATTACGCAGTATTTTCTGAAGACCGGAGTGGTTTGCCCTATCGATGTCAATCGCCCCGGTCTTGAGTCCACGCTCTATCAGGGCGAAGCGGCGGATCTGCTCTTCCTTGTGGACTTCAGTGGTCTCGAATTGGGGGTGCCGGTTAAGATACGACTTACCCAGGGGAAGGGGCTGGACCGCATTCACTCCCAACGGCATGGGGATTTGGCCTTCGAACGTGAGGGAGATGGTGTCACATTCTCATGGCAAGCCTGCCCCGCTGATATTCTTCGCCTGGTGCATAAATAAACACAGAACTAAAAGGAAAACCGATGAAAGCAGTAGAAACAGTTCCATCAGATCAACCCAATATTCTCTTCCTCGTATCCGATCAGCACGGCCGCATCTACCACTCGTCCCTCGTGCCAGGCATCCCAGTAACGATACGCGACATCAGGTTTGAACGTCAGAAATGCCGAGAGATAGCCATGCACCCAATTCTTTATAAATCAATCCCGCCTGCGTACATTAGAGCAATTCACGGTTGATCTTTTACCTGTTACCTACGGCTACGGTTGATCTTCTCCAAAAAATAAAACATAGCTCACTATGCTTCTATCTTTTTGAGAAGCCAACCTTGTCCTCGCTAACACATCTACACGACATCTCAATCGTTCATTGCTCTAAATTTCTCTCTTAAAAAATGATTCTGTCGAAAGTTTTATACTTCTTTCAGATTGGCACACACTCCATTCTAAACGCTGTTCCTGGCTGAACAACCGCTTTCTCTACATCGTACGTCTTTCCCCGTGGAAAAGCCGCGCTGACCGTTACCGGGACATTCCGCCAAGGACTCTCGACCTGGCCCGCAATTGTGTTGTTGTCAATGGTTACATGCCGTAGCTCATGACCCCCGCCGGAAATATGTGCATCGGTTCCGAGAATGACGGGGGTAACGCCATCCCATCTTGTGAGGCGAAACACCCGCGTGCTGCGGGGTGGCAGGACTACCTTCAGAGAATCGCCTCTACGCTGGATACCCACGCACTGCTGCTTATGAAAGTCAAACATAGCTGCGGTTGCCCACTCACGCGGTATAAAGTCCATCGGAACATGACGCATTTCATGCGTATTCTCCCAATTGATTACTGTCAACACAAGCCATGGCTCCAGTCCGGACGTGGCGCTTTCAATCCGCGAGACAAAAAGAGAGGGGCATTCTGGATTATGCCAGTCAAGCGGTCGCGCTGGTGCACCCACCGAGGGGATCAGGTGTCGGAGCAGGGCATAACGAGACTGGGAGAGCTCCGCGAATCGCTCCCCTATACATGCTATGCCACCACAGAGAAACTGAACAGCCAGAAGCGTAAACGCCTCTTCATCCGTGAGTGTTCCCAGCGAAAGATGAGGCCAGTCCGCATCCCAAGGTTCTTCGCGAAGCCGCAGCATGAGTGCGTCCGGATCCGTATGCCAAAAACGCCCTGTATAACTGCGAAAGATATTCTGCTTGCACGTCACACTGCAAACCGGTCGATTCTCGGCATACCCCGCGCGTGACCAGTCCCCTACTGTGTCCGAACTGGTCCGAACTGCATCAACCAAACCCGCGCTACCTTCGAATAGCCCCCCACAAGCTAGGATATAGGCCTCTGGACCGGTGGCCTCTCGGATCAATCGCAGTCCATGGCGGTAAGCTTGGGTACGCGTCATGGACAGATCATGGAAGCAAATGTCATGCGCCGTGATGATTGAACGCAGAAAATCGAACTTATGATAGTGGTAACCCCAGTCAGCTAAGCGTCCGTAAAGCTCATCAAAATAGAGCTTTGCCGAAGGGGCGGTGACATCGACCACATAACAGGGAGGCCCTTGGTAACCGAATAGACAAGGCTTGCCTTCCTTGTTTCGTGCGACAAGATCGGGATATTTCTGTAGCACAGGTGAGTCAGCCATCACGACGAACGGACAGGTCCAGATACCGGGCTCATATCCCCCTGCCCTGATTTCGGTCGCGGCTTTTTCCATCCCGCCGGCCCACATGGTATTGGGCTGCCAGGAGCCGAAGTCGTCCATCCACGAACCATCGATCATGAAGACGTCGAATGGAACCGGTCGTTTTTTGAGTTCCGCCAGGTTTTCATGGAGTTCTTTCTCTCCAAACCCCAAGCCATAGTAGTACCAACTGCAATACAAGCTTGGGGGGCACGCTGGCGGCGGGGGAATCCGGTTGTGACAGGCAAACATGTCTGCATAACGATTCAATGCGTCGAGTTCGTTCTGAAAGGCGAAAAGCAGCAGCCAGTGCGTATGCCGCTCTTCTCCGGGAGCCATAGAAACACCGTCGAATTCACAATCAACCTGAAACCCAGCAAAACCATGTTCTCCAAACGAATTCTCTGTTGCCAGCGTCAACGTGGCAAGATGTAGCGATTGCCCCATCATTCCGAGGAGAACTCCGGGAAGTTCAGGATCGCTGCGCAACAGCATGCAGGGTTCGCCTGCAATCCGACCGGTTTCTCCATCTCTGCTCGAAGCAGCCTCCATGTGGTCGAGGGTAACTCCATGCCCGGCTGCTACATCAGAACTCTCGAACATGGCATCCTGAAAGCCAACATCTCTGATGGTCGGATTAAGCGTGCCGGGGATGTCGTTCTTATGTCGGCTCATACGGGTGACTCGCCATTGGGATATGGGTGCATTG
>Ga0307987_1001602_pt1 | contig 12379 bp, 7 predicted proteins | sample EllFjometagen181_FD_203157 | JGI IMG/M metagenome (GOLD analysis project Ga0307987, IMG submission 203157) | Marine microbial communities from Ellis Fjord, Antarctic Ocean - #181 | ecosystem: Environmental > Aquatic > Marine > Unclassified | place: Southern Ocean | collected 2014-10-08 | reverse complement strand
CTCGCATATTCCGACAGGTATATGGCAGACATCAACCCGATTGGCACAGCCACAGTGAGGGCAATGCCAGAGATCATAAAAGTACCGGCGAGCACGGGCACGGCACCAAAGCTTCCTGAACTTCCCGCCTGATCGGCACGCATGGCCATCTGAGGGCTCCATTTCATACCAAAAATAAAATCTGTGAGAGGAACATGTTGGAAAAATCTGATGGACTCAAAGAGAACAGAAAGAACAATTCCGATGGTGGTAAGAATGGCTATGGTGGAGCATATGATAAGACCTGTCTGCACAATTCGTTCAACATGATTTCTGGCACGCATCTCAGGACGGATACGTCTGTACACAAGTGAAGCAGAAAGAAGTGCCAGCGAAAACATGACCACGCCAAGTGCACTCCGCCCTATACGTTCCAATCCCTGATACTGAAGCGCTGCCTGCTGCATTACCGGATCAATATCCCTGGCAGCGACATGTCCAGCAACCAGATTATGTAGATTGTTAACCAGTAAATTGGTCTGTTCAGCCGGAAGATTCTGCATGGAAGACGGCAGAGTTTTTAGTGCCAATGCCGTAAATATTGTATCGGAAAAAAGTACCCAGAATCCAAATATTGTAAGCGCAGGTAAAACACACCAGACTGCGGTCAACATCCCGTAGTACCAAGGACGCGAATGCAATTTCCTCGGGACACCTTTTCCGCCTGAAAGCGAAAAAGCCCGTCGTTTTCCCTTCATATAGGAGAGGGAGGCAAGAATCAGAAGAATAGCCAGAAAGTAGGATGAGGACATCTAATCCGTCTCCCCGCGCACGATTTTCCCTTCTACAAGATAAATGACCTCTTCTGCAATATTTTTAATCCGATCTCCAATCCTTTCCAGATGACGGGCTAACAGATACAGATTCACCAGACACTTTGCGTGTCCCGGTTCCTCGTTCAGCTCTTTAACGACGTGTCTGTATGCCTGGTTACGCAGCTGATTTACCTCTTCATCTTCAAGGAAAACCCTGCGCGCCAGATCTGAATTTTCGGTAACCAATGCATCGAGTCCCAGCTTAAACATCTGCAGCACTCTGCCAAACATCGGCTCATACTCAATGGTAAATTCGAGGGTGGAGTCTTTACTAATTGTCTGAACACGTTTGGCAATATTGACGGCATTATCCGCAATACGTTCAAGCTCGTTATTAATCTTTATAATGGCAATCAGAAGGCGCAGATCCGAGGCAACGGGCTGGTGAAGAGCAAGAATTTTGAGGCATTCCTCCTCCACTTCAATTTCCATTTCATCGATTTCCCAATCCGTGCTTATAATCTCCTGCAACAGCGCCGGATCTCTGGTCTGCATGGCAAGACTCGCCTTTTGCAGACGATCCTCAACCAGGGAACCAAGAATCATAAATTTGTTTTTGAGTTTATCGACTTCTCGCTGAAACGTTAACTGATGTGCCAAAATTGATTCTCCCGAAAAATACTGAAATACTGTTCAGCTTTTTAGACCCAATCTGTTTTAGAATTTTGTTAGAGTTTTGTTCGGATTGCGTTAGAAGATTTTGCGGATTGGGGAAAAATATGTCTCAAAAGAAGACGACAAAGGAATCACCGGAGAGTTATTGACGCAACACCAGTTAGAATGATTAGTTTCCCTCCCCATTCCTGCGAAGATTGACAATCAAGTTTCTGCACGGTACTCTAACAAACTCCAAGACCACAAGTCCTGAAGCTACTGTTGTTATTAAAGGGTTCCGACCATATTTAACCAGATTTACGAAGGATGACTGAATGAAATTATTATTACTCTGTTCTATTTTCTATTTTATGAGTTTTGTCTCAGACGGCTTCTGTTCCCCACTCTCTACCCAGGCAGAAATAATACCAACACTGACAGCTCCAGAAGTTAAAAATATAATCGACAGTGGAGATGTGCTTCTTATAAACACCCTGAGTTCCATTGAATTTGAAATCCAGCACATCCCCACATCCATCAATATTCCGGTGGTCACCATGAAGGACACCGATGCCCTCCCCAAGGACAAAAACAGTCAGCTTATTTTCTACTGTATGGGAGTCAGGTGACCCTATAGCATCAGGGCTGCAAGGATTGCGGTCGGTCGAGGGTACACCAATGTTTTTTCCTTTACCGGAGGGATTCCGGAATGGCGTAAATTCAATTACCCGATAACAGTCAACAAGCAGTGGCAATCACAAAGAGTAACGAAGGTATCACCTGAAAAACTGGAAACTCTCCTTAAAGGACAGGAGTTTTATATCCTGGATGTCCGGCCCAGAGATTTTATCAAAAATGCCTCTTTTATTGAGGGAGCATATTTTTGTCCTCTGGTGCATCTGGCAAAATGGTATACGGAAATCCCCAGTGACAAACCCCTTATCATCACCGATTGGGCAATGCGGCAATCAGTCATTGCCGCAAAATTTCTTCAGGAAAAAGATTATCAGGTTTTTGGCGTCCTCAAGGGGGGCATTGAACGCTGGAAAGCAGAAAACAGACCGGTGGAAGAAAGAGATCACTTCGATGCCACAGAGCTGCGTTACATCCCGCAGGAGTAACTTTTTTGTCGCGGTCTGAGAGAAGACGCAAAAAACCGGTACAATTCTGAGAGACACTCTCCCTGAGGAAACAGATACTTTGACCCAGCCACACCGCGCGCCCCATAGCAGACAAAACAGAAAATCTGTTCTTCGGTCATACATCAGCCTGCTGTTTGGGCTTCTGATTTTTGCCATTATCGGGAGTGGTACCTATATTTCCTACCAGCAAAACAGTGATGAGGTAAAGCGTAGAGATTCTAATCTCAAAGTGAAACTCGGTATGCTGGAAGCCATTCACAACAGTGAATTGTACAACCTTCGCAACACTTTGAGTATAGTAAGAGAACAGAACCAGAAAATTGCTGATTTTCTTGACTATGACAAAATAAACTCCATTAGAATCATGCTGGACAGCATCTCCCATATCCATGATCTGGATATTATTTTCTTCTTTGACGAAAACGAAACGCTTCTGACCACCAGCCACCGTACCCAGATTACCCACCCCGAATCTCCCGAATATACACTTCTGCTCGATGACAGAACCGAGCGCATCGGTGTTGCCCAGATACCAGCAGATATTATTGCCCAGCAGTTGCCAAACCTCGACTTTGATATAACCCAGAGCCATATTCTCTGTTTTAAATCGCTGATCCATCTCCTTCACGATAGCGGTGAGATATCCGGTTATTTTGTGCTGATTAAATTTATCAACGGCAACAAAGAACTGGCTGGAAAAATGGCGGAAATTATAGAGGATGACATCATCTATTATGACAGGAATAACAATACCGTCCTCAGCAGTTTTCCAGAGCGCCAGACCCCCTTTCCCATTGATGGGATTATTCAGCAGCAACACAAATCCTATTTTGTGGACACAAAGACAATCCAGAATTTTGAGCATCAACCCATAGCTCAACTCGTTGTTGCGACGGACAGCAGCCCTTTCCACGCCCAGCAGAGACGTCTTTTTCTCAATGTCCTTACCCCGTTTATCATATCTGTTATTATCTCGATCTGCCTCATTCTCTTCCTGAAACTCCGCATCTTCGACCAGCTAACCCGTTTAATCAATGTCCTGCGGAAAGTGGCGGAAGGAGAGGAAGGTTTACGGATGCGTCTTCCGGTGTCACCTGAAAAAATAGCTAAAGGCTCCCTTGACGAAATGGAACATATGGCCATCGATTTCAACGATATGATGGAGAAGCTGGAAAAAACATATAACCAACTTGCCGAAGCAACAAGTGCCGCGGAAAAGGCTGACCGTACTAAATCCGAGTTTCTGGCAAATATGAGCCATGAGATCAGAACACCGATGAATGCCATTATCGGCATGACGAATCTGACCCTGAATACAACGCTGTCTCCTCAGCAGACACACTACCTCGAATCGGTAAAGGTCTCTTCGGATTCACTTCTCTGCCTGATTAATGATATCCTTGATTTTTCAAAGATTGAAGCAGGTCAGCTGGAGCTCGAAGAACATAGTTTTTCACCACAAACAATTGTCAATCTGGCCATACAGACAATGACCATCCTGGCCAAGGACAAAGGAATTACACTTACAACCGAAATCGCAGACGATATTCCCGCAGCAGTTAGGGGAGACAGCCTGCGTCTGCGTCAGGTGTTACTCAACCTGTTAAGTAACGCCATTAAATTTACCAATATTGGCATCGTTACCCTGAAACTCGATATTAGCTCAACAAGCAGCGATAAAGCGATTCTGCACTTTGCTATATCCGATAGCGGGATCGGTATCGAAGCGGATAAACTTACAAATATCTTCAACCTCTTCACCCAGGCAGACAGCAGTACCACACGACAATTTGGAGGTACTGGCCTAGGACTTACTATCTGCAAACAACTCTGCGGCCTTATGGGAGGCGATATCATAGCGGAAAGCAAACCAGACCATGGTTCACTGTTCAGCTTTACTATTGCCGTCCGCAATGCGACTCTTGAAGACCTGCCCTCCAAAAATGAAATTGACGGCCTGTCCGCCACCCTGCCCCCATTGCGTATTCTTCTGGTCGAAGACAATGAATTCAATCAGGATCTTGCAAGGATTATCCTGGAGCAGGAGAATCACAAAGTCATTGTCGCCTGTGATGGCCTGGAAGCATTGGCAGCACTGGGCGAAAACACTTTTGATATTATTCTGATGGATGTCCAGATGCCTGAGATGGATGGGCTCACAGCCACCTCCATAATCAGATCCTGTGAAAAAGGAGACGATATTGTTCTGAAGCTTCCGGACGGCCTGCTTACCAGACTCAGAGCAAATCTGGGAGGTGGACATATTCCAATCATAGCCATGACCGCCCATGCCATGAGTGCCGATCGCATCCAGTGCCATAAAGCCGGAATGGATGAATATCAGAGTAAACCATTTAACGACCAGCAACTTTTCAGTGTCATTGGCCGCTTACTGCATGGCAAAAATGTCAAACCTTTGCCTCCCCCTCTTACAATCATATCAGAGAAGAGTACCAGCCAGCATCTCAGCCAAAAGATGATCAATATGTTCAGAAAGATGCAGCGCCCCGGACAACCCGACCTTCTCACCTTTATGATCAACAGTTATTTGGACAGCGCCCCCGGTCTACTGGAAGCAATCCACAAGGGAATTGCAGCCGATGACCAGGAAGTAACATGGAAGGCAGCCCATACCATGAAATCAAGTAATGGCCAGATAGGTGCCGTCCATATGGCCGCAATCTGTCTGGAGCTCGAGCAATTAGGCCGTGACAATATGTTACCTCAAAAAACGGCACAAAGACTGGCAACAAAACTAAACGATGAATTCAAGCTGGTAACAGAGGAACTCCAGCAAATACTCGCAGAACCCCTCTCAAGTCCCCTATCCTGCAAGACAGATCAAAAACCTAACGAGTGCTAAAAAGACACTTCTCTTCTCACTTAAGAAACACCTTCCGTAAACAAAGCCACTCCTCGATTAACCCTTTCGCCCCATCTTTTTTTAGAGTCATGTTAGGATTATATTAGGATTGCATTAGCAAGTCGTTTTTTGTTGCAGGCATGAGATTGCCAGGTAGAATTGGTTTGTCCTTATCCATAAATAAAACAAGTAAAACTAAACATACGTCAGGAGTATTCAGTGGGGAAAGCAAGTATCCTCGTCGTGGAAGACGATGCTGATATCCAACAGCTTGTCAGCTATAATCTACTCAAGGCCGGCTTTAATGTTACCTGTGCGGACTCCGGGGAAGAGGCGCTGCAGATTCTTGACAGAGAACCGATTGACCTGATTCTGCTCGACCTGATGCTTCCCGGGAAAGATGGCATGGAAGTGTGTTCCATAATCCGTGCTAAAGATGATTTTATTCAGCCGCCGATCATCATGCTCACGGCTAAAAGCGAAGAGGATGACATTATTACCGGGCTCAGCTGTGGGGCCGATGATTATGTGACTAAACCATTCAGTCCGCGGGTACTTATCGCCAGAGTTCAGGCACTACTTCGCAGAAAACAGGAAAAAATTAACCGAGACGCTCTTCCCAACTCAAAAACTATCTATATCCATTCCATGGTCATTCACCCCGGCCGCCATGAAGTTCTGGTAAATGATAAACAGGTTCATCTCACAACCACTGAATTCACCATCCTAGAACAACTTGCAGGACGTCCTGGATGGGTCTATAGCCGCCAACAGATAATTGATAAAATTCGAGGGTACGACTATCTGATAACTTCACGTGCTGTGGATGTTCAGATTTTTGGTTTACGCAAGAAGCTTGGTGAAACGGGTAAGTATATTGAAACCGTTCGGGGAATTGGTTACCGTTTAAAAGAGTGATAGTAGCAACTCATTTCCCCAATTTTCCCCCGACTCCATATTTCTGAACAACTCAGACAGGTTCTTTCCATATGAAAAACAGACGATTTTTCTGGCAGATTTTCCCCGCTGCCCTCTTTATTATTATACTCTCCATTTCTGCTGCCAGCTGGTATGGAACACGCCTTATCCGTTCCTTTCATTATCATGAAATGCAGGAAGATATTGGAGATCGTGCCCTGCTGCTTGCTCCTCATATCAATCAATTGCTCGACTCCAACGATACAAAGCTCCAGCAGTTCTGTCGTCAGACAGGCCGCGCTGCAGCTACCAGAATTACAGTGATTGCAGGAGACGGTACGGTGCTAGCCGATTCCAATGAAGATCCTTCTCATATGGATAAGCATAATACCAGACCGGAAATTCAGACAGCAAGCAGTGGCAAGAGGGGTGCTTCTCTTCGCTTCAGTAAGACGCTGAGCCAGAACATGCTCTATGTCGCCATTCCCCTAAAAGCCGAGACGCCACAGGCTGGAGTCCTTCGCCTTTCAGTTTCTGCTGCAGCACTTGACACCGTCCTTGCTTCCATCAGAAAGCAGATGCTCTACGGAATATTCTTTATCGCTCTTTTGGCTGCAGGACTATCTTATTACCTGGCTAGGCGTATCAGCACTCCCCTTGAAGAGATGCGCAGGGGAGCAGAAAGGCTCGCTGGCGGCGACACCACTCACCCTATTATTACCAATAATACCAATACACCAAGAGAAATCCTGGAGCTCTCCCATTCTCTCAACAATATGGCAGAACAGCTCAATGGCAGGATTAAAATAATCAGCCAGCAACGAAATGAACTTGAGGCCGTCTTCAGCAGCATGACCGATGGTGTACTTGCCATTGGTCCCGACCATACAATCCTTCACATCAATCGGGCTGCAGCAAAGCTCTTTCATCTGGACCACAGGGCAGTTCACGGAGTAGTGCTTGAGGGAATCATCCGCAATAGAATCCTCCAGCAATTTCTAAACGATTCGCTACAGAGTAGCGATACCATCACAAAGGATTTGATCTTAATGGAAAACGGTCAGCAGCTGACCCTGCGCGCCCATGCGCATCCGCTTAACGATGGAAAAGATAAACGAATGGGAAGTCTGGTTGTTCTCCACAACCTGACTCGTATCAATCAACTGGAAAGTGTGAGGCAGGATTTTGTGGCCAATGTCTCCCACGAGTTAAAAACTCCGATAACAGCCATTCGAGGGTATGTGGAAACACTCCTCGATGGAGCGATGGATAATCACGAGGACACGGAAAAATTCCTGAAAATTATCCACAGACAGGGCAGCAGGCTCGATGCAATTATTGATGACCTGCTGACACTTGCCCGCATTGAAGATAGTGCTGAAAAGAAACAGATGGAGATGCAGGAAGAAGAAATCCTTCCCATTCTTCAGACAGTCATCCAGACCTGCAGTGTGGCATCACAGCAAAAAGAGATCACAGTCAGCGTAGAATGTTTGCCTGAGCACCTGAGAGCAACAATCAATCGCCCCATGCTCGAACAGGCACTTATAAACCTGCTCACCAATGGTATCAGTTATAGTCCGGAACAATCAACAATCCACCTGAGTGCCGAGAAACAAACCGATTCCGGTGGTGATCCAGGCATCCGTATCAAAGTTCAGGATCAGGGCCCAGGAATCAGTTCCGAACATCAGAAGCGTATTTTTGAACGATTTTACCGCTGTGATAAGGCAAGAAGTAGAGAAAATGGCGGGACAGGACTCGGGCTTGCCATCGTAAAACATATCGCGGACTGTCATCACGGCAGCGTGGAAATCAGCAGCCATATAGGAGACGGATCCACCTTTTCTCTTCATCTTCCCACGGCGTAGAAATAACAGCGAAGCCTGAAATACGCTATCACTCTTCAGCTTTGCCAAATCCTCCGCCACCTGGAGTACAGATACGGATTGAATCGCCAACGCTTGCACGAATTTCATTTTTACCGCCAAGATTCAAATGTCGGCCGTCCCGACGAATAAAGATGTTTTCACCCCTGCTACCTGTTTCCCCTCCTGCCAGTCCATAGGGAGAAAAGACCCTTCGTTCTGAGAGTATGGCAACATTCAGCGGTTCCAGAAATTCAAGCTCCCGAATCAGTCCATCACCACCACAGAATTCCCCCTTCCCTCCAGAGCCCCTGCGGATGGAAAACTCATGCAGTAACACTGGATACCGCCGTTCCAGGATTTCAGGATCCGTTATTCTGGTATTGGTCATATGGGTATGAACACCCGATTGACCATGCCAGTCGGGGCCTGCACCTGCACCTCCTCCAATCGTTTCATAGTAGCCAAAGCTGTCATTGCCAAAGGTGAAGTTGTTCATACACCCCTGTGATCCTGCCGCCACGCCAAATGCCTTTAGCACCACATCCACCACCCGTTGGGAGGTAAGCACGTTGCCGCCAACCACTGCTGCCTCGGGCGAGGGATCGAGAAGAGAACCTTTTGGGATAATAAGTTCTATGGGAATGAGACAGCCGTGATTCAAAGGGATTTCTTTTTCCACGAGACAGCGAAGACTGTAGAGAATGGCTGATTGAGTAACGGCTCGCGGTGCATTCAGGTTGCCCCAGAGTTCTATCCCTGTCCCCGTGAAATCAAAGATTGCACTTCCATCACTGCGATCAATGGTCAGTGTCAACTGAACAGGACTCCCATCGTCTAGATATTCCGTGGCCTGTATGGTATCTCTTTCAGCAAGCCCCTGATTTTTTGAAACTTCACAAAGACTCCTCCGAACCGCCTCTTCCGCCGTGTCCTGGACATGCATCATATAGGCCTGTACTACTTCCAGTCCATGATGCTCCACCATCTCCAGAATAAGATCAATACCCTTCTGATTGGCCGCCACCTGCGCCTTAAGATCGGACAGATTATCGCTGAGCTGGCGCGTGCCACTGATTACAGGGCGTCCCTGTTCAGATTGTAAATTTTGGGGAGCCAGTAATAATTCCGAGATACCCTGCTCCTGAAAGACATTCTCTGCAACAAGTTTAAAGGAGAGAATAGCCGCACCCTCTTCTATAAGCTGCCTGGAATCCGGCGGCATGGACCCAGGAGAAATCCCACCGATATCGGCATGGTGACCACGGCTGGCAACCCAAAAGATAATGGTTCCGTCCTGGAAGACTGGCGTCATCACGGTGATATCGGGTAAATGACTACCACCCGCCGCAGGATGATTCGCGACTAGTACATCCCCGGGCTGGATATCCTTCACCCTGCGAATCTGTTCCTTTACGGCTTCACTCATGGCACCCAGATGAACAGGCACATGGGGAGCGTTAGCTACAAGATTTCCATTTTCCCCAAACAGAGCACAGGAGAAATCGAGACGCTCTTTTATATTGGTGGAGATGGCAGTCTTCTGCAGCATTCTTCCCATCTGTTCAGCGATGGACATAAAGAGGTTACTGAAGATGGAAAGCTGTACCGGGTCAACCCGTGTAGCTGTTTTGTGACGATTCTGGCCACCGATCCGAATCTCCACATCACCATATTTCGTAATAATGGCTGTGCAATCCGGTTCAATCAGGATGGTACTGGTATCCTGGATCAAAATGGCAGGACCTTGAATGGTATGGCCCGCCTGTAAATCTTCCATAGTATAGAGATCGGTTTGTTGCCAGCCACTTTCAAAATAGCAGCGCACACTATCCAGTTTCCGGGCTGAAGTACCATCCGCCCTATCAATTTTGAATGATTTCAACTTCGAGGCTCTGCCAATGGAGCGAACCCGGAGATCATCAACCAGAATATTGCGGCCACTGAGCTCAAAGCCAAACTCTTGCCGATAGAGCGTTTGAAATGCCCCGGCAAAGTCCCCATCTGCAGGTTTTTCTATCATCATTGGACTATCCGTTCCCTGATAGCGCAGATTCAGATAGCGCAGGCTCTGTATAGCATCGTCCCTGATGCCAAGCTCACGAAGCTCTTGCACGGTTTCAAGCTCCAGAGCCGCGAGCTTTCGGCTAAGCCCCGTCACCCCATCTTGAGTCAGTACTTCAGCTGCAGGTTGCTGTTTCTCAGCCACCGTATCAGCAAGACCAATACCGTAAGCTGAAAGAATACCCGCAAAACGATGAATAAAAACAGAGCGAATACCAAGACTGTGGGCAATGGCACAGGCGTGTTGCCCCCCCGCTCCACCAAATGTGGCCAGCACATGCTCTTTACTATCAAAACCGCGCATCACCGAAACTTCACGAATGGGTCTAACCATTACCTCGTTGGCCACCTTAAGAAAGCCAAGGGCTGTCTCCTCCACCGACAGTGAAGAGCGTCCACTTTTCTTATAAAATAAGTTGATTGTATCGGTAAGCTCTGCCATCTGGCGGTAGCTTTCCTCAAAATCAAGGGGTTGGTCTTCGTTTGCTCCAAAAATATTGGGAAAATGTTCCGGCTGCAAACGCCCCAGTACCAAATTAGCATCGGTTACTGCCAGGTAGCCATTTTTCCGGTAGCAGACAGGGCCGGGATGGGCGCCCGACGATTCTGGACCAACCACAAACATCCCGTTATCAAAAAAGAGGCGCGAACCGCCGCCCGCCGCTACGGTCCTGATATCAAGCTGTGGGGCCTGAATGCGTACTCCTGCAGTTTTTGTTTCAAAAGTCAGATCATACTCACCACCATAACGGGAAACATCCGTGGACGTTCCTCCCATATCAAAGCCGATCACCGGTTTTTTTGTTTCCCGGTTAAAGGTGGTCATAGCATATCCGACAACACCGCCTGCAGGGCCTGAAAGAATGGCCCGGCTGCCACTAAAATCTTCAGCTGGTGCCAGCCCGCCATCGGATTGCATAAAAAGGAGCTGAGTACCAGCAAGATTATCCGTAAATCCCTTTTTAAAACTTTGCAAATAACTGCGAATATGCGGAGTGAGATAGGAGTCAACCATGGTGGTGTCCCCGCGAGAGACAAGTTTAACCATGGGCATCACCTGTGAAGAAAGAGAGACCTGATCAAACCCCATTGAAACAGCAAGATCGCCCACGACTCGCTCATGCTCTGGACAGGCGTAGGCGTGGAGAAAAACCACGGCAAGACTACTGATACCACGTTGCAGTAACCCTTCCAGTTGAGGCCGCAAAACGTTAAGATCGGGTTGCCTGAGAACCGCAAACTCTTCCCCCGTCACCCCTCGCATTTTTTTCTGCTGCACCTCTTCACCGGGGCGAATGAGTCGCAGCCGCTCATCGACTTCGATCACTTCCCGATACAGCAGATCCGGTTTTTTTATCCGTAGATCAAAGAGATTGGGTCTGTCCTGATTAGCAATTTGAAGAATATCACCAAAGCCCTTACTGATAATCAGGGCGCAGGACGCACCCTTTCGTTCAAGCAGGGCATTCGTGGCAACCGTGGTGCCCATCCGTATCCATTCGATCTGGGAGGCATCAATACCCTTCTCTGTTGTGCCTTTTGAATACTCTCCCAGAATTCGCCGAATCCCTTCACGCGGCGCATCATCATAGTTTTCTGGATCTTCAGACAGCAGCTTCACAACTTTAAAACCAGGTTCTCCCGGCACTTCAGCATAGACATCGGTAAAGGTGCCGCCACGATCAATGGAAAAGCGAAACAGGTTAGGTATTTTATTTTCAGCCATACTTATTGATCACTTATTTCCATTACATGCAAAGAAATCTTCCAGGACGGGCCCGAAAATCTTCTTGTTGTCACGGAACAGGACAGAAGAATAGAGATTCCGAGACAGATTGCCACTGAAACTCAGGTAACTGTAAAAGGAATCTGTAGGAGCTCGCCCCTTGCGAACGATTTTCCAGGTTCATCGGCACGTTCATTCACTCGGGGCGAGTACCTACACCAATAAGCGACGAAGCTGAGCTTGAATGGTAATCAGATTATCTTATAAGCCTGATCTCGTCAGCGATCACTGGAAAACAGCTCCACAAACTCACCGTACCCTTCGCTGTCAAGCTTCTCCTTTGGAACAAA
>Ga0307987_1001601_pt1 | contig 12387 bp, 7 predicted proteins | sample EllFjometagen181_FD_203157 | JGI IMG/M metagenome (GOLD analysis project Ga0307987, IMG submission 203157) | Marine microbial communities from Ellis Fjord, Antarctic Ocean - #181 | ecosystem: Environmental > Aquatic > Marine > Unclassified | place: Southern Ocean | collected 2014-10-08 | reverse complement strand
TCTATGGTACCACATTGTATTAATGAAATCTGTATATGCAACACCAGATAATTTGCTTTCCGGGCAGAAAGGCACTGTTATTTTATCTTGGAATCCCTTGCTCTTGAAGAGTTCTATTCCTTCACTCATTCCGGATCTTCCATGGTCAAACTTGTATGTCCATGTTCCATTGAGGTTAATCCATCCATCTCTTTTAAATTGTGGTTTTGGATGCTCGGGTCTTGGTATTGTCATTTTGTTCCTTTTTTTAAGTTCTAAGTTTTATGTTCTAAGGTCTAACTTTTGTCTAGCCTTCGCTTTGCTAGCTTCAGCCTTCGTTCCTACGGCTCGACAAAGACGGTTGACACTGCCGTGGGCAGGAGCGAGCTTTTCTCGTGTTTTCAACCTAGGGCGTTGCCCTAGGCTGTTATGTTACGAGCTTACAGCCCTACCGGACGCCGGGGACGGCGTCCCTCCCGAGCACTTGCAACGAAGATCGTCGCGTTACATAAATACCGCTGGCTTTGTCGAGCCGTAGGAACGAAGATTAGAGGTTCTCCTCCATTTTCAATTAATTTTAATTCTTGAGAATCCAGACAATCATTTCTGAAATACCTCTATTTGCAAAATTTGAGTATGGAATGCATTTTAATTTTTGAGATATTTTATGGTTAGATGCCTGGTTGTAAAGAGAACGATCATCTGTTTCTCTTCTATATCCCTTTGTATATAATACAGGCAGAGAGAATGGAGATTCTTCATATATTTTGAAATCAGCATTCAGGTTTATTGATATATCACGCAGATTGTCACCATTATCAATGCCTTCTAGGCAGTAGACAATTGGGCCACGTTTGACTGCCAATCTTCCTGCATTTTCCTGTACATTTGGATGTGCTTCTATCAATTGAACAGGCATATCAAATTTTAGTTTAATTGAATCTTCACTGTTTACCTTTATGTATGCATAACCATCTTTTAAACTATAATCTTTATCTATTTCAAAAGATTTACACCATGATGGCACTCGTACTGCAAGTGTTGAAAAATCACCTCTGTAATTTATGATAATTTGACCATCAATTGGATAATTTGTCTTTTGTATTATTTCTGTATTATTATATTTTGTCTCTGATTCCATGTATTGGTTTACAAATAGTGTGTCATCAGAATATGAATATAGTGTGTTGCCTATTGAAGCAATAAATCTGACAACGTTAGGAGGACAGCATGAACAGTCAAAGACCTCTTTGCGCTGCATGATAGGAAAACGTGCAGGTTTGTTTGTGCTGGAATTTCTCTCTTGTAAGGAGGGATTAATTTCTAAAGGGTTTTCATAAAAGAATGCTTTGCCATCAAGAGATATGCCAGACAGGAAACCATTGTAGATTGCAAGTTCGGCAATATCAGCATAAACAGCATTTTGTTCACATAAAAGCATTTTTTGTGAGAATAGTGCTAATCCAAGTGCTGCGCATGTTTCGGCATATGCAGTTTGATTTGGCAGATCATAATCTATTGTAAAAGCTTCTCCTTCTGATGTAGACCCTATACCTCCAGTTATGTACATTTTTTTATCAATGATGTTTGAGAATATGGCTTTGCATGCATCAAACAGTTTTTCATCGTTGTAATGTTTGGAAATATCAGCCATTGCAGTGTAAAGATACACAGCCCGAACAGCATGCCCTTCGGCTGAAGTCTGTTCTCTGACAGGCAAATGATCCTGGGTGTACTTAGAGTTGGCAAAGCAATAATATGTTTCTTTGTCATTGGCTCCACGCATATCAATAAAAAATTTACTCAGTTCTAAATATCTTTTTTCGTCAGTTGCTTTGTATAGTCTAACGAGAGCCAGTTCGAGTTCCTGATGACCTGGGGTTACAAAATCAGCACTGTTGTCAATTCGAAAGATTTGGTCAATATGGTCTGCGTAACGACACATCATCTTGAGAAATTTATCTTTTCCTGTTGCTTCAAAGTATGCAACAGAGGCTTCAATTAGGTGACCAGCACAATAAAGTTCATGATCTGTTCTACGTGTAAATATATTTTCAGGCTCAACAACTCCAAAGTATGAGTTAAAGTATCCATTTTCATCCTGATTCTGCTCTATTGTATCGATTGTGTTATCAACAATATCCATCAATTCGTCATTCTGTTCTTTCTGTAAAATATATGCAGCACCTTCCAACCACTTTGCAACATCTGAATCCCAGAAAATATGAGGTTTGTTTTCATCTCCTTCTTTCCATGAATACTTTAGAGCCTCAAATCTTCCTGTTTCTTTGAATCTTTTATAGACAGAGTTAATAATAACACTAGAATTTAATTTTTGGAGATTATACCAAAATCTTCCATTAATATTAACATGTTTATAGCTTAATGATTCGGTAGTGTGCATTTTGTTATTTCCTTTTCGTGGTTTTTATATTAAGATATTATAATTCATTTAAGAAAAACTAACAACAGCAAAAAACGTATATAAAGTAAGAAAATGAGAAAATGAAGGAGCTGGGAAAAAGCATGTCTCAGAAGTTGAGAATGGATGGTCGGGACTATTCGACTCCTGGGTGGTACTTTTTGATGTTAGGGGCAGACTACCACAAGCACCTTTTTGGAGAGGTTGTGGATGGAGAGATGTGTGCTAATGAGTTAGGGCAGTTGGTTGAAAAGTTCTGGGACGAGATTCCTTTACACTATGACCATGTTGAATTGGGGTCAAGACAGGTGATGCCGAATCACTTTCATGGGCTTATACGCATTGTTCGCTCTGGCGGCAATGGGCTTGGGGAAGTCATGAATATGTTTAAAGGTGCCGTGACTCGTGCGTGGCGGAAACAAAATGTATGCTCTCGCTATAGCGAGAAAGGCAGGCTGAGCCTGCACCCAAATTTCGCTGTAGCTGGAAAGCACGGCGGGAAGGCACAGGTTTGGTCTCCAAATTATTATGATGTTATTTGTTTTAAGGCGGAGGACCTTGAAATACGAAGAAGGTATATTCATGCAAACCCAAGACGTTGGGCATTAAAGGATGTACCAGTTGGCTTTGTTCGCAAAAGTGGTTATAAGGGGAATGTTGGCTTGTTGAAAGCAAATGCAGAGTACCGTGCATTACGTGTTTCAAGGAAGACCAGTGAAGATGAGATGAAAAGGCTTACAGATGAGTTTCAAGAGTTTGATGGTATAATCTGTAGCACTTTCTTTTCACCTGGAGAAAGGTTTATATTAGAAACTTTATTAAATGCGAATGCTCGTATTATCTGGATATTACCAATGGCTATGCCAAAGCAGATTTCAATTAAATGGACTGACACTTTTTTAGCGAACAGGGCTTTATGGATTTCCTCATTTTCTGATGATGTTGAAAGTGCAACTCGCGAAAGTTGCACTCAGGCAAACCAATGGATTGAAAGTTTTTGTAGAAAAATGAATGTAAAAGGTGAATTTTGAGAGGATTAAATGCTGTCATATAAAGTAGATAGGAACATGTTTAGATTTATAGTTCGTCAAATGGCGTTAGTAGGTATTGTTCTGTTTGTAACAGCCTGCTCGACGCTTCAGAAAAACCCGGAGAAGGTAGTAAGTTACAGTTGTAGTCCTGCGAAAGAAGGAACACTTGTTGAATCGAGCGAGGCTGTTTTGTCAAAAGCAGAAGAAGGTCAATCGGCCTTTATGCTTATTCAAAAAAATTCTGATGCACTGAACTGGCGATTGGCATTGATTGATCATGCCCAGAAGAGCATTGATCTTCAAGTTTATATTTGGTCTGACGATATAAGCGGCAGATTAATATTGGATAGGTTAATTATAGCATCTAAGCGAGGTGTAAAAATTAGGTTATTGGTTGACGATCTGCCTAAAGGGGGGACGGATGAGGTGATAGCTCTTATAGATCGTATGCCGAATATTCAACTACGTAGATTCAATCCTGGGCTTATTAGGGATGGAATAGTACGTCGTACATTTGAAATGAGTACTCAGTTTAGACAACTCAATAGACGCATGCACAACAAACAGCTGATTGTGGATGGTACGTGGGGTCTTATTGGTGGCAGAAATCTTGGTAACCCTTATTTTGGGTTGAGCTCTAAATACAACAATAGTGATTTGGATCTACTTATTACAGGAGCTCTAATTAGTGATCTGACGGTGGATTTCGATGAATATTGGAATGCTGATGCTGCTTATCCGGGTAATGCGATGGCCGGTGAATTTTCTGACAAGAAGATAGAAAAGCTTCTAAAAGAGCATGATAATAATGTTGCAGAAGATCGCCTCTTGCTAGAGCAGACCACAATCTCCGTTTTTCCGTGTGATTGGAGTCAGCAGTTTGCTACACTTAAGAAAAAGATGGTCATTGGTGTCGGTCGTAGCTTGAAGGATTCTCCAGAGGTAAAGGGAGATCGTGGTATTCGCCTAGTTGAGCAGATGAGTATGGAGAATTTTAATGTTGAGCACATGACAGGTATAGTGACACCTTATATGATTCCGTCTAAAAAGCTGCTTGCAGATATGAAAAGGGTTATAGAGGAAGGACAAAGAATCCGATTATTGGTGCCATCTATGGAGTCAATTAATCATACGATGGTGCATAGTCACTATAAAAAATATCGCAAAAAACTACTCAATGCGGGTGTTGAACTCTATGAATTTCGGGGATGGCCATCAGAAGATTTTCGTGCATTATGTGATACACCTCCAATTAAGTCCAAATTTATTTCTCTGCATACTAAAGGTTTTGTTTTGGATGAAAGGTGGGTGTTGCTTGGTTCTCTAAATATTGATCCGCGTTCAATTAATATTAATACAGAGCATATGGTTATTATTGATTGTCCAGCTCTTGCCAAAGAATTGCTGAATAATTTTGATATTATGATTGCACCGTCAAATTCATATGCAGTGACTCTCAATGATAAAAACGACCTGCGCTGGAACTCAGACGATAAAGAGTTTAGAATTCAGCCTGCAAGAGGATTTGTACAGCGAGTCAAAGACTTTTTCTGGCGGTGGATACCATTGGAAAACCAATTGTAGGGGCATGCGTTGCACGCAGTAAATGGTCGAATAAAAACAAACGGATTACCCACAAAATATGACGAAAACCCTATAAAATGAGATTTATTTTTTTTTGCAGTTTTTCTCTATCATGAATTTTGACAGGGTTTCAAGGTCGGCACTGAATTTACGAATTCCCTCTGCAAGTTTTTCTGTTGCCATTGCGTCTTCATTATGCATCCAACGAAAAGTTTTTTCATCAAGTTGTAGTTGTTCAATATCTTCTGATTTCGAATTTTCAGGAGAGAGTTTTCGAGGAAGCTGAGAATCTTCATTTTCAAGTTCTGTTAGAAGTTTTGGAGATATTGTGAGCAAATCACATCCGGCAAGCTCTTTGATTTCGCCAATGTTTCTGAAACTTGCACCCATAATTTCTGTTTGGTATCCAAATTTTTTATAGTAGTTGTATATTTTTGAGACAGATAATACGCCGGGGTCATCTTGTGGAGCAAATGAGTCCACACCTTCTTTTGCTTTGTACCAATCCATAATACGTCCGACAAATGGAGATATAAGTTGTACGCCTGCTTCCGCACATGCCACAGCTTGAGCAAAGCTGAACAGCAAAGTAAGATTACAATGAATGCCCTCTCTTTCCACTTGTTCTGCAGCCTTTATACCTTCCCATGTGGAGGCAATCTTTATCAATATTCGAGAACGGTCAATGCCTTCTGCTTCAAACATTGAGATAATTCTGCGAGCAGTTTCAATTGTTGTCTGTGTGTCGAAGGATAGAGTAGCATCAACTTCTACGGAAACACGTCCTGGCACAATTTTGAGAATTTCTTTTGCAAAGTTTACCGAAAGTCTTTCAATGCAAGATCGCATGTTTGGTTTATCACCACAGATATTATTTGCGGCACAGTGCGCAAGTGCGTCGTCCACCAAGTGTTGATATTCTGGTTGTTGTGCTGCTGCCAGTAGAAGCGACGGATTGGTTGTTGCATCTCTAGGTTCATGCTTTTTTATTGAATCAATGTCGCCAGTGTCGGCAACAACAATTGTCATCTCTTTGAGTCTGTCTAGGGTATTCATTTTATTGTTCCTTATGCTTGTATTACGTAATACGTACTGCGTTTTATTTTGACAAATGATTATAATGGGAGAGGCAGGCCTCGCCCCTACATAGTATTCGCAAACGTACGCATTTTTGAATTTATCACTAACAACTAACCATTAATCTTTCATTTATTGCGTTTTTTGTGGATTGCTCTGAGGCGTTTAATTTCCTTTTTATATTCTGGTTCATTAATTAGATTTTTTGTCTCTTGTGGATCTGTTTCATAGTCAAAGAATTCTTCAGCGACAATTGGTCCTGTTTTCTCGCCATTCTTAAAATTTTTCTTTACCCATGCTGTATACCTATATCTGTTGTCTCTGTATGTATAACCCATAAGAGATTTGCCGTTTGTGTTTCTGGCAAATTGGCTTACTGCAAAATCTTTTACAGCCGTTTTTTTACCATCAAGTATTGGCAGCAAAGATGTTCCATCCAGATGTGCTGGTTTTTTAAGGCCAGCCAAGTCGCAAAGTGTAGGGAATATATCAACAAATTCTGTTGGTGATGAACAATCAATGTCTTTCGCTTTAATTGAAGCCCCGGAAAAGATAAGTGGTGAGCGAGTTGCCTGTTCGTAATTAGTATGTTTGCAGAACATGCCGTGGTCACCCAGGTGCCATCCATGGTCCCCCCACAGTACAATAATTGTATTCTCATATTGATCTGTTGCTTTTAGCTCATCAATCACTTCGCCAACCAATTTGTCAATATATGTCACGCATGCCATATAACCATGTATGAGCTCTTTTTGTTTGGCTTCTGGTATTGGCTTTCTTCTATCTATATCTGTATAACCACCTTTTAGTTCCCAAGAATCCTGGAAGGCATATGAAGGACTACCTTCCGGTAGTTTGCGGTAGTATGGAAGTTTAATATCTTCTCTATTATACATATCCCAATATTTCTTTGGGGCGCAGAATGGGAGATGTGGTTTTAGAAATCCTACAGCAAGAAAGAATGGTTTGTCCTGTTTTGAAAGAGTTTGTAGTTCTTGTATTGCTGTTTGTGCAATCAGACCATCTTTATATGCATAGTCATTAACATCTGCAATTTCTGTTGAAGGCTTCTTTTTCGGGTCAGTGGTGTTTAGATAAACAAGTCCGCGTCCAACCATACGAAGAGGTTCGCTCCACGATGGAACATCTTGTGTGTCCCAACCATCGCATCCACGTCCGTCAAATATTTTACCCATACCTATTGACGTATAACCACTGTTTTTAAAATATTGAGGAATTGTCAGTATGTCAGGATTTATATCGCGCATTCGTGATTTGAAGTCCCATATTTGTGTGTAATCAGGTCGCATTCCTGTTAATAGACTTGCTCTTGAAGGGCTACATATGGCGTATTGGCAGTGGGCGTTAGAGAATATGACTCCATTTGTAGCAAGTTGATCTATGTTTGGGGTTATTATGTTGGTTACTCCATAGCATCCAAGCATTGGTTTAAGATCGTCAACTGCAATAAAAAGAACATTCTTATGTTTTGCTGTTTGTCCATAAGCGAATTGTACTGTCAGAGCTGCAATTGTTAATGATATTGCAAGCACCTTTTTAAAATCATATTCCATTTTTCTTCCTTGTATTTTTTATGGATCTGTCAAAAGTTTTACCTTCTTTTCAGCCTTATTCTATTCTAAATCAATGGGATACAGACTATTTTGTCTTATCCCCCTGTTTTTCTTTCATTTTAGTCATCGGGGACGATGACCCTCCCGGTTAAAGCTGCAATTGACCATCAACCTGCAATGTTCACATGGGAGGGATGCCGTCCCCGGCGTCCTCATTAGAAAATTTATAATTTTCTTGTTTTTCATATTCTTTCATATAATTTTTGACAGTACCTTTTTTATTCTAAAAAATCGTATTAAGTGTTATGTGCTAAGTATTACGTTGCACGGCCATGGGCAGGAGCTTTTGTTTTTGTGACGCATGACTCATGACTAACGACGCATGACAAAAAATGTAAACGGTAATCTGACTACGTTCCTACGTCGCGACAAGATGGTAATCCGCCTTCGCACTTAAAATCAGTGATGTTTTTATGACATTAAATGAATATAACTTAATGGATTAAATAAGTCAAATATTCTTTGTTGATTTGTTTTATAGTCCTTGACCTTTCGGTTAAATTCTGTTCGGTCATCAGAGACGATGTTAAAGAAATTTAAAAGAGAAAATTGCCATTTCGCTTCGCTTTTCAAGCTACGTCCCGACATGGCTGGCGGTGTTTTTTAGAAAGGAAGAATTTGCAAATCAATATTGTCCTGTAAACATGGGCTTCCTCTTGAACTCAAGAGGAAGCCTTTAGTAGGCAAAATTAGTCATCCTTGGATGATAATTTTCGTTTCTTTTCCACAGTAAGATATATTGCTGGTAAGACAAAAAGAGTTAACAGCGTTGATGTTGCTAACCCAAATATCACCGTTACCGCTAGGGGCCGTTGGACTTCAGCTCCTGGACTGTTTGAGAGCATTAGAGGTAGCAGTCCAAGCAGAGTAGTAAGAGTTGTCATAATTACTGGTCTAAATCGGATTAAACTACCGTTTATTACTGCATCACGCACACTCTGTCCCTCTTTTCTTAGAACAATAAAATCGCTAAGCATAACCATTGAGTCTTGCATTGCTATTCCAAAGAGAGCAATAAACCCAATTGATGCCGGAACTGATAGATATTGATGTGTTAGTATTAAACCAAAAACACCGCCAATTAAAGCCATTGGCACATTTAGTATAACCATCAAAGCGTGCCTAAAACAGTGAAAGGCAATCCAAAGTAGGACAAATATTGATATAATGACAATTGGAACAATTATACTAAGGCGTTTCATAGCTTGTTGTTGCTGTTTGAACTGCCCATCGTATTCAACAAATAAACCCTTTGGCATATGTATTGTTGCAATCTTATTTTTTATATCTGCAAGAACATCGCTTAATGCTCTGTTCTCAATATTACCTTGGACAGTCCAACGTCTTTGATTATTCTCTCTATTTATTTGTAGTGGCCCTTCACCTTGTTCTATTGTTGCCAAAGTATCTAAGGGGATTAAAGCACCACTGCTGGAGCATATGAATGTTTGCCTTAGGGCATCCGGTGTGTGTCTATAGCGCTCGTCATATCTAAGGTGTATATCATATCGTCTTGTGTTTTTATATAGAGTATCAACGACCTGTCCGCCAATTGCAGTTTCAATGTTTTCAAGTACACGGTCTGTTGTTATACCATACCGAGCACACTCTTTACGGTTTACAATTATTTTTACTTGTGGTTGCCCCATGCTTTGTTCCACAGATAAGTCAACTAAACCAGGTATAGATGCAATCTCATTACGAATCTCTTCTGCTTTAAGTCGTATAGTGTCCAAATCTTCCCCGTATACTTTGATTGCTAGCTGTGCCTTTACACCAGATAGCAGCTCGTCGAACTCATTCTGTATTGGTTGAGATAGATTAATTTGTATCCCAGGGAAATCTTCAAATTTATTTCGAAGTTGATTAACTATTTCAGGTTTATCAGCGTTAGGTTGCAAAGCTATCTGTATCTCTGAATAATTTATAGGGTGCGGATGACTACCAGCTTCAGGTCGTCCAATTCTAGAAATAACTCTGTCTACACCACTAATTTTTTTAGTTTCACGAGAGATAATCTGAATTGTATTTTGGGCTTCGTCAAGAGATATAGAAGGAGCCATAGTTACTGTCATTACAATTGTACCCTCTTCAAGAGTTGGAATAAACTCTGTTCCTAAGTTTTGAAGTGCGACAATTGCTACTACTACTAGAGCTGCTACGCCAGCAAAAAGAGCAAACCTAAACCTTAGAGCTCTAATAAGCAAGAATTTGTATGTTGCTTTTATGCTTCTAAAGAATAAGGACTCCTTGTATGGTTTTTCATTAATTAGAAAACTAGCTAGTACTGGAGCTATTACTAAGGCAAATATTATAGAGCCAATTAGTGCAAGTATCACCGTGAATGCTAGCGGTCTAAACATTTTACCTTCTACAGCTTGTAAAGATAGAACAGGCAGAAAAACAGTGATTACAATGATAATAGCATAGGCAATAGGTCGCCCAACCTCATTTGTAGCCTTGCCAATTAGCTTTATACGATCCTTTTTTGAACCATGTGCTAATCCTAGTATTCTATGGATATTTTCGGTTACGACAATAGAACCATCAACTAGCATACCCAGGGCAATGGCTATTCCTCCAAGGGACATTAGATTTGCTGACACCCCAAAAAGATTCATCCCTATAAAAGCTATTAATGCACAAAAAGGCATTGATAGGGCAACAATTATTGAAGCTCTAATACAGCCAAGAAATGCAAAAAGGACAAGTAGTACTAAAACAATACCTTGAATTAGAGCAACCTTAACAGTGTATGTTGAACGGTCAACTAAATCAGCTTGTTCGTAATATGGAACAATTTTTACACCGTCTGGTAGAGCAGTTTGAACCTGTTCAACCTTTTTATATAGGTCTTCTATAATTTCACTTGAGTTTGCTTTGTAAAGTTTCATTACGATGCCTGTTACAATTTCCCCCTCTCCGTCAAGGGTTACAACTCCTCTGCGAAGTTCCTTTCCATAATCCACATTTGCTACAGCGTCAATTGTAATAGGAGTACCATTGCTGCTTTTTATTGCAATACCACGAATGTCTTCAAGTCCCTTTAATAGACCTATACCACGCACTAAGTGCTCTTCTGAATTTAGTTGTAAGTATTGTCCACCAACATTTCTATTGTTAGATTGAATTGCGGTTGCAACATCTTCAATAGTTAACTCGTACTGTTCAAGCAGAAAAGGATCAACTTTTACCTGATATTGTAGGACATGTCCGCCAGCACTTAGGATATCAGTAACACCAGAAACTGTTTGTAGTTGTCTTTTTACAACCCACTCATTTAGGTCTCGCAGGTATGTTAATTCATCAAGTCCCTCTGTGTTAGTTCCTGGTTCCAACGTTAAGTAGTATAAAAACACCTGTCCAAGTCCACTTGATATTGGACCCAGGGCAGGTGGTTGCTGTAGGGTAGGAAGGTCATCCATCGCAGCATTTAATCGTTCGGATACAAGTTGCCTAGCAAAGTACATATCGGTATTATCCGTAAAATATACATATACAACAGACATCCCGAAAGCGGATGTAGACTTAACTAAAGTAACATTAGGCAAGCCATTCATTGAGTTTTCAATTGGATAGCTTATAAACTGTTCAACTTCCTCAGGTGCCATACCATCAGCTTCTGTAAAGACAGCAACCATTACTGGAGAGATGTCTGGAAATGCCTCTACATCAAGTTTTTTATATTCAAATATTCCTAATGCTGTAACAGCAAGTAGTGCAAACAAGATTATGCCTCTATTCTTAAGGCTCATATTTATTAATTTTTCAAACATATTATCTCCTAGTGTCCATGACCTGCATGTGGATCAAGTCCACTAGTCGTGATTTCAGCTTTTAGTGTAAATGCACCCTTTGCAACATAACTGTCACCAACCTTCAGACCGCTAGTAATCTCTATATATTGATTATCATAGAATCCTGTTTGTACAATTTGGGTTATAAAGTTATCGTGTTCTTTAATAAACACAATATATTCGCCAGAAATGGTCTGTACCGCAGCACGATTTACTCTTATGGCAACATCTTTTTTGTCAAGTTGTACTATTGCTCTCACAAAAAAGCCAGGTATGAAGTCTGTTCCAGCATTGTTTAGCACGACTCTTGCAATGAATGTTCTAGTCTCTTCAGATGCTAATGGACTTATATAACTTATTGTACCATTTACCGTATGATTGTCAGTGGCAACAACCGTAACAGAGCTTCCTTTTTTAATTTTATGCAAGTATTTTGGATAGACACTGACATCAGCCCAAACAGATGATAAATCGGCTAGCTCAAAGAGTTTTATTCCCTCTTCCACAGACTCACCGATGGCAACATTCTTTGAGATGATTGTTCCATCAAAAGGTGCGAGTAGGGTGTAGACAGTTAGGGTTGACCTATTTTCTAGAGATACTAGTACATCATCCTTTTTTACCTTGTCACCTATTTCAACAAAAATTTGACGCACTGTACTCGCATATTTAGGAGAAATCCCAGTATGCTTGTTTCTGTTTAATTTAATTTCAGCAGGTAGAGTTGTATAACGAGCAATAGCACCACCATGAGCTTTTTCCATTTTAATACCCACAGTCTTTATCATCTCGGGGCTAACAAATATTCCCTTCTCCTCTTCATGCTCCTCTTCAGTCTGTTCGTCATGAACCTCAACACCTTC
>Ga0307987_1001599_pt1 | contig 12393 bp, 13 predicted proteins | sample EllFjometagen181_FD_203157 | JGI IMG/M metagenome (GOLD analysis project Ga0307987, IMG submission 203157) | Marine microbial communities from Ellis Fjord, Antarctic Ocean - #181 | ecosystem: Environmental > Aquatic > Marine > Unclassified | place: Southern Ocean | collected 2014-10-08 | reverse complement strand
GGCGCCGTGGTCATCGCCATGGCGGCGGCGCTGCTGGTGTTCTTCCGCCCCCCCGACCCCTACGACGGCATCAAGGGCCCTGGCGACGGCGAGGTCATGCTGGCACCTCCGGCCCTCGAGCTGCGGGTGGTCACCGGGCGCGATGTCGCCGGCAGCGTCGAATTGGGTCGACGGGTCACCGACGGCGAAGTTCTGGCCAAGGATCTCTTCCTGCTCTTCGAGCTCCAGGCCGACCGCCTTGCGGCCCGCTACTTGTTCGTGGTGGATGGCGCCGGGGTGGTCACCTCCCTGTCCCCCGCCGCCGACGCCGTGCCAGAGCTCCAGCCTGCGGGCAACCAGCGTGTCGGCAGCGACGGCAGCTGGGTGGTCTTGGATCTCGCCGACATGCAAGGCCCACTCACGGTCGTGGCCGCGGCGGCCGCCTTGCCGGTGGACGCCGCCACCGAGGTGGTGCGGCCCTGGCAGGCCAATGACCGTCGCCCCTGGGTGGCCTACGACAGCCTGCGCATCGAGGTCGCGCCGTGATCCTCGGCGCCCTCGCCCTGGCGACCGGCCTGGCCCTGGCCGGGCCCCGGGTGATCCCTGCAGACGCGGTGGACAGCCGAGAAGCCGAGGCCCTGTTCCGCGGGCGCCGGCTGGCGCTGCTTGTGGGTCCGGAGAGCTTCGGCAGTGGCGGCTACACCGACCTGCGCTACGCCGCCCAGGACGTGGCCGCCCTCGAAGAAGTACTGCTGGACCCCGGCCGCGGGCACTTCGACGAGGTCTGGAGCCTGACCGACCCGGTGGACAGCAGCCGGGCCGGTGTGCTGTCGGCCATGGCCGCCCTCGAGGAACGGGTGGTCTCCGCCGACGACACGGTCTTCGTCTACTTCTCCACCCACGGCACCCTGGCCCATGGGGCCGGCGACGATCTGGACCAGTACCTGGTGCTGGCCGACACGCAGTTGGACGACGTGCGGGGCAGCGGTCTGGCCCACGACGAGGTGTTGGCCTGGCTCGAGGGGTTGCCCAGCAAGCGCAAGGTGCTGCTGCTGGCCTCCTGCCACTCCGGCCAGGGCAAGTCCGTGATCACGCCGGACATGGCGGGAGCCATGGAAGGCACCAAGGGCCTGGCGGTCCCCACCCTGCGCGAGGTGAGCGAAGCGGTGGTGGTGATCGGGGTCTGCGCCTGGAACGAAGTGGCCCGGGAGTCGCCGGATCTGGGCCACGACATCTACACCCACTTCTTCCTCGAGGCGTTGGAGCAGGGCGACCTTGACGGCGACGGCGCCGTGACCGTCACCGAGGCCCACGACCACGCCCGCAGCGCCACCTGGGACTTCACCGGCGGCACCCAGCGGGCCTATGCCCGGGCCGAGATCACCGGGGCCGACCCGGTGGTGCTCTCGGGCAAACGCAGCCAACAGGGCCAGGGTCTGCTGGCCTCGTACCAAGAGAGCCTGGCGGGGCTGGTGGTGTTCATCGATGGCTTCGTCAAGGGTGAGCTGCCCGGCCAGGTGGTGGTGCCCCCCGGTCAGCACATGGTCACCCTCGAAGACGCCGACGGCAAGGTGGTGGCCCGGCAGCGCATGGCCCTGAGCGAAGGCCAGCGCCTGGACGCCCGCAAGCTGCTGCACCAGGACCGCGTGCGCTTCGCCACCGGCTTGGGCTTCTCGGCCATCGCCGACCCCATGCCCAGCGGCCCCATGGGCCGGGTGGAGATCCACCTCCCCCGTTTCCCCGGCCACGGCTGGGAGACCATCCTCCATGGCGCCACCATGGTGCGCTGGCCCCGGCCCCTGCTCGAAGGTGGGCTGATCCTCGAGCACCCCATCCGCTATGGCACCTGGCAGGTTCGGGGCGGGCTGGACCTGCACGCCTACCTGCTGCAGAGCGACACCGACGGCCGCATGTTCGCCGACGACCCCCTGGCCGATGGCGAGCGCCACCTGCTGGCACCCTCCTTGTCGCCCCAGCCCGTGTTCTCCCTGTGCTGGTTGCCCAGCTACCCGGCCATGGCTCGGTTGGCGGTGAGCGGCGGCTACCTCTGGTACACCGACAGCGGCACCTGGCACCACGCCTGGAGTGGGAACGTGAGCATGGTGATCGGCGGGCGGTTCTGAGCCCGTCGGTTCACAGCACCTTCTCCAGGTAGTCGCTCCAGTGGTGGTAGCCCTGCTGCTCGTAGAAGCGGCGGGCCGGCGAGCCCACCACCACGTCGAACAGCACCTTGGTGCAGCCCGCGGCCCGGGCGGCGGTCTCGAAGCGCTCCATCATGGCCTGGCCCAGGCCGGTGCCCTGCTGGTCGGGGTGGACCAGGATCATGCGCAGGTGGGCTACCGTGTGGTGGGAGGTGTGGTCGGGGTGGCGTTCCCAGGCCAGGTAGCCCACGCGCTGCGCGCCCAGCAGCGCCACGCCCATGGGGTAGTCGGGATCGCCTAGGCGGGTGCGCATGTTGGCTTCGATGCGCCCGAAGTCATGGTCTCGCCCGCTGGCCAGCCAGGTGGGCAGGATGGCGGCGCGGTACAGATCGAGCACGGGATCGATGTCGGCTTCGGTGATGAGGCGGTGCTCGAAGGAGGACACGGTGGGGACTCCAGGCTTCGGTGCGCACGAGCCTCTAACGCTGACGCCGGTGCCTCAGAACAGCTCGGTCGTGTGGCCCCTCAGGCCAGCCGGTTATGTGCGCCCGCCGGAGGAACCCCATGGGCAAGGTCCGCAAACTCCCCCTCGAGTCCCGCATCGCCGCCGCGTACCAGCAGCGCTTCAGCGGCATGCCGAAGCCTCAGCGCACGGCCATCCGCAAGGTGATGATCCTCAACGGTGGCATCCTGGCGGTGTTCTTCGGGCTGGCCTGCGCCGTGGCCCTGGCCCTGTTCATGATGGGCATGGCCAAGGGGGTCACCCTGGACCAGAGCCGCACGGTCATTGTCACCGGTGCGGTGTGCGTGTGCTTTGGCGGTCTGAGCTGGACCGGCTGGCTGATGAACCGCGTGGGCAAGATGCTGCGCTGGTAGCGCCCGGCGGTCGGGGGATCGGATTTTGGGCCTGTCCCCACCGTGGCAGCGTGGTGATCCGCCTGAACCCTGGAGGGGATTCGATGGCCGCGCGTACGCTGGTGTTTCTGCTCTCTGCAGTGGACGCCTGCGAGCCCCCTACGGGCCACGTGACGCTCGGTGGGGTGCCCGACTGTGACGACGGTGATGCCGCCGAACATCCTGGCACCGACGAGCTGTGCAATGGCACGGATGACGACTGCGATGGGGCCGGCGTCAGTAGCTCTGCGCCACCAACCACGCCTGGTCGAAGCGTCTCGCCTCGAGGTCTTCGTCTCGCAGCAGGAAGTAGACTGTGCCCGCGTCCCCCCACATCCAGTTTGGGCCAGGCTCGTCGGTCTCGAGCTGCAGCAGCAGGTTCCAGTCCGCCTTCTCTCCCCCGCGGTGCGTTGCGGCAGCCCCTCGCGAGTCGCCCTGGACCAGCTGGGCGTGCCCCAGCAGGTGGTGCAGCGTGCCTCTGGGGGGCTCTTGGCCCATGACCCTGACGGAGAGCTCGTACCAGGCCTCGAGCTGTCCCTCGAGGTCCATGTCCTTGGGATAGCGCAGGTCCCGCCAGTCGGGCAGGGACACCCCGGGTTCGAAGGCCAGCTTGCAGGGCTCGAGCGCCAGGGCAAGCTCGGGCAGCCCCGGGGGAGGTGCCGCACGGGTCAGGCCCTCCACGGGGCCCTCGTGGTAGCGCACTGCGAAGGTGTCGGTGTCCTCGGACTCGTAGCCCCAGCTGCCCTTCTCCATCGCCCAGAAGAAGTACAGCCAGCCGCTGTCGGGTAGGCCGCTGTCGGGGGCGTGGGTTTTCACATCGGCCAGGTCGATCTGGGCCAGCAGCGCCATGGGTTCCTCGCCGAACACCGGCCACTCGAAGCCTGCGGGGACGTCCGGCCACCCGGCCAGGCGCGAGGCTCCGGTGGGGACGCTGTCCATGGGTGTGCGGGTGGGCACCAACGTCACATGGAGTCCCAGGGAGGCCGCCAGCGGCGCGGCATGATCGTTGAATGGAGACGCGGCGATCAGGGCCTCGGCCCGCTGCTGGGGTGTGTCGGCCTGGCCCACCGGGGCGATGGCGGGGCCGGGCGCTTCGCTGGGGGTGTCGGCGGTGCAGCCCCACAACAGCATCAGGGACAGAGCGAGCCGGAGCGGGGAGGGGGGGAGCACAGGCACGCGGAACCTCGGATCTCGACGGGAGGCACATGCTACCGCAGCTCGGAGGGTGGAGGTTCGGAACTCGCATTAGAGTCAGCGTGTCGAAGGTGCACCACCCCGGAGTGAACATGTCTCCTGTCCTCACCCCTCCCTCCCGGCGTTCCCTGTGCCTGGGCCTCCTCGCCGCGGGCGCACTGGGCGTCGCGGTGGGCCTCCCCGCCGTCGGCCTGGCCCTCGACGAACCCACTCCAGGCAACTCGCTGACCCTCCCGGAGTCCACCGCCGAGCAGCTGCCTCAGCTGCGCTGTCACGTCGTGGTGGACGAGAACAGTGTGGTAGTGGACGGGGTGCAGGTGGTGCGGCTCGAGACCGTGGTGGACGATCACGGAGAGTCCGTTCGTGCGGTCCCCGACGATGAGAAGCGGGGCACCATGATCCCCGCGTTGTACGATCGTCTGCTCGAAAAGTACGAGAACGAGAAGCTCCTGGCCGATGCGCGGCAGACCCTGTCCGTGCTCACCCAGCGACCCGAGCTGGCGCGTACGGGCGAGCTGCTCATCAGCGTCGATGTGGACGCGCCGTTCTCCGTGGTCCGCGAGGTGCTCTACACCGCGGGACAGGCCCAGTTCGGGACCTTCCTGTTCGCCACCCACAACCCGTGGCACGACGCTACGCGCACCATCGAGAGCACCCTGCCTCGCATCGGGCCACCGACGGCCATGGACGAGGACAGCGAAACCCCCCTCATGCTCTCCATCGTGGTGAGCGATCGTGGGCTCGGGGTGATGGGCGCCGACGCGGTGCTGTACCCGGATGGGCCGCCCGACAGCGACGAGCTCGTCCCCACCGTGCCTTGCGTTGGCGGTGGCGTCTGCACCGGCATCGACGACTACGACTGGGTGGAGCTCAGTGGAATCCTGGGGAGGATCAAGGACGACTATCCCTACGACTACGGGGTGATCGTGGTACCCGAGTCGGATGTCCCTTGGGACATCGTTGTGCGGGTGTTGGACCACGCGCGCTGGGCACCCCACATCGACATGGACGCCGAACCCGGCGCCTGGGAGGCTTGGTGCAGCGCCCGCAGTGAGCTGTTCCCGTTCTCCATCCTCGCGGGGGGTGCGTCATGAGGCGCGCTCTGCTCTCGGCCCTCGCGGTCCCGGCGGTGTTCTCCACCCTGGCCTGCGGCGGGGCCCTCGACGCGCTCACGGGCACAGAGCCCACCGCTCTCGAGCGGGCCCAGGAACACTGCGGTGCGGCGCTGAACAACACGCGGTTGTACGAGGACGTGGCCCCCATCGACCCTGCCGCCAGCTCGGCCTGCGAGCGCTGGTACGCAAACTCTGCCAGTGAGGACGAATTGGTGGCCCTGGCGTGCATGGCGGGGGCGCAGGACCAGGTGGCCTGGGATCTCTGCCGGGCCCCCTTCACCCCCGTCGAGGCCGATGGCATGGCGGGGGCAGACCGCTACGGGGTCCAGGCTCGCCGGCCGATGATCCAGGTCGACAGATATGACCGTGAGATCGCTGAAAATGCTGGAATCCTCGGCGCTCTGATGGAGAGCGGTGACCTCGAAGGTGTGTTCGGCACCTCGTCCCTGGACTCCGACCTCGCCGGCGGCATCGGTGGGCTCATCGGAGCCAAGGGCACGCAGATCGGCTCCGGTGGCCTGGGCTCCCGGGGTTTGGGCCTGGGTGGTGGCGGCACCGCAGAGGGCCTCGGAGGCCTGGGCACCCGCGGTACGGGTGTCGGGGCCAGCGGCTACGGCAGCGGCTACGGCAGCGGCTACGGCAGCGGCAGTGGTACCATCGGAACTGCCGCCGCAGGCGTCTCTATCGTCGGCGACCCCATCATCCTGGGCACCCTGGACCGGAGCGTGACCGACGCGGTGGTCAAGCGGCACATGAACCAGATCCGCTACTGCTACCAGCGGGAGATCACCAGCGACCCCACCATCGCTGGCAAGGTGGTGGTGAAGTTCGTGGTGGCTGGGGACGGCACCGTGTCGTCGGCCAGCATCAAGAGCTCTACCATGGGCAACAACGCTGTGGAGTCCTGTGTCACTTCGCGCTTCTTGCGCATGATGTTCCCCGAGCCCAAGGGCGGCGGCATCGTGGTTGTGTCCTACGCGTTCCTGTTCAGCCCGGGGTAGCAGGCTCCATTTTGGGCTTCCCTGCGACGTCACGTTACATCGCCGCGGGTATGCCCCACCACCAACCCGCGCCCTCGGCGGGCCACACCTGCTGCGCAGGCCATGGCCTCGAGCTAGCCTGGCGTCCAGCTTCCAAGCCTCAACGGAGATCCCTATGAGAGCCCTCACCATCGCCCTGACCGTCTTCGCCTTCGCCTGTGCCGGCGAGCCCACCGAGATCGCCGCCAACACCGCCGATGTGGTCGCCCACGCCGCCCAGGCCACCACCACCGCCGATCAGGCGGAGCCCACCGTCGCCGAAGATGACGCCAAGGGCGAATGTCCCTACGCCCACCTGCATGGCGAAGAAGCCGATCCCGCCGAGGTCGCGGCCGCCACCGACGCCCACGGTGACTGCCCCCACAAGAAGGCCGACGCCGAGGCCGCCGCTGACCACAGCGACTGTCCCCACCACAAGGCCGAAGCCGCCGACCATGCCGACCACGCCGACTGCGACTGCAAGAAGAAGGGCGCCGAGGGTGCCGAGGCCGCCGCTGACCACAGCGACTGCCCCCACCACAAGGCCGAAGCCGAAGCTCCCGCCGCGACGCCGGACGTCTAAGCACCCGAACGCTGGACCCAGCGCTGGCTCTCCCGCCATCTGCGGCGGGGGGGCCTTCGTGCGTCCTGTGCCCGGCCCGGCCACGTCGATGCTGGTATCGTTGTCTCCATGAAGCCCATCCCGATCCTGGCCCTACTTGCTGGCCTCGCGGCCTGCGCGACCACACCCCTGGTGACCGACATGGCGGCCGAGCCCGAGACTTCCATCCTGATCACCAGCTCATCCGACGCCGAGCCGGGGCAGCTGGTGCGTTTCGTGGGCGTGGCCTACGACGCCAAGCTGTCGGCCATCGTGGTGTCGGACAGCTTCTCCCTCTACTGCATCGAGCTGGCCGAGTGGCCCGGCGAGGTGAACGGCCAGATGGTGGAGGTCACCGGGCGCCTCGAAGTCACCGATCATTATGCGGCCACCGTGAACGCCAAGGGCGAGATCAGCCAAGGCACCAGCGGCGGTGACTGGCTGCTGCGCGGGGTGGAGTGGCGAGCGGTGGAGTGACCGTGGCCTAACGGAACAGCGCCCAGATCTCGTCACCGGCCAAGTCGGTACACAGCACATCGCCCTGCCACTGCAGGTTGGCGATGGCCATGGCCGTGTAGTCGGCGCCGCCGATGGTGACGGTGTCTTCGCTGTAGGGGGCCACGGTGACCGTGGTGCCGCCGGCGAAGGTCCAGGGGAAGTGGCCCTCGGTGCCACACTCGCTGTCGGTGGTGCCGATCATTTCGCCGCTGTCGACCGTGAAGCCGGGCAGGTCGCCGGCCTCGAGGGCTGGGCCCCAGGTGCCTGATTCGAGGGCGGCCACCAGGCCGTCGTCGTCTTCGAGTACGAAGCCGTTGGCCGCGCCGAAGGACTGCACCGTGCGGTAGGTCAGGCTGACCGTCTCGCCTACTTCGACGTCCAGGGCGGGGGTGTCGCTGATGCCTTCGGGGTCTTCGACGCCGTAGCCCACCGACCACAGGGTGCCCTCGGCGTCTTCGATGGTGAGCACGCGGTCGATGGTGAAGTAGCACTCCATGGCCGTCTCGGGCATGGCCTCGGCGGCGTCGGAGACCACGGTACCCTCCACCTCGAACAGCCAGTTGTCGCCGTCCAGCTCGTAGAGGTTCTCGGGCAGGTCGCCGGCCAGGCAGGACGTGCCGCTGCCCTTCTCGAGGATGGGGGTGTCGCAGGCCACGAGGGGCGAGAGGGCGATGAGCAGACAGAGGGTGCGCATGGGATTCTCCACGATAGGCGGCCCGTGCAATCGCAAGAGCCGTGCCGGCCCAAAGTGGGCGTTCGACCATGGGTGGCCAGGGTGTGGCGCCTCCGGACCACGATCCGGATGTCAGCCTTTCGCCGCCTGGCTAGCCCGGTCTGCCAGGGCGCCCACCCGGTCGGCCTTCTCCCAGGGCACGTCTCGGCTGGTGATGATCCTGGCCCAGGTACGGAAGAACACCGCCAGCAGGAAGAAGGGCCAGGCCAGGCGCCAGATGGGGGTCCAGGCGGCCTGGAGCACAGGCTTGCGGTCCACCAGGTAGCAGCCCACCGCCAGGGTCGTGTCGAGCCAGAGATAGCCCGCCAGGAAGCCGAGCACGGCGCCGGGGCTGGTCCACTCCACCACCCGGGCCATGGCGGGTAGGCTGGCCATGAACAGGGGGAAGATCAGCAGGTGCAGCAGCAGCAGGTTGGGCATGCCGAACCAGCCCAGGCTGTCGGCTCGCAGGAACGCGCGGCGATGTTTCCAGATGCAGGCCAGGTAGCCATGCATCCAGCGGGTGCGCTGGCGCAGCAGCCCCGCGAGGGTCTCGGGCGATTCGGTCAGCGCACGGGCTCGGGGTTCGTAGACAACCCTGCGGCCCGCTTGCAGCAGCGCCAGGGTGAGGTCCGTGTCTTCGGTGCGGGTGTCCCCCGACCAGCCGCCCACCGCACGCAGGGCTTCGACGCGAAACGCCGCTGCGGCCCCGGGGATGGTGGTGATGCAGCCGATGGTGGCCTGGGCGCGGCGGGTGAGGTTGAGGCCGAGCACGTACTCGACGGCCTGGAAGCTGGTGAGCCAGCCCTTGCGGTTGCCTACCTCGAGGTTGCTCGAGCAGGCGTCGGCGCCGGCGGACAGGGGCACCACCAGACGCTTCAGGCTGTCGGGAACCAGGATGGTGTCGGCGTCCAGGGACGCCACCAGCGCGGTGTCGGTCAGGGCCAGCCCGGCGTTGAGGGCCGCGGCCTTGCCCTGGTTGTGCTCTTGGATCACCACTTCCACTCGCGGGTCGGCGTCAGCCTGGGCGCGGGCCACCGCCGGGGTGCCATCGCTGCTGCCGTCGTCGATGACCAGCACCCGCAGCTGGGGGTAGTCGGATGCGAGCACCGAGCGCACCGTGCCCGCCAGGACCCGTTCTTCATTGTAGGCGGGGATCAGCACCGTCAGGGGCGGCCAGGTGCCGTCAGCCGAGGGGGTGTCGGGTGCGGGGTGGCGCCGGCGTTGCAGGACGTCCCACGCCGAGCAGCAGACCAGCAGCACCAGCCGCAGCCCGAGCACGGCGGCGCTGGCGGCCATCAGGCCGTCGATGACGGCCCACAACAGGGTCACGGGCAGCTCAGGGTCTCGCAGGCGGCCAGGTCGGAGGCGTCGGCGCAGTGTTCGCTCAGGCAGGCCTGGTGTTCGGTCTCACCGGCCACGATGAGCTGGATGGTGTCGGCGGTCTGGGAGGGGGCGTGCTCGCAGCAGGTCCAGCCGGCGTCTTCGCCGCCCAGGGCTTGGGCGATGATTCGTGCGGCGGGCTTGTCGTGGGAGTGCTGACAGCGCACCAGGCTGGCATCTGCGGGGTCGGGGGCCAGGCCCAGGGGCCCAGCGACGACTTCGGTGCCGAAGGGCGCCAGGACCGGCGTCAGGGCTTCGATGGCGGTGGCGGTGGCCTGGGCCAGTGCCTCGGTGCGGGCGCCAGCGCTCAGGGCGGACACCGTGAGCTGTGCGGGGGGCACCCGCTGGGCTTCGAAGCGACCGTAGAACTCGGGGGGCCAGCTGGCCAGGGGGCCGTCCAGCAGGAAGCCGAACTCCTTGCAGCCTGGCCGCTCGGAGTCGCAGGGCTCGACCTTGCGGTCCCAGACACCCACGATGAGGTCCTGCACCGGCTTGTCCACCTCGCTCGAGATGAAGAAGGGCTCATCGAAGGCCCCGGGGAAGCGGGTTGCGATGGCCAGGTCGAGTTCTTCGCCGTCGGGGGTGATCAGGGTGACTCCCACGAACAGGGGTTCCTGCCTGGTGATGTCCACCGAGCCCCAGCCTGCCGGCGTGTAGTCCACGTGGGCCTCGAGGAAGAACAGCTGCTCTTCGGCGTCCCAGCGGACCTTCTGCGGCACCAACGCGATGGCCTCCGCCCGTTCCGTGCACTGGGCCTCGAAGCAGGCCTGGACGTCGGACATTCCCACTTCGGAGCAGGCCGTGTCGAAGCACTGCCGGGCTTCGGGCGAGGGCAGCTGATCGGCCCAAGCCGAGGTGTCCGGGGGTTCGGGGATGCCTTCGGGGGCGGTCTCTGGAGTGGTGGAGCAGGCGAGGAAGAACAGGGGGGCGAGGTGCATCATGATTCCGCTTTATCGTCCGCATCCAGCTCGCGCTTGGTGGCGGCCTGGTGCTCGGCCTTGATGGCCCGTCGGGCCGCCCGTCGCAGGTTGCGCTTGCGCTTGCGTTCGGACTGCTGGTGGTCGTAGACCCACAGCCGCTCGACCTTGGCGCGGGCCCACGGGGTCTTGCGCAGAAACTTCAGGCTCGACTCGAGGCTGGGCTCGTGGGTGAAGCAGCGGACGGGCACGCGTGCAGCCAGCCCCTCGAAGCCGTGGCTGCCTACCAGGTCTTCGAGCAAGGCCTTGAGGGTGACGCCGTGCAGGGGGTTGTTGGATTGGTCTGTGGTCATGCCAGGTGCTTATCCGGTGGGGTGTGTGTGTGGTGTTGAGCGATGGGCTGGGGGTGTTCCGGAGCCGGCCGGAGAGGCTCGATGTTGGCGATGCAGAGGCGTTGTGGGAAGGATTCGCGGGTTCACGCGCCACCGGACACTGGGAACTCACGACCCTTGGCGTGGGGGGCCGGGTTGCCAGCGCTGCCGGGTTGCCACCGCTGCCGGGCTGTTCGAACCCGACGGAGGCATCCCATTGGCCAGGCGCGGCGACACCTCCGAGAAGTCATGAACCATGGCTTCGATATGCGTAGGGCCGTGTTGGCTACCGATACTCTGGCATGGCGATGAAGCCCTGGTCGCCGGTGGCGGACTGGGGACTCACGATGTGTTGGAAATCCCACATCTTCAGCGAGAGACCTCGAGCGCGAAGTGATCGAAGTGGTACCTGGCCTGGAACTGCTGGGTGGTGAGCGCAAGCCGGCCCTCGAGGGGCTCGCCCACGATCCATTCGTCTCCAACCCGGTCCAACAACACGATGAAGTGCGCGGCCCCCTGGGGGGATCCCAGGCGCACACCCACCAGCGCTGGTGGGGAGATGTCTTCGAGGCCGTCCGGCGTCCGAAACGTAGCCTCGAGGCCTTCGTCACGGAGCACGCGAGCCAACCTCCAGTTCGGGGTTCCGCCCAGGCGTGTATCGGCGACCCCGGCGACCCCGGCCTCGGTCGCGGCGATATCGAAGTGGCTCAGCAGGGTCGCTGTTGCGCAGGCTCCGCACGACGACACTGAGGTCTGGATGCAGACCCCTTGGTCCCACGCGTCGTTCAGCTCGCTGACCTGGGGCTGGAGCCATGGCTTGGCGAAGGCCACGGCCACGGCGATGCAGGCCAAGATTGGCACCGCGGCGATGTGAGCGCCGGTGCTGCGGGTTGCCCTGGCACGCACGCCCACCAGCAGTCCGGTGGCGAAGCCAACGCCGGTGGCCAGCCAGTCCGTAGAAGGCGCCGACCGCCACTGGAAGTACGCCGGGACATCGAAGAGGTGCGTGTAGTAGGCGGTGATGAGCAGCCAGGGCACCGCCATGAATATGGCGACGAGCCCCGCGATCCTCAGTGCTTTGCGAGAGGCGCGCGCCCCAACCAAGGCGCCCAGCACCGCCAACAGGATGGCCGGTACCAGGAGCAACATGGCGGCGTGGCCTTCTACCAGTCCACGATGGTCAGCAGGTAGGCGGTCCCGGCGTCGCCGGTGTCCGGTGCGCCCACCAACAGTTCATCGACCCCGTCGCCGTTCACATCTCCGGCGCCCGACACAGCGCTGCCGGTGTGACCCATGGCCTGCTCGCCCACGAAGCTGACGTCCGCAGCGCTCAACACCCACTCACCTTCGACGGGCCCCAGCATCAGGTAGGCCGCCCCGGCGTCGGTGTCGATGGCGTCCTGGTTCGGAGCGCCCACCAGGATGTCTGCGTGGCCGTCGCCGTCGGTGTCTCCAGCCCCTGCGACCGACAACCCCGCCTGGTCGAAGCTCGACTCACCCAGGAAGCGGGCGTGGGCTTCGTCCAGGAGGGTTGAACCCCGCACGGTGCCCAGCAGTAGATAGGCGGCG
>Ga0307987_1001598_pt1 | contig 12400 bp, 7 predicted proteins | sample EllFjometagen181_FD_203157 | JGI IMG/M metagenome (GOLD analysis project Ga0307987, IMG submission 203157) | Marine microbial communities from Ellis Fjord, Antarctic Ocean - #181 | ecosystem: Environmental > Aquatic > Marine > Unclassified | place: Southern Ocean | collected 2014-10-08 | reverse complement strand
ACAATACTCCGGAACCTGAACCAGAGGATGTAAAAGCTCATTTAATAGGAGGAATCCCAATTGTAGAAATTGAACAGGTTCAAAGCAGCATTTGTCAAAAATTTGATTATGATGGCAGTCAATTGTTTAAAGCTAAAAACAAAACTTACAGTCTATTTAGTTTGATGGATAAATCTGATATTAAAAAAAATATCGACAGTGATGAAAATGTTGAAGAAACGCTTCTTAATCTAGGATTACATCTTGCTGACTGGTGGCAGTTAGCAAAGGATGATTTTTCTACACTGGCCCCTAAAAACAGAGTCTTTGAGCAAAATCTAATAAAAGAACCAATTGTTGACTATATTGCTTTATCCGGAGATAAAACACCTAAAGTTAGAAAAGAACTATTAGATACTATAAAGGATAAATTTGTACCTATCGGTGTATTAGATAAATTTCAGGTAGCAGGCGTTTTTGTTAACTGGTGGGACAGCATTAAATATGATCTTAAAACCATTATGCAGAATGGGTGGGATTCGGGATTAATTCCTGATGTGTATTTGATAAATGAATTCTTCATAAAAGAACAAACTGAAATTGAAAACTTTGAAATAAAGCTGGCTGAGAATGAAACAGCTTTATTGGAAACTATTGAAGAAGCTGCTAGCCTATTAGAATATGAATCGGAAGAAGGTGAGAAAATTACAGCTTCTCTGATTAAAAAAGAATTGAAAACTCAAATTGAATATCTGCTTGAAGAAAAAAATAAACCCCTAGAAGCTAAACCATTAGAAGATGCTGATAAAAACATAAAGGATTTGGAAAAAGATATTAAAGAGCTTAAAGCAGTTTTAATAATGAAAACCTCTGAATTAGCACTGAAACTTATCATTAAACGTTATGGTATAGAAAAAGAAAAAACTGACTGTAATAAACTATTGGAAATTGCCAATGCAGAACTTGAAAAAATAGACCGGTCCATTGAGTCACAAATTGCTTACTTTAAAAGTAATTTAAGCAATGCTAATGATTATGAATTGATAAAAAAAGAGACAACTGCTCTGCAAAAACAATTGAAAAAGGATAATTCCAACCCGGAGAAACTACAGGTAGTTGCAGATGCCATTAAACACTTCAAGCAAATTACAAAACCTTATAATGTACAACTTAAGAACAGGCGCATTATTCAGGCAAAATTAGATTCACTAGATAATTTGTTAAAGGAAATTGGTGGAATGATTACTACAGATGAATCTCAAAAATTGATTTTGAAAAAACACTTTGATATTATCAACAATCAATTGCAACGCTACCTGAACACAGAAAAAAGAGCACTGATTGCAGCTTATGAAAACCTTTGGGATAAATATGCTGTTTCAGCTCATAGAATTGAACAAAAGCGAAGTGAAACTATGGCTGAACTAAATATTTTTTTAACCGCTTTAAACTATTTGGATTAAGCTATGGAAGAAAAAAATGTACAAATACCTGAGGGGTGGGAAGAGAAAACACTTAGTAACATTTGTAATATTTCAAAAGGAGTTCAATTAAACAAATTAGATTTAGAAAATACAGGTTTGTTTCCATGTATTAATGGTGGAATCTTACCTTCTGGATATACAGATAAATGCAATAGAAATGCAAATACTATTACCATCAGTGAGGGTGGTAACTCTTGTGGATATGTGAATTTAATTGCTGCAAATTTTTGGAGTGGAGGACATTGTTATACTCTTTTGGAATTAAATAAGATGATAACGAATAATTTTCTTTATCATGCTTTAAAAGGAAGACAAAGTTTATTGATGGATTTGAGGGTAGGTTCAGGCTTGCCTAATATTCAACAAAAAGCAATTAAGGAATTTAAAATTATTTTCCCAAAATCCATTACCGAACAAAAACAAATAGCAGAAATACTAAGCAAAGTGGATGAAGCTATAGATCAAACCCAAAGTTTAATCGCCAAATATAAACGTATAAAAACAGGCTTAATGCAGGATCTGCTTACCAAAGGCATTGATGAAAACGGAAATATCCGTAGCGAAGAAACCCATGAGTTTAAAGATAGTGAACTGGGGCGAATTCCTATTGAGTGGGATTGTTTTAGTTTGCAAAAAATATCCCTACAAATTATTGACTGTCCGCATAGTACACCAAAATATATTGATGAGGGATATTTAGTTGCAAGAACACAAAACATTAAAAATGGAGAATATTTAATTGAAACAAGTTCTTATTTAAGTCATAATGATTATAACGAACGTGTTAGCAGATTAGAACCAAAATCAGGCGATATTATTTTTACAAGAGAAGCACCTATTGGTGAAGCTTTTGTAATTCCGCAAGGAATGAAGATAGCTCTTGGACAAAGAGTAATGTTGTTTAGGCTTAATTCTAAAATTATAATACCTGAATTTCTTGTTGAATTGATTTATTCAGATGAGGTTCAAATATATTTTACAAATATTGTTGCTGGTACAACGGTTTCGCATTTAAATGTTAAAGATGTTAAGGAATTATTATTCAAAGTCCCTATAATAATGGAGCAAAACAGAATAATGAGCTTGCTACTAAAACACAGAGAATCAATTAGTGTAAGCACTCTTAAGATCCAAAAACTTCAATCCTTAAAAGCTGGTTTAATGCATGACTTACTGTCAGGAAAGAAGCGAGTAACATCATTATTAAATAAAGAGCATGTATCATGAGCGATCAAAATAACCCAATAAATTATAACAGTGAAAAACTAACAGAATTTTTGCTTTATAAATCTTCCAATGGAGATGTTAAAGTTGATGTACTGCTGCAGGATGAAACAATATGGTTACCTCAAAAAAAGATAGCACAGCTTTTTGATGTTAATGTACCTGCTATCTCCAAGCATATAAAAAACATTTTCGATTGTGGTGAATTAATCGAAGATATGGTTGTTTCCATTTTGGAAACAACCACTTTACATGGTGCAATTAAAGATAAAACTCAAACAAAGAGAACAAAATTCTATAATCTTGATGTAATTATTGCTGTCGGTTACAGAGTTAATTCAAGTAGGGCCACACAGTTTAGAATTTGGGCGACACAGGTTTTAAAAGAATTTATCATCAAAGGCTATACAATGGATGTAGAGAGACTAAAAAATCCTACTCCAATCTTTGGTAAAGACTACTTTGATGAACAGTTGGAAAAAATTAGAGATATAAGGAGCAGTGAAAGAAGAGTTTATCAGAAAATTACTGATATATATGCAGAATGCAGTATTGATTATGATAAAGGTTCTGATATTACAAAAACATTTTTTGCCGTTGTTCAGAATAAACTTCACTGGGCGATAACTAAACAGACAGCTGCTGAGATAATAGTATCAAGAGCTGATCATAGAAAAGAAAAAATGGGTCTGACTTCATGGAAAAACTCACCAAAGGGAAAAATTAGAAAATCTGATGTTGCTATTGCTAAAAACTATCTTACTGAAGCAGAATTAAAACCGTTAAACCGTTTTGTTACAATGTATCTCGACTATGCGGAACATCAGGCTGAAAAAAGTATTCCTATGACAATGAAAGACTGGGTTAATAAATTAGATGCCTTCCTGCAGTTTAACCAAGAAGATATACTGCATAATGCAGGGAAAGTAACTGCTGAAATAGCTAGAGCATTTGCAGAAAACGAATTTGAGAAGTATCGTCGAATACAGGATAGGCTTTATGTTTCAGATTTTGATATGGAAGTGAAAAGACTTTTAGATGCCAGGAGTTGCTATGATACTGAATAACGATAGTAAATACAGAGGTAATTTAGGTGATTCTTTAAAATTAGATGAGTATTCAAAGGTGGAAAAACCATTACTGGATCAACTTATTGGTTTAGGCTGGAGAACAGGTAATAATGAAGTTATAGAACTGCAGATGCAGCAGACACCTGAACAAAGTTTTCGTCATACTTTTTCTGAAGTGGTATTACAGCCCAAATTGAGAACTTCATTAAAAAAAATCAATCCATTCTTAACTGAAGGTCAAATTGATGAAGTAGTTCGAAAAATGACTACGTTTTCTAAAAACAGTCTATTAGAAAATAATCAGCAAGTACTTAATTGCTTACTGGAGAACACCACTGTTTCAACAAATGAAGAAACAGGGGAACCGAGTCCTACAGTGAGATATATAGATTTTGAAAATATTGAGAATAACATATTTACTGCTATATCTCAATTCAAAGTTAAAATTCCAGGCACAGATCATCATATTATTCCAGATGTAGTCCTGTTTGTTAATGGCCTGCCTCTTGTCGTGATAGAAGCAAAATCACCTAAAGTAAAAGAACCAATACCTGAAGCTATCGATCAACTGCTGCGTTATTCAGAGCAAAGACAAAACAAAGGTGAGGGAAACAAAGAACTGTTTTATTATAATCAGTTCATTATCACTACCTGTCGAACTGAAGCTAAATTTGGAACTATTTCTACTCATACACCAAAATATTTTTATCGTTGGACTGATCCTTATCCAAAAACTTTGAATGATCTAAAACATGGCAAATCTTCACCCAATGATCAACAGCGTTTGGTTGCAGGTATGCTGGATAGAAGAAATCTGCTGGATTTAATAAGAGTTTTTACTATTTTTACAATTAATGATAAAGGAGAAAAGATAAAAGTAGTTGGACGTTATCAACAATTTAGAGCAGTAAAGCTAGCTACAAAAAAACTTATAGATGGAAAAAATCCACTCGAGCGGGGTGGTATTATTTGGCATACTCAAGGTTCCGGTAAATCTCTTACAATGATGTTTATGGTTAGAGAAATGAAATTGAGACCTCAACTTATGTCCTGGAAAATCATTTTTGTAACAGATCGTACACAGTTGGAAGAGCAATTGACTGAAACTGGACAGAATATTGGTTTTACACTTAAAACTGCAAACTTTATTAATCCTAAGGCTAATCCAAATGGTAAAAGTTTAAAAGAATTATTGGAAAATGATAATTCAGATTTGGTTATGGCAATGATTCATAAATTTCAGGAGAATGGCGATTTATCTGAATTGGATCTTTTTCCTGAGTTAAATAAAAGTGCGAATGTTCTCATTATGACAGATGAAGCTCATCGTTCACAGTATTCAATTTTAGCAGCCAACTTAGATAGATCAATGCCAAATGCAACATCTATTGGTTTTACAGGAACACCAACGGGTAAAACTGAAAAGAAATATAAAGATTATATCGATAAATATACTATGCGTCAATCAATTGATGATGGTGTGACATTGGAAATTGTTTATGAAGGTTTTACTCATAATGCTGAAATCATTGACAAAGCTGGAATGGATAAAAAATTTGAGGATGTTTTCAGTGAGTATCAATTAACTGAACGATTACAGATTTTAGGTTTTGGTTCTAGAAATACATATTTGGATAATATCAATACCATTAAAGCAAAAGCTAAAAATATGATTTCTCACTATGTTGAACATATTTTCTCTAATAAATTTAAAGCACAAATTGTTGCTAATTCTCGAGAGGCGGCAGTTCGTTATAAAGTTGCTATTGATGAAGCATTAAAAAATATAATTACAGAATTACTTATTGATAATCCTACTCAGATCGATGTTGAGACATTAAAGAAAGTGGAGGCAGCTGTTGTTATTTCGAGTAGAGGTAATGATGGGCCGCATATAAAGGCTTTTACAAATAAGCAATACCATAAAAAGAGCATAAGAAGGTTTAAGTTACCTTTTGAAAAAATAGATGAAGAAGATAATTCTGTAAACGGGAATGTAGGTATTATAATAGTTAATAATATGCTGCTTACAGGCTTTGATGCTCCAATTGAACAAGTGTTGTATTTGGATAGAGTGATTGTCGCACATAATCTTTTGCAGGCTATTGCTAGAGTTAATCGTATTGGTCCTGAAGAAAAAAACAAAGGTTTTATTGTCGACTACGTTGGTGTAGGTCATCATCTGAAGAAAGCGTTAGATACATATGCTGAGAAAGAACTTCAGGAAGTATTAGACTGTATGTCCAATGATGAAGAAGAGTTGAATGATCTTATTAAAGCACATAAAGAGGTTTGGGATTTTTTGATAGCAAATGGATTGGATGATCTTACAGACATTGATGCTTTTTTTGATATGTTTTATGATGAAGATATTCGGTTTGAATATATAAAATTATACAAAGCTTTAACTACCTGTTTCAATAATGTATTACCAAAAAAAGAAGCTTTAGATTTCTTTCAGGATTGGAAATCATTCACAGAAATAAATGTTCTGGCAAATAAACACTTTAGAGACGAACGATTTAGCATGAAAGGTATTCCTCCTAAGTTAAGAGGAATTGCAGATGAGTTTTTAACCTCCAAAGGAATTGAGCAAACCGTAGCTCCAATCTCAATAATAGCTGATGATTTTCAAAAAGGAGTTCATGCAGCAAAGCGAACAAAAACAAAAGCAGCCGGAATTGAACATGCTATTCGCCATTATATAGATGTAAATATTGATGAAGATCCGGAGTTGTTTGCTTCTTTCTCTCAGGCTTTACAGGAAATCCTTGAGAATTTTAAAGGAAATTGGAAAGTTATCTATGAAGAGTTGGAGAAACTGAGAGAAAAAATTAAAAATAGGGAGAAAGAACTTACTTATGGTTTAGACCGTAAAAAACAAATGCCTTTTTTCAGAGTTTTAAAAGCAGAACTGTTTGGTGACAGAGTGTTAAATGAAGATGAAATAGGTCAAACAGTTAGTTTAACTCAGCATATATTCAATCTTGTTTCCAATGAATTAAAGTTAACTGGTTTTTGGGATAGTATTCCTGCTCAATTAAAATTAAAAGCAGAAATTCAAAAGCTATTATTATCAAAAGAATTCTTGAAAATTCCTAATATGCGAACTAAGTACAAAGAATTAAAATCACGAATTATGGAAATTTCAAAATCTAATCATTTTTGGATTATTAAAGACCTATGAAATTAGATTATAGTATAAAATATAGCAATCGTAAAACTTTAAATATTTCTGTAGAAAGAGATAGGTCAATAATTGTACGAGCTCCTAAAGACTTGTCGTTAGATCGAATTGAAAATATAGTTCAATCCAAAAAATATTGGATAAAAGATAAAATTAGTCATTCACAAAAATACCCTGTTGTTTTTTGTGCAAAAGAGTTCGTTTCAGGTGAGACTTTGTTATATTTGGGAAGGAACTTTCAATTGTTAGTTGTTGATGAAGTCTTTGAAGGAATTAGATTTAATAAAAGTTTTACTATCTCAAAATTTAATCAGGCGAATGCCAATAAACTATTCAAAAAATGGTATTTGGAAAAAGCTTTAGAAAAGATTAAACCATTAGCCAAAAATCATGCTGCAAATTTAGGTGTTGAATATAACGAATGTAAAACTTCTGAGATGAAATACCGATGGGGTTCATGTACACCAAAAAACAATATAATATTCAATTGGCGAATTATTAAGGCTCCTGTGTATGTATTGGAATATTTGGTAGCCCACGAATTAGTACATTTGATTGAAAGTAACCATACTCCACGTTTTTGGAATATTCTTTCAATACAGGTCCCAAATTTTGAAAAATCAAAAAAATGGTTAAAAGTTAAAGGGCAATTATTAGAAATAGATTTTTAGATCATATATCAAGGATGCATTTTGATAGCTTGTTAAAATATTTGTTCCATTTTTTTTGGCACCTCCAAGTAAAATATAGGTTGATACATTGCAAATATATTTAAAGATAAAGAGTTAGATGAAAATTCAGTTGTTAAGAATTACTTAACAACTGAATCTTATTGTAAAAATTACAACTCATATCAGAGTTTGTTAGAAGTCTTGAATTTAGTAAACTATGAAATATGCGGTTTTTTTATCAAACCTTTCCAATTCGGAACGTATTGCGTACCGAATTAAGCTGGATATATTTTTAGTCTGAATTATGTAACGTACATTATTGATATATTGAGGAGGAACAATTGCTTAACACTGGATGTAGGTAATGGATAAATTTAAAAATAAATATCGTATACCTTCTTCACGATTGCAACCTTGGGATTATAGATGCTGTGCTTCTTATTTTATAACTATTTAATCAAATAACAGAATATATTATCAATAATCCGAAAAATTGGATAGAAGATAAATTCCACCCAAATTATAAAAAATAACCACGTAGAGACGTTGCATGCAACGTCTGAAATACGGATGCAACGTCTGAAATAAAAATTAAAAAAAAGAATATAATTACAATGGAAAACCAGAAAGAATTAAGAAATTCCGCCATAAAACATTTATGGCATCCGTATACAGATATTGAACCGTTTGAAAACAAAGATTTTCCTATTGTTGAAAAAGCAGAAGGAGTTTATCTTTATGAGACAGATGGAAAAAAGCTTTTAGATGGAATTGCTTCATGGTGGTGTGTTAATTTAGGACATAGTCAACCACGTCTTGTAAAGGCCATTCAGGATCAGGCAGGAAAGCTTCAGCACTCAATACTGGGTGGCATGTCTCATCCTAATGCTATTAAGCTTGCTGAAAAAATATCCGAAATTACCCCGGGTGATCTTAATCATGTTTATTTTGCTGGTGATGGTGCAAGTGCTACTGAAGCTGCACTCAAAATTTCTCTACAGTACTGGTGTAATATTGGAGTAAAAAATAGAACCAAATTTATATGTCTTGAAGAAGGTTACCATGGTGATACTCTCGGGGCTGTTGGTGTCGGTTATGTAGAACTTTTTCATAAAAATTTTGAACCTGTAATTCAAAAATCCTATAGGGCCTGTTCTCCGCACTGTGCGGATTGTCCATACGGACAGATACCTGGAAAATGCGATGTTGAATGTTTTGAATCAATGGAGAAACTTATAATTGATCATCACGAAGAAACAGCTGCAGTAATTCTTGAACCTTTATGTCAGGGAGCAGGGGGTATTAGAATTTATCCTGAAGAATATTTAAGACGACTTAGAAAAATGTGTGATAAGTATAACGTTCTTCTAATTGCAGATGAGATAGCTGTAGGATTTGCCAGAACGGGTTATATGTTTGCATGTCAGCGTGCTGGTATTGTTCCTGATTTGATGCTTATAGGAAAAGGGCTAACTGGTGGTTATTTACCTATGAGCGCGGCGGTTGTCACTGAGAAAATATATAATTCCTTTAGATCGGATAAAGATCATGACAGAACATTTTATCATGGTCATACTTATTGTGGAAACCCAATATGTTCAAATTTAGCATTGGAAGCTCTTGCTCTTTATGAGGAAATTGATATACTTAATCTTATAAAACCACGTATTGTACAGTTAGATAAAGGGATGAGAGAAATTGGTAAAATGCTGAATGATTCAACTGTACTTACAGTTGGAATGATAGGTGTTGTAGAAATAAACCAGAAAGCTGGTGGAAAAATCAGAGCAGCTGAAATAGCATCAAAAGCTAGGGGACTGGGACTTTTTATTCGTCCTTTGGGAGCATCTGTTTATTTATGGCCACCATTAATAAGTACAGAGCAGGAGCTCGGAGAAATGATTTCAATTTTCAAAAAATCTGTTACTTGAAATATTGAGAGTTTTTGACCTAGGATGCAATAAGAACACGAGGAGTATTCACCATATAGCTCACGGAGCAGCATAGCCGCAACCAAGTAAAATTGGCATCGCGAAGCGCACGAAGTTTACCTGCCGAAGGAGCGGTTCATCATCTTTTGTTCCAAAAGCTGATGAATGGTCTTTCATGAAAAAGTAAAAAATTTGTTAAGAATAACTATTTTTATGCAACACCTAAATTTAGGTGCTACATAAAAATCCTCGTGATCTTCTTATCTTCATGGTAAGAAAAACTCTTTTACTTTTTAATACTGTTATTGTCTTATTATTAGATTTTTACAAGCTTTTTCATTAAAACCTTGTAAGAAAAATGAGAAAATGTCAGATTGTAATATATAGAACTTGTAGTTTGCTGTTAGTAAATATTCGAGTCTTCATGGTGATATATTAAGTAAAAAAAAGGAAGTTAGTAATGCATTTTAAAACAATAAATATAGTAATTCTTCTATTTATAACATTGGGACCTATAAAAGTTCTTCTTCCATTTGTCCATAAAACAGTTGATTTGGGTTATAAGGAAAAACAGAAAATAGCTTTTAAAACTTTTATGATTTCAACAATAATTGTACTGCTCGTGGCTCTTGTTGGACCTAGGATAATTGATAAGTGGGGAGTTTCCACTACTGCTATAGCAATTGCTGGTGCTTTTATCCTTTTTGCACAGGCATTTAAACAAGTAAATTTTGATACATCAATGGCTTCTTTGGAACTGAGCAAACTATATACTAAAGCTTCAATTATTGATCGTATAGCGTATTCTTTAAGTATTCCTTATATTGTTACTCCTGCTGGAATTGCCACAATTTTAATGGTTAAGATAATTCACCCAGGTCATTGGTTGGTTGTTATTTCTACTGTTACTGTGATTTTATTAATCATCATGATTCTCAATTTTCTTACAATGCTCTTTGCTCAGATTATTTTAAAAGTTATCTCTATTCCTATTCTACAGTTAACAGGGTGGATTTTTTGTGTGCTTCAGTTAATTCTTTCTGTTCAAATTGTACTGACTGAACTACAGAATCTAGGGGTTATTGGTAGTTTTAAATAGAACTTGTTTTTTTGATTCTCCTATGCTTAAGGCTTTCTGCTTAGCTCTCAGAGCTATAGAGGATACGTCGTCGGATAAATATCACGAAAAATCATTAGATATAGTATGTTTCACTCTAATGACTGTTCTATTAACTTTATCAAGTCTTCTGTAAATAATAAACATCAATATATTGTAGAGAATCATATGGATAAAAAAATAGTTAGTGAAGCGCTTAGCAAAGGATTACAGAAAAAATTACCTAAGCCTCTGGCTAAATTGATACACCCACTGTTGGTTAGTGTCCTTGGTCTTAAGAAAATAGATGAAATCTATGATGGTGCCTGTGATTTAAAAATGGATATAAATTTTGCAGAAAAATTACTTCACAAAGATGTTATGAATATTAAGATTGATTACAATGAATCAGACTTAGAAAATATTCCGAAAGAGGGACCTTTGGTAATTGTTGCTAATCATCCTTTAGGTGCGATTGATGGGATTGCTTTATTAGCCTTACTTAAAAGAGCAAGACCAGATGTAAAACTAATGGCTAATTATATTCTGGGCACGATTCCAAATTTAAAGGAATATTTTTTTCTTGTTGATCCATTCGCTACTACTGATTCGTCCCGGAAAAGTTTTGGAGGAATCAGAGATACTCTAAAATGGATTAAAAATGGTCATGTATTAGGTGTTTTTCCTGCAGGAGAAGTTTCTACTTATGATAAAATAGAAAAAAAAGTAGTTGATAAAGAATGGCCGGATACTGCTGCTATGATCATAAGAAGTGCAAAGTGTCCTGTTCTATGCGTTTTTTTTGATACACATAACAGTAAATTTTTTCAGTTTTTAGGTAAAATTAATCCAATACTTAGAACATTGTGGTTACCTCGCGAATGCGGTCGGGCCTGCAACCATGCTATTCCATTAAAAATAGGTGAGGTTATTTCTGCTGAAAAATGTAAAAGTTTTAAAACATCAAAAGAGATGATGGACTTTCTGAGAAGTGAAACATATGCTTTGGAAAATAAATAGTTATAGCATGTGCTAAAATCACATAGAGTGTTAAGTTTTAGGTTTTATGTGGATCCATCGAATGTTTTTAATCTTCTTATTTTCTTTACTTTTTTCTCCAAAAAACTAAGTATGTAGGACAAGAATGTCCGACACACTTCAGTTTGATCAATGATAGAACTGTATATATTAAGAGCTACATTCTCCTGAAATAGCTTTTTAAATCACAAAAATCATTAAAATCACAGATGTTTATCAAATTATTCCATGATCTTATCTCTTAGCGTTAGAGTTCGCGACGATTAGTCGTGTCTTTCCTTATCTAAACACGACTATCGTCGCGAACTCTAACGCTAGCTGTCAATATTACATAGTAACTTATCATATTTTATTTATTTTTATTACTGATAAAACTATCAGTCTTCGCCAGCGCATTTGCGGGGCTTAGTCTTACACAGCAGAACGTAGACGTTTTTGTTTCATTACAAACTTTTTAATTATAGTCTCTAGTCTCTAGTCTCTGGTCTCTGGTCTCTGGTCTCTGGTCCGCCTCAGCGGATAAATCTCTGGTCTCTAGTCTAAAAGAGCTACCCTCTCTATAACCAAAATTAAATCATCCACCTAATTTATTATAATTAACTTAAGTGTTGCAGTTCGATCTTAGCCTGAACTTAGTTTTTAAAAAGATATAAAAACAACCTTTAATGTGTTATATTATAATGAGTTATAAGATAATACAAATTCGACAAAAAAAGGTTG
>Ga0307987_1001597_pt1 | contig 12406 bp, 18 predicted proteins | sample EllFjometagen181_FD_203157 | JGI IMG/M metagenome (GOLD analysis project Ga0307987, IMG submission 203157) | Marine microbial communities from Ellis Fjord, Antarctic Ocean - #181 | ecosystem: Environmental > Aquatic > Marine > Unclassified | place: Southern Ocean | collected 2014-10-08 | reverse complement strand
GTTCACGACGTTCGCAGGCACTGACCATGAAACCTGCGGGATACACAAGAAGGTAACCGTGGGTACTGCAAGTGCTGGCGACATGACGCAATGGGGCAAGTTCCCCGCAACGACCGAGGAGGGGCGATGCTCTGCCAAGTGATCGGTTGCCCACTGGAAAGTTCCAAAGAGTGGAACATACATCTATCTGACGTTGATATTGCGATCAACTTCCATATCTGTATCGCCCACATGAGGGAGTTCACAGGGGCAGGAATACTAGGCGAGGCTGGATTCAAGGAAGAAGCAAACTAACGTGGAACCTGTGGTATAATGAAAGTATGGAGAAATACTTTGAACACGATTGGCCTGAGATTGAAGACGATCACGTCGAACCCTATGAGTACGTTGCCTGTGGTCTATGCGAGGGTGCTATTAAACCCACCATTAATTACGACACAAACACTGTGGCTTGGAAGCATCTTGTGGCTGCTGATAGAGATCACAGCGCACAACCCGTATCTAGCTTCGACATGGTACCACCGTCTACTATTTATGCAGCTATAGGACACATTATTGAGCACTATTACGCCCAGTGATTACTGGGACATGGACGATGAGTACAACGAAGAGGTAAGGGAACCACATGAGCGACGTAAACGACCAGCCAAGAAAGTTGATCGACGTGTTCAACGAGACAGGCGTGCCGAGCGAGAACATAAACACGGACTATACGCAGACGTACCAGTTACAGAAGGCGACACAGAACGGGGTGAGGGTCAAGGCGGTAGACGCTAGCGGTAACTCGTTACAGTACATCAACCTACGTGATCACGACGTACCCTATGTGTACTTAAGTAAGGCGTTGCTCGATCGGCAGCGAAACGGGGGGAAGCTTCCGGTAGAGTTCACAATAACTATTAAGGCATCAGCGTGGGAAGAGTAAATGGACTACACTATAGATCGCAAGGGGTGGCAGTTACAGCCAGCGTATGACTTTCAAGAGTACATGGCACCAGTGTCTAGCTTTCCTATGGCTTACGTATACGCTACGTTCCTAGGTATCAGCGGACATATACTTGGACGTAACGCTTACCTAATGTATGGTGCACACGAGATGTACACCAACCAATATATCGCTTTGTTGGGAGGCAGTGGTACACACCACAAGTCAACAGCACTCAAGGCCGCCATGCGTTTGCAGGGGACTGAGAGACTGGAAGCTACCCCTCCCTTACGAGCACTGACTACTGAGCAGGGACTCCTTACTGCTATGAACAACACAGATGGACACGCTCTCGTCGTACTCGATGAGATCGCCAACATGTTGAGCAAAAAGAAGCAGGACTTTGGAGCATCACTGCTCAGTCAGTTAGTAAACTTGTACGACTGCCCCGATGAGGCAGGGAACTACACTAAGTATGACCCTACCATCGTGACAGACCCGTACGTTACGTTCATGTCAGCATCGACAATGGAATGGTTGAGGGATTCCCTCTCCACTAACGACATGCTGGCAGGGTTCGGTAACCGTATGACATGGGTGCTGGGTGACCCGCGTAAACCGAAGGCTTTCCCTACACCCATCAACACAGTGGATGCACCTGAACTATTCAATCAGTTGGAGATGTTCAGTGGCGAGGTTGTGTTGACCGAGGAAGCACGTGACAGGTGGGAACACCACTACTATGAGTTCCTCGACATACAGAAGGCCAGTCCACCGTTCTTGCAGGTAATGGCAGAACGACTAACGGACAAGGCTTTGAAGGCAGCGATCATCAACGCAGCGTGGGATGACAGTCACTACATAGAGATCGAACACCTAGAGATGGGCATCGACTGGACTAAGTATCTTCACGACTGCTTGAAGGTTATGTTGCCGACGTTCGGTAGCAAGGAACAAACTATCTTGGCTTCACTGGCCAACGGGAGGGACACTAAACGTAAGCTCTACAATGAGCATGGGCACAAGTCGGGCTACACAGCCGACACTATTAAGAGATCACTCGATTCTTTACTCGCATTGGGTGTGATTGCAACGGCAGGTAAACGGTACGTGGTTGTTGACAAACCTGAATAGTCAGGTAGAATATAAGAGTAAGGCAAGTGAAAGGAAAAACTATGCCACTGGTACGTAATACTGACGCATTTATTGAGGGTGGAATCAAGGGGATACTCTTGTTCGAAGCTACTCTGACGGGACTTGAAGAAGATATCCCGAACACATTCCAAGAGGGTAAACTACAGGCTAGAATTGACTACGCCGATGTAGAAGTACTCGAAGCGGAAGATGCGGTCACGTTGGAAGATGATAACTTCCACTTCTACTTCACTCAGACCAACAAGAGTAAATCTGTGGCTGAGAAGGTGATCACTAGGTACAATGCTTTTGCTATGGAGCACAACATTGAAGGCTTGGCGATCGATAACCTTGAAGGTATGCGATTGATTTGGGCACGTGAAGTGATTGAGTACAAAGTACGACCGGGGCAAGAGCCTCTGTCCCCTGCTAAGTTCTGGTACCCTGTCGGCAAGGCCGGTGATGACCTCGATGTCATCAAGAAAGCCTTGAAGAGTGGGTCAGGTTCTAAGGGTGGCACCAAGGTCGATAGTTCTAAAGCACTGAACGACTTCATCTTGGACGCATCCTCTATGGGTGTCACCGAGGCAGGACTAAAGGCGACTATCAAGTCAGCCCCGTCCGGCGTACGTAAGGCCATGCTCGCTGGTGGTGGACTAGATAAGGTACTCACTTCTCTGGTAGCAACTGAACTTCTTGCAGAAGAAGACGGTGTATATACCACAGTAACCTAGGGTATGAGGTGAGGCGCACCACGACCTTAACCGGTGGTGCACATTATCAAAAGGAACGTTATGAAAGTTAGATCGAGCAAGACCCTCACGAACGCTAGCCTCAGGGCAGTGCGTGACAAGATGGGTCAGCGTGGTACAGACGAACCACTGCACGCCTCTGACATATACCAATGCGCTCGCAAGACAGTGGCCTCCCGTATGTATGGGGAGCCAGCGTTGTCACGTGAGGACATTGAGATCATGTCACCCGGTTACGCAGTACAAGAATATTTTTGGGGAGATGAACCTGACAGTGTCGAGTGGGAGGGTGCACTGTTCTCCATCGATGGCTGGGCAGACGGTGCGGTACTCGAAATGAAAACCACTGGTGCTTACGTCAAGTACCTAGAGAACCCCCAACCTGCGTGGCTTGACCGTACACGCTCGTACTGTGTGATCAAGGAGACATTGGAGGCGTACATACTGTGCTTCTCCTTCACGTCACGTCGCTTCGTTGAGTGGCACATTGAGTACAGTCAGCAAGAGATAGACGAGGAAGCTAAGTGGTTACGCAAACGCATCCCTGAACTACAGGATTACATTAAACGGGGGGAACTTCCCCCTGTCACTGAACGCCGGTATGCTTACGAGTGTAAGTACTGTTCGTTCAAAGATCATGAGGACGTTAACTGTCGGCCTCTCATCAAAGCAGCGGGTATGCGTATCACGCCACCGCAGAAGGGTAAGTAATGGCTCTGGATTTACAACTGTACCGACGTGTGGTACTGAACGCTGCGGCACCGGGGGCTGGCAAGACGAGCAGCATCGTCATGTTGGCCAAGGAACTACAACAGTACGATAAGAAGATCAAGGTGATCGACCGTGACCGTGGATTTGCTGACGCTATCCGTGAGTTCAACGATGGTAAGATGCCTGAGAACCTAGACTATACGTTCGTACGTAGCTGGGACGATATTGATTACGCTGTCGCTGACGCACAGCAGACGCTTGGTATAGACGATTGGTTCGTTACCGAGCACGCTGGTAGGATTTGGGAGTTCGCACGTGAGCAGTACGTACAACGTATGTATGGTAAGTCACACGCACAGCTACTCAATGATGCACGCAAGGCAGCAGAAGAGACGATCGAACAGGCAGGTGTTGACCCACTGAGCAAAGACGCTGATGCTATACGACGCAAGGCTCTCGGTTACTCTGGGTTGGATGGTCGCTTGGACTGGGTACCTATCAAGTCCTCGCACAACAACGACCTGTATGAGAAGATGATCTTTGACGGTGAGATGCACATCCTCACCACTACCACATGGAACCCACTCGATCAGCAAAGCGCAGACCAGTGGCCTGAGTGGAAGAAGTGGGGCCGCCGACCACAAGGTGAGAAAGAACAAGTCGCACGACACTCTACTCTTATCGGCACGTACAAGCGTGACGGTGAGTACATGTGGCGCACTGACTTCTCAGACGCAAGCAAAGATAGAGGACGTGAACACGTTAAGGACGTACCGTTCACTGGGCGCAGTTGGATTAGTAGCTATGTTGAATACCACGGAGAGGAACTTGTAGGCAATGGATAGCTTGATCATTGACGATCGAGAGCACGCTGTCAAGCCTTCTATGTTCGACAAGTACGACGTACCTGCGGAGGTTAAACGCTTAGAGATAGGCGACTACTCCTTCGTGGACAGTAACGGTGAGATCAACCTGATCACTCGTAAGAGCAGTGACCTGCCTCAGTCGGTTTACTCTGGACACTTCCAGAAAGAGATCGCTGACATGGCCGCTGTTGTTAATGGAGTGGGCGGGGGGAGGCTGTGGTATATACAAGAAGGTATGTACACCACCTCTTACAAAGGATTGAAGTACTGGAAGTACGACGGTAACGATTGGACAGAGGCGTGGCAACACAGTGGTGACAGTGGTACATCGTTGAGCATGGAGGTTTCTCTTGGCTCTATCGGTGTGGCTACTGTGCACACAGCTAACTTGTACGAGACTATCAAAGTTCTCGCACGATTATACCTTAAGGGTAAAGAAGGGTGGCCAACCACCTTGACAGCAGGGATACCGAGACGTAAGATGTCGGTACGTAGAGACGAAAGGCTCAACAGCCTGATGGGTTTCTGGCGTGGACTATCTGAGAAGCACGCTGTTACTCTGCTCAAGGAGTACGGTGACCTTGAGAGAATCTTTGAACAGGTGTTCGATAACCCCGATGAGTTCTTGAAGCTTAAGGGTATCGGGCCAAAGGCACTAGACAAATTAAAGGAAGTACTATGAAGAAGAACGTAACACTAATGTCACCCAGTGCGGTAAGCACGTACGTGACTGAGTTGGAAGGTGTAGAAGACCGATGCACCGCACAGATCGAAGCCCTCGCTAAGGTGGTAGTTACCACCGAGGCATCGCTTGGCTCTGCACACGAGCACATCATAATGCTAGAGAAAGAACTTAAGGTCGGTTCCAAGGTATGATCATAACAATTAGTGGGCCGATGCACGTGGGTAAGACCGCACTTGCAAAGGCTCTTGTGTACCACTACAAGGAGAGTTACCGTAAGCCAATGGCAGCACAGCTACGGGACTTGCTTGAGCAGTACCAACTACCAGAGAACCGAGCCAACCTACAGACGGTAGGGCATGGGCTACGTGAGTGTGACCCCGACGTATGGGTGAACGCTTGGATGAGGGACAATGGCTTCCTCAATCATGGCAACTTGGTGATCATCGATGATGCTCGCTATCAGAACGAGGTTGACTTAGGTGACATTAATGTTATACTTACGCTCGACTCTGTTGACCAACAGTACGATCGGTACAAGACGAGCGACAAGTTCGACCCTATGCTACCGAAGATCGATTGGAACAACAGTAGGCAGCACGCAACTGAGACACAGTCCTTGGTAGCACATGCACCAGAGGTAGCCGTTGTAGATACCACGCACAAGGCAGCGGAGGCTGTGTTTGACGAGGTGCTTAATAAAATATCCCCCCGAATCGAACAAGGGGTAAGAGAGGGAGCGTTGCAGTATGGCTAGGTACGATTTCAAATGTGACGATGAGCACGTTACCGAACACAAGTACCCGATAGGTAAGGCACCCGACGTGTTACGTTGCGAGTGCAAGCTTGACGCAAAGCGGGTGCTTGCTACGGGTACGTCGTTCATCATCAACAAGGTAATGAGTCCACCTTCTAAGCGACTCAAACCACAACACTTAGGAAAGCCGTAAGGAACAGACATGAATCCAATAGGTGCAGTATTAAGTACGGGTGCAGGTACCCGCTACGTTGAAATAGCTTCGCATCGTGAGTACGTGGGGTCAATGGTTGACTCGTGCTGGCGTTGCGGTAGCCACTCTATCGTTGGCGAGACGTACGGGACAGGGCTAGAGGTACGTTGCCTCATGTGTTGCCGTGAACAGACACTCGACACACCAACATGGCAAGCAGTGGTGATCTACATCGCTAGCAAACTCAAAGGGACAAGCAGGTATGCCTAATGGCAGAGCAGATACACACTCTTAACGTAGAGGTACGTGAGGACAAGGTACTCGCACGCTTCCCGTACGGGGGGATATCAGGTAGAGGTAGAGGAACAGATGTGTTCTTCATTGGCAAGTCACCCTCTTACTGGGCAGCACAAAAGGGTATAGCTTTCAGTGACGAGGTTGGGCAGTTCGTGTTGCAACACATGAAACGTAAAGGCTTCTCCAACGACCAACTCTATGTCACATACATGATAAAGATACAAGCAGACAAACGACGTAAGCCTACACGTAAGGTGTTGGACTTGTCACTGGCGTACCTTGAGCGTGAGTTACAGATCGTCAAGCCCAAGCTGATCGTGGCACTAGGCACTGACGTGTACCGCACGTTCGGTATCAAAGGCAGTATCAACCAGACCAAGGGACGTATACATGACACGGAATATGGGCCACTACTTGTGCTCAATGACCCTGCCATGTTCAACGTACCGGGTAAAGGTACCGAGGTGCCGCCCTTTGTTACAGGTATGGAGGCCATCAAGACTTTCTTAGATGGATGGACAGAGCCACCCGCACACAACGAGGGTGACGTACGTACCGGGGGTCACTTTGGTATAGACGTTGAGGTTGAAGACTACGAAGACCCTACCACTGCGTACCTTTACTCAGTAGGTACAGCTTCACTTGATGAGCGCATGGCTTACAAGGTGGAACATAAACTTACGACACCGATCGGTACGCCGGTCATGCACAATGCGTATTATGATATCCCTTGGCTAGAAAAAGGGGGGATGAAGGTGGACAAGCACGAGTGTACGCTGTTACAGGCGGCTATGCTTGGCCACAAACCGCTTGCACTTAAAGACTTGATGGCAATACACATAGGTGGTGCGCCTGACAAGTTCGCTAAGGTAGTGGGCACCGGTAAGAACAGGAAGCAGTACGATGATGTGCCGGGATTCCTTGACTACAACTCTAAGGATGCATGGGGTGCTCTCTATTTACACAACCAGTACCACCCGCAGATCGTTGCGAGAGGCTTGGAAGACTTGTATGAAAAAGAGAAACGTGTACAGCGTGTCCTCGTGAACATGACACGTGATGGTATGCCTATCTCACAAGAGCAAGTCAAGTCGTGGAGACTAGATCAGCTTAAGCGTATGGGTAGAGCAGAGAAGAGATTGAAAGCTGAGGGCATTGACCTGTCAGATCAGGACGCTATGCGTCAGAGGTTCTGGAAGGGTAAGCCCAAGGTTGTCTTAACAGCTAAGGCTAAGAAGCCGAGCCTATCTAAGCTAGACTTACAGGAGAACAGACGTGATGGAGACGAATGGATTGATGACCTCATCGATTGGAAGGAAGCACAGAAGTTTATCTCGACCAACTTGGACAACTGGCTCGGAAAGGATTCACTGCATCCCCAATTCAATCAGGCTGGAACGCAGACATGGAGATTTTCATGCAGTAACCCTAACCTACAGAACGTCACTAAGCGTGGCGGGAGTCGTTTACCTTATATGTTCGAAGCACCAGAAGGGTTTACATTTATCAGTGCAGATGCGTCACAGGGGGAACTTCGGGAGATGGGAAATCAGACCTTTCACTATACCGGTGACCGAGCAATTGCTCTATCGTACGCAGCCGGTATTGACATGCACTCAATGTCGGAGACTATCCCGGCGATCATTCGGGTTGCAGAGATCAAGGGTCAACCGGTACGTACTGTCGCTAAATCCTTCAACTTCAAGATACTATACGGAGGAACGGGGCCGGGTATGGCGAAGGAATATTCCATCCCTAAGGATGAGGGTCAGGCGATGATCGATGGGTTCTATACAAAGTTCCCTGCTATCAGAGAGGTGCACGAAGAGTACGCTCATCAGGCACTGACCGATGGGTATGTCAAGACACTGGTGGGTCGGCCACTGTACATACCACAGATGATAATGGCTGAGGGTCAGTTCTATGATAGGGCTGAACGACAGGCTAAGAACTTTCCTATTCAGGGTGGTCTTATGGAGGTGATCAAGGACGCAATGTTAAAGTTCCCTACCTATCTGCGGATGCAGGTACATGACGAATTACTCTGGCTGGTACCAGACAACGAGGTGCAAGAATTTGTAGTAAACTTAGAAGAGAACCTGAACAGTAATCCATACGACATGATTCCCTACGTATGGGACATACACACTGGTAAGAATTGGGGAGAAGCGAAAGGCTAGTTATGCAGACAAATACAATACGAGTACCGTGGGAGACACAACACATTGTGCCCATTGGTGACATACAACTGGGTGCGGGGGGAGTGTCACTTGATACTCTCCAAGCTGACGTGGATAGAGGTATGCGTAACGATGCGTGGTTCATTGGCATGGGTGACTATGTTGACAGTGAATCACCATCGGGTAGGCAGAAGCACAAGAGTGCTAACTTCTATGACTCAACCAATCAGAAGCTGAACGATGGTAGTGACAAAGACATTGAAACGCTCATGGAAATCTTCGAGCCTACCATTGGTAAATGGCTTGGACTCCACCAAGGGCACCACTACCATGATTACTTTGATGGGAGTACCACTGATACACGCTTGTGCCAGCGTCTAAAGGCACCGTTCCTTGCTGACACAGCCTTCACTCGCATGAAGTTCACACGTGGTAAGACAGTGCACTCACTGACCCTCTTTAGTACACATGGTACTGGGTCAGGCTCTACACAGGCTGCGCCTCTATCTAAGCTGGAAGGCTTGAGTAAAGGCATCGAGGCTGACGTGTACCTGATCAACCACTTCGCTCGTAAGGGTGCAGTGCCAGCAGATAGGCTGTTCATGGACAGGAAAGACCACGTCAATCATCAGAAGCGATGGTTCATTGCAACTGGTGGGTACATGGGTGCGTACACCGAAGGCTCTATGCTGGACGGTCGCCCTCAAGGTAGTTACGTAGAGAAGGCAATGCTCACACCTACCACACTTGGTGGCGTAGTGCTCAGAGCCGAGCCTATACGTAAGCGTACAGATGGTGAAGACACGTCCTTTATAGACACGACGGTGACACTGTGATACACCTCTGGACTGATGGCTCATGTGCTGACGAGAAAGGAGGTTGGGCCGCTCTCATTGACAACGAGGGTGTGCTTACCCACCTTAGCGGTAGCGTAGAGCAGACAACCAACGTACGTATGGAGTACGTGGCTGTGATCAAAGCCTTGCAGTGGGTGTACCCTGAGGTGTCATACATGGACAAGGTCGTGGTACATACCGACAGCCAGATACTAATAGATCAGGTAGAGGGACGGGCTAGTGTTAACAAGAACCTTGACCTGTGGCTCAAAGTAAATAGTTGGGTCGTGTCTGAGATCACCCCACACGTTACGCTCAAATGGCATAGACGTAACTCGAATGCCAAGCTGCAATGGTGTGACACACAGGCCAAAACAGAGCGCAAATCCCTTGACCCAACCGGGTTAAGAAAGTTAAACTTAAAGTACAACCCGTAAGCGAAAGGAATCCCCCCGATTGAACCTGTCAGACAATGCAAAGATCGTGATGGAGCGACGTTATCTGCTCCCCGGCGAGACACCGGAGGAACTGTTCACTAGAGTGGCGCATCACATTGCATCGTTCAATGGCTCAGAAGATCAGGAGGCTGTGTACTACGAGGCTATGTCAAGCCTAAAGTTTCTACCCAACAGCCCAACACTTATGAACGCTGGCACTGGGCAGGGGACTCTCAGTGCGTGCTTTGTTCTCCCGTTAGAGGATACAATGGAAGGTATCATGGACACAGCTAAGTCTGCGGCTATGGTACAGAAATTCGGCGGGGGGACAGGGTTCTCTCTCAGTAAGCTACGGCCCAAGAGCGCACACATATCTACCACTCATGGTAAGGCGTGTGGCCCGATCGCAGTGTTGAAACATTTAAGCAGCGTGTCACAATTAGTGACCCAAGGAGGCAAACGAGATGGCGCAAACATGGCTGTTCTCCACGTATCACACCCTGACATCAGGGAGTTCATCACTTGTAAACAAAGTGAGGGAGACATTCACAACTTTAACATATCCGTCGGAGTCGATGGCCGGTTCATGGATGCCGTACGACACGACAGCCTCTATGCACTCAAAGACCCGAACTCACGTACCACAACGGAGACGGTAAGGGCAAGAGATATATGGAACGAGATCATTGACAATGCATGGAAGAATGGTGAGCCGGGAATTATCTTTCTCGACTCCGTTAACAAGGAACATAGCACACTTGGACTTGGTGAGATCACTGCGACGAACCCCTGTGGCGAACAGCCCTTGCTCCCTAACGAAAGCTGTAATCTGGGAAGCATTGATGTTTCCAAGTTTGTCGGTAAGGGCGGTTTCGACTGGGACGAATTAGAAAAGTACGTACGATTAGGGGTGGATTTTCTTGACAACGTTATCGATGCGAATGACTACGCAACTGAGGCTATTAAGCAACAAACTCTTGGTACTAGAAAGATCGGACTTGGGGTCATGGGATTTGCAGACGCTCTCGTGCGGCTGCGACTTCCTTACGATTCAGACGAAGCACGCAAGCTTGGTGCCCGCCTATTCCAATTCTTTCGTGATGTCGCAAATCATGAATCCGAAGTCTTGGGGTTGGCAAGGGGACTCTACCCGTACGCTGCTCCCGAAGAACGATATCGGAATGCGTGTCGGCTTACGATTGCACCGACGGGAACCATATCGATGTTGGCCGGATGCTCATCGGGTATCGAGCCTCTGTTCGCACTCAGCTTCACCAAACAAAACATACTTGATCAAGGAGATGGAACGACAGCGGTACAGTACGTCAACGAGCAACTCTTCAAGGACGTTGGGCAAGCAGTCGCAGACAAAGTCCTCGCTGGTATCCCTCTGTCACGACTTCGACCAGACCTTGCTGATAGCTATCAGACGAGCGGAGAAGTTAGTGTTAAAGGACACGTGCTCATGCAAGCCGCCTTCCAGCGGTACTGTGATAGCGGCGTGTCAAAGACCATCAACCTGCCCAACAATGCCACGAGAGGTGACATCTCAGAAGCCTATCTCACAGCAGATGCAGAGGGCTGTAAGGGAATCACCGTATATCGCAGTGGTTCAAGAGAAAAGGAAGTCCTTACGCAAACGCTCGACCCATGCCCTGAGTGTGGCAGTGAGGTGGCTAACGAGGAAGGGTGTCACAAGTGCTACTCCTGTGGATGGAGCGCATGTTAATTATGGAGGAACCAATGACAAGTAAAGAGAGCGAGCAGCCAGAGAAGTGCTGCGATGTACCAGTAGAGGCCCCAGAACTCGTCTCTGTGGACACAGGGGCCTGTTGTGAGCAAGAAACACCCTGCTGCGGGGGGAATAAGTAGTTGAAGTATAAGAAAGACAACATCTACATGCAAATGGCTATGGCTGCGTCCAAGCTATCGACATGTGAAAGGGCACATCATGGAGCAGTTATCACTGTTGACGATCGAGTGGTTGGCATCGGCTACAATGGAGCAGCTAAAGGGCTACCGCATTGCAATGAGGTTGGTTGCCACGTCTCTACCGGTTCCACGAGGTGCGAGCGTAGCATCCATGCAGAGACTAATGCCCTCGTTAACGCCGCCCGCAGTGTCACGGGAGGAACTATCTACGTCACTGGTGAACCATGCGAACGAGATGCTGTCCTCATCGTTCAGGCGGGACTGGCTAGGCTTGTAGTACAGAGTGGCCCAACTTATTTTGGTAGTAACAAGGAACTTCAAGCGGAAGTTAAATCGTGGTATAGCCTAGCTAATATCCGGTTTGACATCCTGCTATAAACTTGTTATTATAATAGAGAGAGCGGGGGGAAATAGTTCACTAGGATTCGTCTAACAGATCGAACTCAGAGGACACGCTCAGAGGGTCGGCTTACTTCGGTAGGTCGGCCCTCTATTTATTTACGAGTAGATCGTGAGGCAGACTTAGCCTGAGCCTTACGTTTCTTTGCAGCCTTGTTACGGTTACGCACTGCTGATATACCTACGCTCTTGGGGCCTGTGCCAGTGTTGGTACCTTTGATGGTACGTCTTGTACCCGCTCTGATGCCACGTGAGATAGTCCTAGCTGCTGCATGAGAGGCACGAGCAGTCCTACGGTTCACCCT
>Ga0307987_1001596_pt1 | contig 12408 bp, 8 predicted proteins | sample EllFjometagen181_FD_203157 | JGI IMG/M metagenome (GOLD analysis project Ga0307987, IMG submission 203157) | Marine microbial communities from Ellis Fjord, Antarctic Ocean - #181 | ecosystem: Environmental > Aquatic > Marine > Unclassified | place: Southern Ocean | collected 2014-10-08 | reverse complement strand
CAATAACCCACATGTCCTAGTGGACACAACGAAGCATGAAACACTTGCAAAATGTGATAAATGACTATAATTACCCAATTGATCGATATTGTCTAAGGGGTTACATTAGACGATTGATTATTGATTCAGTAAAATAAAGTCGGATGTTGAAATGAAGCCTTAGAGCGCGATAATAACATGACTGGTCGGTTTGGTGCACAACGAACTGTTAGCCCTCCATAGAGGGACTACGAATATAAAACTTATTTAACATAAGCCGACCACCACTGATGATCTAAAAAATTGCCTTCTGTAACTGAAGATTAACCATATGGAGCAAATTATATAGATTGAATATTTTCAATTTGTGCCTTAAATCAAATTGTTTTTTGGAATCAAAGATTCAAAAAGCAATAGGATTTTTATACCCTTTTGTCGGGGATGTGTTTCATATAAACGTATAATTTTTAGTATCCACAACAATTCCAGTTATTGAATATTCCAAATCCGGAAACCAGAAGTTTTTCGCAACCGGGGCCACGGGACAGAACTTTTGTTAAGTCTTGCCGCTATTATATCCCTGTGGGAGCCGGAATATTTATTGCCCGGGAAAGTGGGTAACCGACTCCACCCTTTCGAATATTTCATCCCTAAGTGTTAAAGATTCCTTTTGATCTTCCTGGTAATGACACCCTATGGTTTTAAAACCGATTTTGCCAGAGTCCCCAGTCTGCCCAGGCCGACTACTGACAACCAGACAAAACCGGCTGAGCTTCATGTTTTCATGCGTGAGGCCATCAAGAACTACAAAAGTACTGATACCCTATTTCCGGTTCACCAGGTAAATACCTGTTCCCACCAGAACCAGGGCGCAGATTAGAAAAAGGGTTACGGGCTCTCCTAAAAAAAATGCTCCGGCCATTACCCCGAACAAGGGGGTGAGAAAGGTAAACGGCGCAATGCGGGACACCGGGTATTTACGGATGAGCCAGAACCAGACAACATAAGTGATAAAAGCGACCCAGACGATCTGGTAGATAAGGCTGGCCGTGACCACAGGGCTCAAGTCCCGGATAAAGGCCCCGGACATTGCGTAGAATTATTTTAAGAAGAGTGTTCTTGGAAGTATACGCTCTGGGGGAGCAAATAAATAAAAGGGTGGTGTATTTTTTATATATAAAAACCACTCTGGAAGAATGCCCAAAAAAGATGCCTTCGGTTCATATAATTGAATAAAAACTCAAGGCTGGAAAATCCCTATATACCATATGTTGGGGTGCCAAAACTTTGTCGGGACAGAGTCTTTAAAATACCAGTGACTGCTGTCGGTTTCCAGCCGAAGCCCCATACAGATAGACAAGGTCAATACCTTTTTATTCAGTATCTTTTTATTGTGGTGTTTAACAAATCAAGTTTAACCAATATTTCAATTGGCATTTTTGCATGATTTACTTATTTTTTTCTGTTTTAGTCTTTTACTTAGACTGGGCTGAGCGATTCCCAAAATTCCAGCGGCTATTGTTTGATTGCCGCCAGCCATTTCCAGTGCGGCATCCACCAATAACGCATCAGCTTCTTTAAGAGTTGGGAGTTCTTCAAGATGTGTAAAAGGATTTTCAAGGGTTTTCTTTCTTTCATCCAGAGGCCTTTTTTTATTTTGTATGCGCTTTCGAAAAGAGGCCAAGGAAAGAACACCCCGGCGGTGAACACTCATGGCGTCAAAAACCATGGAGCGAAGCTCGCGGATATTACCGGGAAAGTTGTAGCTGGACAATAACGGCAGTAGTTCTCTGGGGATAGCCGGTTTTTTCTTGCCCAACTCCTCTGCTGCCAGCCCAAGTGAATGATCCACCAGTAAAGGCAAATCCTCTTTTCGCTCCTTTAAGGGGGGAATCGTCACCTGATGCGTTTGAAGCCTGAAAAAAAAATCTTTTCTGAATTTTTTAGCCGTTACACGGGCTTCCAAGTCCTGATGGGTAGCACAGAGGATCCTTGCCTGCAATTTTCGGGGTCGGTCACTGCCAAGAGGGAAATATTCTCCTTCCTGGAGCAATCGAAGTAGTTTGATCTGACTCGCTATTGATAAATCTCCGATTTCATCTAAAAACAGCGTACCGCCTGCCGCCTGTTCCACCATGCCCAAACGCTCTTTATCCGCACCGGTAAATGCCCCTCTCGAATGCCCAAAAAGTGTATCCGTAAATATGTTATCATCCAACCCGGCAATATTGACGCTGATAAGTCGTCCCTTTGATTCGCCTAATTTATGAATAGCCTTGGCAATCAGTTCTTTTCCCACGCCGCTTTCACCAAGGATCAAAATCGGGTGGCGGGATGACGATACAGATTCCAGATAGCGAAATACGGCATTCATAGCTGCATTACGCGTAATTATGTGCGCAAATACTTCAGGCCGGATCAGGTTGGCATTAAAAAAATGACGGCGAAGCATTTGATTTTCCCGCTGTAATTCAGCAAATTGAACGGCCCGCTGTACGCCATCAATTAATCGATCTTCCTCGGTTGTCTTAACAAAATAATCATAGGCCCCCATCCGCATACAATGCACTGCTGTCTCAACCTGGTTCAAACCGGATAGTATCACAACCAACACACCGGGATGTTCATTTTTAATGCTTTGCAGCAACTTTTCACCCGATATGTACGGCATCGTCAAATCCAGCAAAACCAAGCCAATGTCGTTTTTGGTCAAAAGCGTCATAACCTCTCGGCTGTCAGAACAAAGAATCAAATTATTAAAATTCCCCACACTTTTTAAAGACCGGCTCAGACTGCGAAGCCAAGGTGTTTCGTCATCTACCAGCAACAAAGAAAAAATAGGATTTTGTGTTTTTGTCATGCTCTTCTCAACTTTTTTGTGGCAATATCAATCGAGCCCGGGTTCCAATCCCAAGCCTGGAATCAAACTCGATTCGTCCGCCATGCTCTTCGGCTATACCGGCGGAGACAGAAAGTCCCAGTCCGGTACCGCCGTGTTCACGCCTTGTGGTAAAAAAGGGATCCGTCAACATTGATAAATGTTTAGGATCAATACCAGGCCCGTCATCAATTACTTCCAAAATTACTTCACCCGTTTTTTTGACAAATGCGGTGCGCAGTATTATTCCCTGGTCATCTTTCTCTAAAATCTGGCAGGCATTGACCAACAGATTGATCACGATCTGCTCTATCCGTTGTGCACTCCCCATAAAATGGGGCAAATTTTCTTCCAGGTCAACGGAAAATCGTTTGGTAACTTTTTTTAAGGAATTTTCCACCAAGCGAATTGCCATTTTTGCCACTTCATTGAGATCAATTGACCTGGTAACCGTTAATTTGTCACGCCGGGCAAAATCTTTCAAGTCATTGACGATTCGTTTAATACGTTCTGCCCTATCTTTTGTTTCTACTAACATTTCCGGAATATCATGTCTCATTTCAGAATAATCCAGGCCGCCAATTAAAAAGTCATTATGTTTTATGAAATGTTCCTCAAGTATCGGCCCTATGTCAACCCAGGCCCGTTGAAGCTGTCGAAGATTAAGCAAAATCAGACCATTTGGATTATTGATTTCGTGGGCTACACCTGCAACCAAAACTCCGAGGGACGCCATTTTGTCTGCCTGAACAAGCTGCCGTTGACGTAATTTAAGTTCTTTGCCAAGACTGTTGAAGATATCACCTAGATCTTGAAGTTCATCACCGGTACGGATCGTAACCTGGGTCTGGTAATCTCCCATAGACAGTTTGGTTGCAGCTTTTGAAAGTTGAATAATGGGTCCTGTCACACGACGGGATACAAAGACGGCCAAAAAAATTACCATGGCCAGGACCCCAATAAAAATAACACCAGTGATATGAAGTTCTCTATGGGTAATATCCAATACTAATTTTTTTGTATTCGTGGCCTGGGCGATAATTAAATCATAGGGTACAATCACCACAGGGAATGTGTTTCCGGCTCCGGAAACACCATAAGCCCAAAGTGATTTCCTGCCGTTATACTCCATTTTTCGGACACCCGATCTACCGTCCATTGCATCTTTTATCAAGGCTGCTAATTGAGTTTGATCGTCTGATTCGAGAAATTCCAGCTCAACCGGCATTTGCCAGTCCTGTTGCAGATCCAGATAACTCATCTGGGCGACAATTGACAATTTTTTTCCCCCCTTATCATCCAGGAGAACAGGCGCCACAGATGTCATTTTCGCCCGGGAGGACCATTGCTCCGGGAGTTTTAATTCTTCAAAAATACCAGGGACTAAAACATCGATGGCGGTTACACCGGCAAAGGATCCATCTTTCTGATAAATGGGCATGGATAACGTCAAAACAGTGATCTGGGTCAAGGCATCGACCACCGGAGGTCCCCACACAAGTTTGCCCGCTTTTTTGGCTATCAAATACCATTGTCTTTTCCGTTGATCAAAGTCATCTGGAAATCCACCTGCCCCGGGGTAATTGATTTGAAGTCCGGATTCAAGACCGATATATTGCCACAGGATTAAACTGGGCTTTGACTGGTAAATCATCCGGTAAAAATCAGGCATCCCTGATAAGCGCGCCATATCATTGGCAACCGTATCCTTGTTAATTCCTTTAACCAGAAAATAGACCTGCTCATTATATGAGACTGGCATTGAAATACGTTTCCCCGAAGGTTCAACCCGGGCATGTTTTTTGGACAGAACCATTCCCCCAGGTGGTGTAAATCCCTTATCATACTCCTTAGAATAAATGATGGTGGAAGATTGGGGCGGTGTTTCGGAAAGCCTGCGGCTGATCTCTTTGGCCTGCACAGTTAACATCAGTTCCAGGGTTTCCTTGTCACGATTTAAGATCCGTCCATAATCGTCAACAATTTTTAACAAAAAACTCTCTGCTGTTTCCGTCAGAATCCGGTGGGTATCAGAGGCCAGGCGATTTCCCAGTTGAATTGTTGTAAGGTAGTATAAGGCGGCAATGCTAATTAAGGGGATCAAAGAAACCGTCAGCAGCAATATCAGCATTTTCCAACGAAATTTCACAACAATGCCTCCAATTGCTTGTCTGCCGGTCAATATGCCAAATCAAATGTGCACCTGGCATTTTTCCTGGTTTTATCTCACTTCAGTTCTTGTTTGATTCCACTTTTTTTAATGGATCCAGTATCTATTAATCTTATATGTTGCACCTATCAAAGAGGATTGTCAACTGCATCACAACTTGGGCACACGTTTATAATTTAGTTTCATTCCCAATTTGTTCTGGGAATGAAACTAAACCGAATATTGAATAAAACTTTATCCAATCACTGAAAAACTTGAGTTGGGATTAATTTTTCTCAGCCGGGAGTAAAAGCCAATATCACAAGATCGCTTGGTATATTTCATTTCAAACTGGACAGGTGTATTATCATGATCCTGACCGTTTTCTACTGCTTCGACAAGTTCGGCCATGAGCACACCGACAACCGGTGCATTTTTGAACTGGTTTCCGGATGTTCCAACGGCCATATAAAATCCATCCAGAGCAGACTTGTCATAAATGGGAATCCAGTCGTCGGTGCAATCGTAGAGATCCACAATCCCGCTGGGCTGGTTGGGAATCCTCAAGCCCTTGATACGCATGGCTTCGCGCATGGCCTGGGTTGTCCATTGTTCAGTAAAATCGGTGTTATAATTGTCAGGATCTTCTATGTACTCCATGGTGTCGCATTCAGGATCTTCAGAACCGATCAAGATATTGTTGCCCACTTCAGGCCGTGAATAGCATCCAATATCTCCGTCGGAGATAATGGTGCCAAGGTTGTTATAATCAAAGCCGTCCGGGGCCGGCACATGGCAGACTTCCTGGCGAAGGGGCCGGGTTTTGATATTCATGTCATCTTCCACCCCGGCCATGCGGTTGATTTTAAAGGAATGGGGTCCCGCCACATTGATGACCACTGGGGCGTCAATCTGGGTTCCATTCTTTAAAGTGACGCCGGTCACACGGTTCTCATGTTTGCGAATTTCCACCACTTCGGCGTTGAACAAAAATTTACCACCCTCTGCCTCGGCCGCCCGCTGGACATTATGAGCTGATTGTTTGGGATCTGATATCAGTCCTGATTCCGGGATATAGATGCCGCCTGCAACCTCTCTATTGTTTGGCTTGCCAAATCGTTCATCAGTGGCAAGAACCGGTGGTCCATAGCTTTCAGGATTTAAAATAGGCATCTGTTTTACCAGTTCCTCGGCGGAATACTCTTCATAAGGTACGCACAACTCTTCAAGGGAGGTCATTACTTTTTTCAGATAGTGATTCTTTTCCGTTTTAATGACCAGGCTCCCGGTATTGGTGTATTTCACCAGCCCGGTTTCATCCACGGTTTTCAAGTATTTAGCCCAGTCAATCCAGTAATAGTAGCCTTCCCTGGCCATGGCCACCCCGTCCGGCGTCGAGTAGTGCAGCCGGATAATAGCACAAGACCCGGAAGTGGAGCCAAAACCCGCTTCAGGCAATTTATCAATGTTGAGTACTTTGTAGCCTTTTTTTGCCATTTCAAAACCGGTACAGGCGCCTATTATTCCGGCTCCGATAACGATTGCATCATATTTTTCCGCCATGATTCAGTACCTCCATAATTTGATTTGTTTTTTTTAAAAATTAAATTTATGTTACTGCTAAATTCGCCATCAGGGTCAAATGACGGCAGATCCAACTTTATTTGTGCAGCACTTCCACAATTCCTCTATTTGCATCAACTTTGACCCAATCCCCTGTTTTAATTGCTTCCACAGGATCTGTGTCTTCAAAGTCCGCTACTGCCGGGATATCAATAACAACGGCAGCCACACCGGTTCTGGAGTCCATTTTACTGAACAGCCATCCTGCAGGGGTAATGCCTTTTACTTTGGCAGAATGAAAGTGGCTGGACCATCCATTAGAACCTTTGCTGCAAGGCAGTACAAGTATCCTATCTTTAATAGACACACCTTCCTGTGAATGACCTTTTTCGATAATGACACCTGTCTCATCGTCAATTCCGGCCCAGCCCTGGATACTTTCAGGGCAAACCAATGCTTCCCCTTCAGCAATCCCCTTTATCACAGGCCTTCCTTTCAACAGGGTTGTTTTTTTGTCCATTTTTCACTCCCCCCATCTTCCCGAAACTGCTGCATCAATGCACTGATACATGTCCCCATAAAACACTTTTGCATCTGTTTCAGATCTGATGTAGTGGACTTGCTTCGCGCCGTCCAGCGCCATGCCATTTACACCGGCATGACAATCAGCGCCTGCAACCAGCGGACAGGAACTTGTGTATATGTCGCCGCCGGCTTTTCTGATGATATCTGTATATCCATTTTCATCTGCCATTTTCTTTATTGCGTAATTTGTCCAGATGAAAAACCTGACCGACTCCTTGATTTTCCTGCCATCCATATATGCGGCAGCCTCACTGATTTCCTGAAGTGTGTAATGCGGACATCCCAAGCTTACAAATTCAATTGACGACGCCCCTTCATCACAAAGCATTTTCATTGAGTCATCAATATTTTCCTGGGTAATCTGTATGATTCCTTCAGGTTCTTTTGCACCCAGGGCTTCCTTCAAGGTAGGGGCTTCCGGCGTAATTCCGACGATATGGCAGATTTCTGCTCCACTGGTTGTTCCCATAGCAGCAAAACATTGTTTGAGTCGAATGATGTCAGGTCTTTCAAAGTTTCCGGAGATAACTGGAATCGCATGTGCCGGCAGTTTTCGTCCGATGGTATACCCGATCAGGTCCCAGTCAAACGGTGTCTCAGACTTACAACTTAATTCAAAAACATGGGTCCCTTTTCTGTTTTCCATGATGTGATTCCCCCACTTGGGGGTCCTTGCACAGATTCCAGACCAAAATGCTGCTTCAATTCCATCAGAGTTGCCGCAGGCACTCCATATGGAATTGCACATCAATACAACATGCGATTCCGCTGTTACAAAATGTTCCCCCCTGAGAGGAATCCATCCAATTAGATAGGGCGTACAAGATTCTGCTATATGGATCCCGGCGTCTTGGGCTCTTTTTATATAAGACCTGTTTTTTTCAAATAATGTTTTCGATTGCTTGAGATTTTTCCATTGATACCGATCACAGGGTGCCACATCGGTCTGACAGAAACACTCTTTTGAAACCGTATCCAATACAAGTTTTTCTGATGAACTCATGTACATTTCAGAAAAAACTTCATCAAAATCATCAGATTCAACAGCATTCAAATAGTGGTGAGCTCCACAAAATATTGTGGCTTTTGTCACGATGCATAACTCCTCTGCTCCCAAAGTTTCTGCATATTTTACAATTTTTTCCATCGCAACCTGCTTGAGTTTTCCCTCTTCCCCAGCAAGCATTTTTTTTTCATAATCTGTCAGTTTCATGTTTTATATCCACAAAAGTATCAATGTCATGGTGCTGAAAAGTCACACTGCCCCATATAGGGTGTTGTCAAGTTACTTGTCAGCCCTGACACCATTTAGAACAGCCGACTCTGAAACTTGACTTATTTAAGGTTGCCCTATTTAATAAAGCCCAGTGCTTTGGGGATAAAAAGGCATAGGCTTGGCCAGTAGGTGGTTAGCAAAAGTACCGGTACCATACCCACCCACATTAACACGAGAGCGGGTTTGATGTATTCCTCTGCCGAACTCTTGCCAATCCTGCCGGCCAGAAAAAGCATGGGAGCCGTCGGTGGTGTTACCGTACCCAGCCCTAGATTAACGCCGGTAATGGCAGCAAAATGATAGGGACTGATACCGGCTGCTGCGGCAATAGGCCAGAGCAATCCGGCAGAGAGAACGGTTCCGCTCAAATCATTCATCATCATGCCAAGGAGCAGCAGGATCACGTTGAGCATGAGCAGGGTAACCGCTTGATTGGGAGAATTATTAACAACCCAGGCGGCAAGCTCATCGGTGACCCCTTCCAGGATCAGTATTTTACTGGTGGTTTCCGTAAAGTAGAACATCAGGGTAACAGCCCCGCTGATGACGGCTGTGCTGATGGCAGCGGTCTTGACTTGTTCCCAGCTGAGAACCTTGTACAGCCATCCGAGTACCAGCACGTAAAAGACCCCGATCAGGGCAACTTCTGTGGGGGTAATCAATCCTGAGTAAAGGGAGCCGAAAATAAAAAACGGCATGATCAGAACCGGGATGCAGCGTGAACCTGCTACCGTTACATTGACTGCCTGTTCTTTGAATGAGCCAGCTTGTTTTTCAGGGACAATCGGCATTTTTTTGGTTGCCCAGGCATTGAGAAGGCAGTAAATGATCACAATAATAATGGCCGGGCCCAGAGTGGAAAACCACACCCCGAGAATGGAACTTCCGGTGATGATGGCATAAAAAATCATGGGAACACTGGGCGGCACCAATTGTCCCAGAATACCGGAACATGCAACCAGGGCAGTGGAATGCCCCCGGTCGTATCCTTTTTCCACCAGTCTGGGAATCATCACGGTGCCGATGCAGCAGATGGCAGCGGAATCAGTACCCGAAATGGAGCTGAAAAGCGCAGTCGTGACAACGGTCACGGCCCCCAGGCCGCTTCTGAATTTTCCCAGTAAAAGGTTGATAAAATCAATTAGCCGTTTGGCCAGTCCTGTGGCATCCAGCAGGGTACCGAACAATATAAACAGGGGCACGGCAAACAATAAAACCGAGTCCACCTTTTTGTAGGTCACCTCAACCAGGTAGCCGGCATCCTGTCCAAAGAAAAGCAGAAGCAAAATCGTGAGAACACCAAAGGCCATGGCAATGGGTACCCCGATAATGATCAGTACCAGGCAGATTGCAAATCCCAATAAAGCAAATTCCATTATAATTTTTTCCTCTAATTGGTCGAGCGATAAACGATCAGTGTGCGCGCATTTCTCTGGTCATCTCATCTGCAGGGGAGCGATTCATTTTGAAATCACTAAAACAATCCACCGCCTCCCATATAAAATAAATCACCATTAATATGCCCCCAAAGAAAAATGAAGACTGGAAAATAACCTTGGGAACCGGATATGCCTGGGTCACTTCACCGATCGATATGCTGTACACACATAGATCAAAGCTCCACTTTGTAAAAACCGCCGACATGAGTGCGGATATGACAGCACTGAGACATCGTGCAAGATTTCGAATACGGTTTGATTTGACAAATACATTGATAAATTCAGCCTTGATATGTGACCGCTCATAGGAGGCAAAAGAAGCCCCGATGGCATAGAGCCAGACAGAGCTGAAACCAATGAAGTCCGACAGGCCGAAAATTGATTGTTTAAAAAAAAACCGGACTATCAGTTCCAAAAACATTGCCAGTACCAGGAGTGAAAAAAGATAAAAAAGAAATATTTTTTGCAACTTGACCAGAATACGGCCTGCTTTTTGAAGTTTTGATTCGGGATGCATTTTCCTGCCTCACTGGTTTATAAGGGGGTTATTGGTTTATGTGGAAAAGAACAGGGCTGATAGAGCAGTTGTCTCTAAGAAGCCCTGTTCTTTTCCTTTTTGACGGCTACATTTTTGTTTCTTGGATTAATTTTTCAATATTTTCTTTTCCCACGATGGATTCATATGTTTCCCAGCATTCCAGGCAGTTCTCTTTCCATGCTGACATTTCTTCTTCAGACGGAGTTTTGATGGTCCAGCCGGCCTTAATCAGTTTGGCTTGATTGTCCATCTCTTCTTTCTCGACCAGGTCCAGATGTTTTATGATGACTTTATCGACTTCTTCGGCTATGATTTTCTGGTAGGACTCAGGAAGTGTCTTCCATTTTTTCAGGTTGTATGTAACATGCCATGTTTCAGGACTGTCATATGTGCGTACCATGACTTTTGCCACATCACGGAACAGGTCATACATATAAACGGCGCCGCTGCCAACCCAACCGTCCACTAACCCGGTTGCCACTGCCACAGGCGCTTCTGCCCAGGGGATGGTAACCGGAGAAAATCCCATTTTTTCAACAAAACACCTATAAGTGTCAATGGCTGGTACACGAATCTTCAGTCTCTTAGCATCTTGGTTGTTTGTCACAACCTTTTCCTTCATTCCCAAACTTGCCAGGTTGTTAAGCCAGGGGCCTAAATAATGAAGACCTTTTTCCGGAGCCCATTTTTCACCCAGTTCCGTAACAATACCGCCCTTGCTGAAAACTTTACGAACCTGATCCCAGTTGGACACCATGAACGGCAGTGTGAAAAAATTCCAACGGGCATCCAGTCCGGTATCAAAAGCATTAAATTGCATGTCAACGGCACCGCGTTTGGTCATCCGTTCAAGTTCTGTCCAGTCACCAATCTCAGGACCAAAAACTTTGAAGGTTATTTTCCCTTCAGAGCGTTTGGTAACATTTTCGGCGAATTCTTCTATCAGGCTGTGGGTCAAGCTCGTTTTCGGCATCATTGCCTGGGCAACCTTTAATTTTACCTTTGGCAAATCCTTGGCAACAGCCGGTAAGGCAATCAGGGGTATTGCAATAAAAGTCAGAAAACATAACATTAAAATTTTTTTCATGAATCTGTTCTTCATTTTTTTTCTTCTCCTGTTGGTGTTATAGGCTGTTCATTTTACACAGCAGCCCAGTTGCATTGCAGAACCTTTTATCGGAAACTGTCCATCACAGCATAATCTGCAAAGATAATACCTTAATTGTTTTTAATCTTAATGTGCTGAATTTTAAGCGAATTAAACAAAACGCTGTTTGGTGTCTAAATGTGGTTGACATAGCCAGGGCTATGAAAATTATTAATTTTCTTTATTAAAAGCTATTATATCAGCACATTATGAAGAAATATAGAAATGGCTATAAATATAGCCAGGACTATGACCCTTTAATCTGGGCAGACAGGGGAACAATCAGGGTAACGCCGACCATATTTGAAAATTCAAACAGGTTAACACGGGCCTCAAAATGTTTTTTCCCGCAACCGATTACCCGATTACCGATTGTTCCTTCAGGTACATCCAGATCCTTTGCAATACTCTTGAATAACCGTCTGGCGTTTTTTTGAAGCGCCTTGATAATACAATAGCCAAGACTATTTAATGCATAGCAACAAACACGTAAACCTTACGATATAAGTAGGTTAGTATATGGTACATTCCTATAGGATCTTTTTGTCCCCTGAGTACTCATTCAAAACAATAGAGTTCACACTTTTTGATATAGAAAAGACAACTTGATCGGACTTTCGACTTATTATCCAATCCCTAATCTCCACCGACCCCAAAACTATTAAGAATACCAGAGATAATCTTAACCATCCAAGGCTGAAAAAATCATACACCAGAGCGACTATATTGTCTATCTATATGGGGTTTCGACTGGAAAACAAATGCGTTCACTGGATAGATAGGAAGACGCTTTTTGTTAATAGAAGTATGAAATAGATTCCAAAAGCTGAAATATGTATCCAGTCGGGATCGGG
>Ga0307987_1001595_pt1 | contig 12414 bp, 14 predicted proteins | sample EllFjometagen181_FD_203157 | JGI IMG/M metagenome (GOLD analysis project Ga0307987, IMG submission 203157) | Marine microbial communities from Ellis Fjord, Antarctic Ocean - #181 | ecosystem: Environmental > Aquatic > Marine > Unclassified | place: Southern Ocean | collected 2014-10-08 | reverse complement strand
TGGGTGTGGCAACACGCCTTATCAATGCTTGAGCCGGATGAGGTGAAAGTCTCATGTCCGGTTCTTAGGGGGCTTGGGGCTGGCAACAGCCCCCGGCTACCCGGCGATAAACCGCAGATGTTCGGCGTTAAAAAATAAATAAAGTGAAATTATAACAAAATCTCATCAAGATTTAGGTTGCTACTATGATAAAAAAAATAAATAAAATTTCAAATTACGGTCAATACCGTACATTTACCTGGCAACCTTCAATTAGTGACTTTGCTAAATTCAATGTTTTTTATGGATGGAATGGAAGTGGAAAAAGTACATTATCTTCAGCTTTGGATATGTTATCGTCTACTGCTAATCCGATAGACTTTTCTTCTGAATCTATTCAAATAACTGATATGGATGGGAGGACACAAACAGGGCCAAGTCAAACAGATAGTATAGGTATCAGTAATGATAAAATTGTTTTTAAAATCCCCTATCCATCCGAGGATGGAGAAAAAATGTACTCCTGCGAAACAGATATTATTGTTTCTCCATACAGCTCAGTAAAATTCGATACTAAAGCAATAGATAAAAACGAAATTGTAATTTCCCTTAAAACTACCTCTAAAGACAGAATGGGAAAAATATTTCTTGATAAACTTTTGATGCAAAAGTTTGCTAAACACCCAGTCAAAGTGATCGGCATTTTCTTGAATGATGTTCAGAGAAAAGAAACAAAAAAAACAGCTATACTTTTGTTTATGGATTGTTTATGGATTATTTATGGATTATTTATGGATTATTTATGGATTATTTATGGATTATTTATGGATTATTTATGGATTATTTATGGATTATTTATGGATTATTTATGGATTATTTATGGATTATTTATGGATTATTTATGGTTTACACTCAATTTTTAACCAAATTGGAAGGTGTCTATTTTGTTGATCCACCGCCTATTACCCGGAAAAATCCTTTTAATAAGCACATTGCACCTTTTTCAAAATTTATTGTAGTTGACATTTGGAAATTATTATCCCCTTAATTTTCTTCGTCGCTCTGCTATTTCAACTTCGTTTCCATTATCAGCAATTTTTTCAATATGTCTGCGATCAGAAAGCCTATTTTTTATTACATTACAATATTCCAAATTAGTTTCAGTCCCAAGCCATTTGCGGTTGAATGCCTCTGCTACTGCATATGTTGTTCCTGAACCGCCGAAAGGATCAACAACCAAGCCATCTGAGTTTGAAGAGGCTAATATACATTTTCTTACTAACTCTACTGGTTTTTGAGTCGGATGCTTTTCTCTTTCCCAGAAATCGTTTGTTAATGTCGGTATTTCAAATACGTCCTTTGGCTTTGCTCCCTTTGGATGGGGTGTCCATACGTAGCTTTTCCCATTGCCATATTGCGAACTTTTTGCTTGAGGATGCTTAGGATATTTAAGGGTATGCGTATTATAAGGCACTCTTACTTCATCAACATTAAAAATTGATTTACTGCTTTTTCTGAAGTGCAGGAGGCTCTCATGTGACCGCCCCCAATCATTAGACAGATTAGCTTTGTTTCGATAGTACCAAACAAGCCACTTACATCCTTTAAAAAGACTGCTTGCTGCCCATTTAAGGTCTGCTAATATTCCAGAAAACCCACATATATATACTACCGTTTGGGGATAGTACACGATGGGCTTCTTCTATCCATGCCATACTCCAATCTACATATTCTTTTTGGGATTCAAAAGTATCCCATTCGGCTTTTTTAATATTATAAGGAGGATCTGCAAAAATGAGCTGAACAGAGGACGTTTCTAAAGTTTTAAAAAAAGTTACAACATCCGCATTAAACATTTTGCCAAGATCTGTCTTAAAATATGGCTTAATTTGGTATTGCAATGAATTAATATAATCAGTTAAATATTTCTGTCTTTGCTCTTCTATTACCAATTCAATCTGCTCATCGTTATAAACGCGATAGTTATTAATAGGATGTCTTTGTGATGAGAATTTACCAGTCTTATCCCATCGCCTTAGTGTTTCAGTACTTACGCCAATTTTTTTTGCGGCTTTGCTAATTGTAAGAAGGTTTTCCATATTTCTTTTCCAAATTATAAAGTCCCTAAAACATTAAACAACATTACACATAAACCTTATTCAAAAAATAATATGATCTGGTCAATACATTTTTAATAAATTTTTAAAATATTTCAACTAACTATATTAACTATTTGATATTTAAGTAAATATAAAATTAATATTCGAATTGACTACAAGATATTTTGGCAGTCAAAATTTATTCCGATTAATCGAACCGGAGTAGAACAAACACTCGTCATCTCCCTTTTCAAGAATTGAATTTAGGCAGCCACTTAATACAAAATAAATTGTATGTGAAATTCAAGGGACACAATAACAATCCAAAGGCACCGGGCGAGCCGGTGATTTAGGTGGCTCATCGCGCCTGCGGCGCGATGAATGCCGAGTTGAGGAAAATGCGTACCGCAGGGCGAAGAACCATCGAGTTTGAGCAGGCGACCAAACAGTCGCTCCTCAACTCGGCATTAAAATTTAAAAACATCAATAAAGGATATTTATCTTATGGCATTTAAGAAAAAAGGAAGTGATGGAAAAGAAATTACGATTCCTGATGGTGAAACTTGGAAACAAGGATCAGACGGACATATTGTTGCAATAAGAAAAGGCTACATATGGAAACAAGGTTCTGATGGAAGAATTGTCGCAATACCCCCTGGCGGCACCTGGAAACAAGATAGCGATGGAAGAGTCGTAGCCATTAAAAAGGGTGACACATGGAAGCAAGGGTCTGACGGTCATGTTGTTGCCATACCAAAAGGCGGCATTTGGAAACAAGGCAGTGATGAAAGAGTTGTGGCGGTCCCTAAAAGTAGAACATGGTTCCAAAGTCCAACTGGCAGAATTAAATTGCGACCATTGCGTAAATGAAACCTAATAAAAACAAACACACGGAGCCTCCCAGCGCTCCGATTAGTCGATCCGGTGATGCCAGCGTTCTGTAGGGAAAATAAATGAATGCACCTGTTCTTGTCCATTTGATAGACTCTAAACTTTTAACACCTCTTGGTGAGATTATTTCTGTCGAAAAATTACCACGAGATGAACTTAGAAAAAGAATAACAAATTTTAAAATTTTGCGTTTAAAAAACCTTGAGCAAGAATTAAGCAGTTAGAATAACTTGAAAGCACTTTGTAGAGGCTTGAATTGGGCCGATTATCAATAAATCCTTCAGGCCCCATATCTTTATATCTTTGAGCATTCCTTATACCGTCGTTCGATTTATTTTAAGGGCCTTAGCAAGTTCAGCAGTCGTCGCAAGGTCTAAAGAAACAATAATGCCCTGGGCCAATCTTTTGGCAAATTTATCATTTTTTTTAAAAGAGTAAAAAGGCCCCGTGGCTGAAAAAAAAACGACCTGTTCATTATCACTATCCATCGCTATTTTTTCATTGATCCGAGTGGTATTTTTTGAGCTATATGAGATGTAGGTTTGAAGCATCATATTTTCCTTTATTGATGCTTTTCATCCTACGATATATTCACCTATAAGTCAAGCAAAACCCTTTAAAATGAGGCTTTTCAAAGCTTAATGTCAGGAGCTCTGAATTTACCAAATAAAATGTCATATTTGTTGAATAATGTTTTTTGACTATCCACATCTTCGGCAAGACCCCGTGAAACTAATCCAAGAGATTTCCTTGATATATGCTGTAGACCAACATAGGGAGTATCTGCTGTAACCTCTCTAGGATGCACTGTCTTTCTAACATTGTTGCAAACATCCCCCAACGTCCCAACCCTCCACCCCTTCGGAATTGGGCCAAGTTCGCTGTCCTGCATTTCACCAGTGGCACCGGGGAAGTGGAAATCCACAAACCATTCCTTGAAAATTGTCTGGGGAATGGTCTCCAGTGTGGCATTGGTCTGGCGATTCAATTCGATCTTGTCGTCGAGAGCTGAGAGGATTGCGGTAATATGGGTTTGGGTTGGGAGGTCGGGGAAAGTAATTTCAAGATTACCGATTTCTTCCAGATTTATGTTTGGTTGAGCTGCTTGCCCTGTACTTTGATTGATGTAATTGAAAAACGACTTTTGTCTCATAAAATAAACTACATACTGCGGAATTACGTGGTTTTTTTAAGCCGTATTATAGCTAATGCTTGATTTGTATTTGCAGGCAAGAATTCTTTTCTTACAACTGCAGTTTTACCAAGAACCATGCCAGCCATTGCGAAAAGAAGATCCTCTTTTTCAATTTAAGATCTTTTTAGTTTGATGTGTGTTTCTGAATCAATGAAAACAAATTTTGTAAAATCAATACTTCCATCCATCAGTATTGATTCCGCTTTAATAAAATTAATCCCGCTTTCAACGAATGGATGGCCTAATGTTGTTGGCGTTGTTCCCTTTGTTATTTTTTCTGTTAAATCATCTAAACGAGATGTTTCCCATCCTTCAGCACTCATCCCAAACCCCCTCCCAATTCAGTTTCAATCTCTTCAATGGTCGGCAGGCTTGATTTGAGGTTTGATGGCAATGAATGGGTCAACTGGTATTCGGAGACACCCATGGGCTTGTGAATATCACTTAATGCGTACTCGGCCACCAATCTATCTTTGTTCTTGCATAACAGCAGGCCAATGGTGGGCTGGTCGTCTTTGCTGCGGAGCTGTTCATCAAAGGCCTTGATGTAAAAATTCAGTTTCCCTGCATGCTCGGGTTCAAAATCCATGGCCTTGAGTTCCACCACCACATAGCAGTGCAAGCGGGTGTGATAAAAGAGAAGATCAATGAAAAAGTCCCGTTTACCAACCTGCAGGGGGACCTGCCGCCCAATATAGGCAAAGCCTGCCCCCAGCTCCAGCAAAAACTGGGTGATATGCTGAATCAGTCCTTGTTCCAATTCACGCTCGCTATGCTCTTTGGCAAGCATTATAAAATCCAGGACATAGGGATCTTTAAACGTCTGACCCGCCAGATCAGACTGGCTTGCCGGAAGGGTTTGGGTAAAATTGGTAATTGCCTTGCCGTCGCGCTGCCATAATCCGCTCTCTATCTGGTGTGTCAGGACACTACGACTCCAGCCGTGGGCCATGGTGTTCTGCACATAAAAAAGGGCTTCATCAAGATTCTTGCACTTGGCAATAATGGCCAGATTGTGGCCCCAGGGAATCCGGGTGATGAAAGAAACAGGTGGCTGGACAATTTGGCCAACAACCTGTTGGCCAATTGAAGATCCACCAGAATAAAAGAGGAACCATTGTCTCATATATTTTAAATTGCTGACAGAAAACCCCTTCATTTCAGGGAATTCCTCGAAGAGATCCCGGCTCAGCAAAGGAAGAAATCGATCACCCCAGGAAGCTAATTTCTGTTTTTCAACAATATCGGCTCCCAATTCCCAATAGAATAAAAGCATTTCCTGATTGATTGTAACGGCAGACTTAATCTGGACGCGGCGGAGTTTATCCTTTAGCCCGATAAGCCAATCTCGGTAGCCGGAAAGGGCCGGATCAGAATTCATAGCCGATTCCCTTCAAATTCTCGCGGATGGTCTTTTCCAGTTCATTGCCCCTGGCAAACTGCTCAGCCAACTTGTTGGTAAGGATTTTCATTTTCACATCAAAGGGGATGCCGTCATCCTCTTCAGGCTCAATGCCGACATAACGACCCGGCATCAACACATGCTTGTTGTTTCGCACCTCATCCAGGGTAGCGGCTTTACAAAAACCGGGAATATCTCCATATTGTCCGTCAATATTGCGCCAGGCATGGTAGGTGTCCGTGATTCTGGCGATATCGATATCGGAAAATTCCTTGTTGCGGCGGTTGATCATGGCGCCGATTTTGCGGGCATCGATAAAGAGAATTTCGTTTGAACGATTACGGAATTTACCGTTGGTTTTATTCCGGGCCAGAAACCAGAGGCAGGCAGGAATCATGGTGTTATAAAAAAGCTGGGGAGGCAGGGCCACCATGCAGTCAATCAAACCCCTCTCAATCATTTTTTTACGGATCTCACCCTCGCCGCCGGAGTTTGAATTCATACTGCCGTTGGCCAGCACAATTCCCGCCGTACCGTTGGGACTGAGTTTATGGGCGAAATGCTGCAACCAGGCATAGTTGGCATTACCGGTTGGCGGTGGCCCATATTTCCAGCGGTTGTCATCGCGCAGGCGTTCACCGCTCCAGTCACTAACATTAAAAGGTGGGTTGGCAAGAATATAATCCGCTTTCAGGTCCTGGTGTTTATCGCCAAGAAAGGTGTCCCCTAATTCAATACGGGCATCAATACCCCGAATGGCCAAATTCATCTTTGCCAGCCGCAGGGTTGTAGGATTGGATTCCTGTCCGTAAATAGACAGGTCTTTGATGTTGCCCTGATGTTTTTCCACAAAGCGTTCACTCTGCACAAACATGCCGCCGCTGCCGCAGCACCCGTCATAGACCCGGCCATTGTAAGGTTCAAGCATGGCGACCAATACTTTAACGATACTGGCGGGGGTGTAGAACTGGCCCCCCTTTTTCCCTTCGGCATCGGCAAACTGGCCTAAAAAATATTCATATACACGGCCCAAGAGATCCTTTGCTTTGTGCCCATCCTGGCTAAAACCTATGGTGCCGATCAGGTCGATGAGTTCGCCCAAACGTTGCTTGTTTAATTCCGGATCGGCATAGATCTTGGGCAGAACACCCTTAAGCGATGGGTTTATTTTTTCTATTGCGTCCATTGCCTCGTCAAGCCATTTGCCAACCTCCGGCTGTTTGGCCCGGTCCTGTAAATATTGCCAGCGGGATTTTTCCGGTACAAAGAAAATATTGTCTGCCAGATATTCATCAGGATCTTCGGAATCAGCACCTTCAAACTCCCCTTTGCCTGCTTTGAGCTTTTCGTACAGATCGTTGAAGGCATCTGAGATATATTTTAAAAAGATCAGGCCCAGAACAATATGCTTGTACTCGGCGGCATCCATATTCGAGCGAAGTTTATCCGCAGCCGCCCATAGAGTTTTTTCCAATTCATTGTTTTCAGCCATGTACAGTATTGCTCCTGCCTTTACGGTTAAAATCCATCTGCTTTTTCCCCTGACACGCCACTACCGATTTTGAGGAATGACACTGTATGTCGTATTCTCACAGGTTAAGAATTTAAAATATGGTGTCTGCATACCACTCATTTTTATTTCCATCAACTTGTAACAATATTTATAATCCCTGTAAAGAATTAAGACATTCTATTTACAAGGGAATTGACAAGCAGAAGATGCTACACTCATAGTGTGTCTTACCCACAAAAATTAATCGAAACATCTCATGCGGATGATGTCTATGATTTCACCCTCTCCTTAATATCCATGCGCTAATTATATCCAAACCAGGCTTGATAATTTTCCTTTCCTGTTTTTAAAAAGGGAAATATTTTTAATTGTCTTTCACCAGAGGATTTACTTGAGAATGAAATTTTAATATAAAGAAAGGCATGAAACGATTTGACGACTCAAATGAATTCCAGAATGAACTGTTCGGCCATCTAAACTTTGAAAATCAAAAGATTGCCAACAACCTGTTTTTTGACTGTGAATTTCGAAACTGTAATTTTTCATATACTGATTTTGAATCAACCCTTTTTGAAGGCTGCTCATTTTTCAATTGTAACTTTTCTTTGTCTAAAATGCCCAGAACACAAATCATAGGGGGTCTGTTTAACGGCTGTAAAATTCTGGGAATCGATTTTACAAAATGTGACACGCCTATGATCGATTTTTCCATGGAAGAGTGCAAGATAAAAAGCTGCATTTTTTCGGGTCTTTGCCTGAAAAAATCCAGCCTGTACAAATCAGCGTTAATTGAATGCGATTTTGTGAATACCGACCTTTCAGAAACCAACCTTTCCAAAGCAGATTTTTCAGGGTCACTCTTCCACAACACAAATCTATTCAAGGCAAATTTAACAAATTGCATCAACTACAATATCGACCCGCTCAAAAATAATATCAGACAGGCAACCCTTTCCTTGCCCGAAGCCTTGACCTTGTTGAATATCTTTGAAATTACCATCCGGTAAAGGGCATTCACCCAGGACATTCCGGCAGCAATGATTGACAAGCCCTTCCCCCCCATGATACTTTCTCCCAAGAAACCAGTGCAAAATGCAGTGGTCGGCTGGGGGAGTCGATAAGGATCGGCTGAGAGGAGACTATAATACGTTTCGACCCCTGGAACCTGCCCCAGGTAATTCTGGCGAAGGAAAGTCATTCTGTCTTTTTTCCTGAGGGGTTTATCCGCCGATTGTATCCATCTATTTTGCTTGGCATTTAAAATAAAATTTAAGGAAGTAGTTATTTTACCTTAATATTTAAACAAAGAGTTGTATGGATATGCTCCAGTTATCAGGTGCCACAAAAATTTATAACGGCCAGGCAGTCTTTTCCAATTTAGATCTGTCGGTTTCCCCGGGGCAGTTTAAAGTGCTGGTGGGACCTTCCGGATGTGGCAAAAGCACGCTGTTTGACGGGCTGACCGGGGTCATGAACCTGGACCGGGGAAAGATATCATGGAAGGGTGAAGCCCTCGCCCACCTGGGACGCCATGCCGCCTATATGCAGCAAAAGGATCTGCTCCTTCCCTGGTTCTCCCTGATGGACAACGCCCTGTTGCCGGCCAGAACCGGAAAAATGGACATGACTAGGATGAAATCAAGGGCAAACAAACTTTTTATCCGCCTGGGATTAAAGGGATATGAGTCCCATCATCCCCATGAGGTCTCCGGGGGCATGCGCCAGCGATGCGCCCTGGTCAGGACGCTTATGTTCAACCGGGACCTGATCCTGCTGGACGAACCCTTATCCGCCCTGGACGCCATTACCAGAAGGCGCCTGCAATCTTTGTTATTGCTGCTCCAGACCGAATTCAACAAAACCATCCTCATGATCACCCATGATATTGAAGAAGCACTGCTGTTGGCCGATGAAGTATGCCTGCTCAGCCCCCAGCCCATGGCCATCAAGGAGCAGTTTATACTGGACCAGCCAAAGCCCCGGCATTTCAATGATCCCGATCTGTTGAAAATAAAAGAATATATGCTGGCACAACTTGAGGGAGAACCCACCTGTGAAGCCGGCTAATTTAATTGCTCCGGCCCTGGTGATAATGATCCTGGGTTGTTGGGAGGCTGCCACCCATCTGCTTGAGATACCGGTTTTTATTTTACCGCCCCCATCGAGTATCTTTGCTACGGCCATCATCAAGGCCCCCCTGATTCTGCCCCATGCCGCAACCACCTTGTCTGAAATCATCCTGGGGATAATTTTGGCCCTGGCCACCGCCATCCCCCTGGCCATTGCCATGTTTGCAAACCCCAGCCTAGAAAAAGGACTGGCCCCGTTTCTGGTGGCCTCCCAGGCCATACCGGTGTTTGCCATTGCGCCGCTGCTGGTGGTCTGGATGGGATACGGGATTGCCTCCAAGGTATTCATGGCCTGGATCATCATTTTTTTCCCCATTACCATCAGCCTGCTGGCAGGGCTTAAGAGCTGCGACCCTGAATTTCGGGTCATGTTCAAGCTTATGGGGGCCTCGTTTTATGACACATTGATCCTGCTCTACTGGCCCTGGGCCCTGCCCCATTTTTTTGCCGGGCTCCGAGTGGGTGTCACCGTGGCCACCATCGGGGCGGTCATAGGAGAATGGGTGGGGGCCCAGCAGGGACTTGGTTTTCTCATGATCCAGTCCAATGCCCGCCTCCAGGTGGACCTGGTGTTTGCCGCCATTCTCTGGCTGACGGCCATGGGGCTTGGCATGTGGATTATAGTCGGAATCCTGGAAAAAAAGAGTATAAAATGGAAACCATAATCGGAACTCGTAAGGGGCTCCAATCTAATACAACAATTATAATGCTTTAAGGAAAAAAACATGAAAAAACGTATTCTCTCTGTACTTATTCTCAATGTGCTTCTGGCCAGCTCACTTTTGTTCATCTCCCCCCTCTGGGCAGGTGAAAACCTCACCCTGATGCTGGACTGGTTCCCCAATGTGGATCATTTACCCGTTTATGTGGCACAGGAGTTGGGATATTTTGCCGACAACCAGATTGAAGTGGATATCGTCAGTCCGTCTGAAACCTCGGATGCATTAAAGCTCGCAGCTTCCGGCAACATGGACATTGCCGTTTCCTACCAGCCCCAGACCATTATTGCCGCAGACCAGGGCCTTGATATCAAAGCCATCGCTCCTCTGGTGGTCCATCCCTTGACCACCCTGCTCTTTCTTGACACCAAAAACATCCAGACCCCTGCCGACCTTTCCGGCAAAAAAATCGGGTATACCGTGCCCGGACTCATGGATGTCCTGCTGGAAGCCTTTGCCGCCATCAACCAGATACAAGACTATACCCCGGTAAATGTGGGGTTTACCATTCTGCCCGCCCTGGTCTCCAACCAGGTGGATGCCGTCATGGGCCCCTTTAAAACCTATGAAACCGTGGGAATGGCCCAGCACGGGTATAAAGCCCGATTTTTTGAACTGGAAAAATACGGGATCCCGGATTATGAAGAATTGATCTTTGTCTGCGGTCCCAAGGCGTTAAAGGAAAAAGGGTCGGCTGTCCACGGATTTGTAACGGCTGTTGAAAAAGCCCAGGTCTATACCAAGGCCCACCCTGAAAAGGCCCTTGCCCTGTATCTGGCAGCCCTGCCCCAGGCAGATAAAAAAATTGAAACCCAGGCCTTTGAACTGACCCGGCCCTATTTTGCCTCAACCTTGGCCCATGATCCTGTCAAATGGCAGGCCTTTGCCAACTTTGCCCTTGAACACGGACTCATCAAGAATAAAGTGGTTGCAAAAGACCTGATTCATACCTGGTAACCCTAAACCCATAAGGAGAAGCCCAATGACTATCACCCCAACCGGTATATGGAAAGATCTAGAGCAGATCCGGGAAAAGAGCCCCCTGGTCCATAATATCACCAACTATGTGGCAATGAACAATACCGCCAATGCCCTGCTGGCCCTGGGAGCCTCCCCTGTCATGGCCCATGCTCAAGCGGAAGTTTGCGACATGGTAAATATTGCCAATGCCCTGGTCATCAACATCGGCACCCTGAGCGATCCCTGGATCCGGGCCATGGCAGCAGCAGGAGCCCGGGCAAAGGAACGTAACATCCCCATTATCCTGGATCCGGTTGGCGCAGGCGCCACCGAATACAGGACCCGCACGGCAAGGGAACTTCTCCAGACGGCATCCCCGTCCATCATCCGGGGGAACGGATCTGAAATTATGGCCCTGTGCGAACCGAATCAGGACAAAGTGGGAGTGGCCACCAAGGGGGTTGACTCCAGCTCTGCCTCGGATCTGGCCATTGAATCTGCCAGGGCATTGAACAAAAAATTTGGCGCCGTGGTCTGCATCACCGGAAAAACCGATTATATCGTCTCCCAGGAACAGACCCGTGTAAAGAACGGAGATGCCATGATGCCAAGCATAACCGGATTAGGATGCACTGCCTCTGCCCTTTGCGGGGCCTTTGCCGCCGTAAATCCCGATTATCACCTGGCAGCTGCCCATGCAATGGCCGTCATGGGCATTTCAGGACAGATAGCCGCCGAAACAGCACATGGGCCTGCCAGCCTCCAGGTCAATTTCATTGACACCCTCTACCAATTGTCTGAAACCCAAATCCAAGATTATTTGCGGCTTTAGGGGAGGGGGATGAGCATGAAAGACGTTTACCCGGCCACAAACCACCAGGCCTTCACAGGAGATCCATCATGAAAACCCATTTCAGGGCACTCACCATTGCAGGCTCGGACAGCGGCGGCGGCGCCGGTATCCAGGCAGATCTAAAAACCTTTTCCGCCCTGGGATGCTTTGGCATGTCCGCCATCACGGCCCTTACCGCCCAGAACACCCGGGTAGTGACCGGTATTTTCCCGGCGCCACCGGAATTTATTGGCCAACAGATCGATGCCGTCATGGAGGACATTGGGGTGGATGCCGTAAAAATCGGTATGCTCCACTCTCCGGAAGTCATCGAAATCGTTGCCCGAAAACTGACCGATTGGAAATGCCCCAATATTGTGGTGGACCCGGTGATGATTTCAAAAAGCGGGGACAAACTTCTCCAGGACGATGCGGTCCAGGCTCTCAAAGAGTGTCTTCTTCCCCTGGCCACCCTTATCACCCCTAACCTCCCCGAGGCATCGGTGTTATTGGGTCGGCCCGTTGAAAAGAGGGAAGAAATGGACAGAGCGGCCCGGGACCTTGCCGGTTTTGGATCGGCCAATGTTCTTGTAAAAGGAGGCCATCTCATGGGTGACGACAGCTGCGACCTCCTATATCAAAACAAAAACAAAACCATGACAGAATTTTTCGGCGAGCGAATCAACACTCCCAAC
>Ga0307987_1001594_pt1 | contig 12415 bp, 10 predicted proteins | sample EllFjometagen181_FD_203157 | JGI IMG/M metagenome (GOLD analysis project Ga0307987, IMG submission 203157) | Marine microbial communities from Ellis Fjord, Antarctic Ocean - #181 | ecosystem: Environmental > Aquatic > Marine > Unclassified | place: Southern Ocean | collected 2014-10-08 | reverse complement strand
TGGGCCAGCTGCTGGGACCACCAGGCCATGCGGTCGGCGATGGTCTTTTCGGTGCCGTGGGGGGCTGGCTTGTAGTAGACGTCGCCGGCCACTTCGTCCGGCCGATAACGCTGGGCCACGATGTGGTGGGGATGGTCGTGGGGGTAGCGATAGCCCTTGCCGTGGCCGGCGGCCTTGGCGATGGCGGTGGGGGCGTTGCGCAGGTGCAGAGGCACCGGCAGGCTCCCGGTGGCCTTGACCCGGGCCAAGGCGGCGTCGATGGCCTTGTACGCGGCGTTGCTCTTGGGGGCACTGGTGCAGTAGGTCACGGCCTGGGCCAAGGGGATGCGCGCTTCGGGCATGCCGGTGAGCTGTACGGCCTGGCTGGCAGCCACGGCCACCTGCAGCGCCCGTGGATCGGCGTTGCCTACGTCTTCGGCGGCGAAGATCACCACCCGCCGCGCCACGGCCTCGGGGGGCTCTCCCCCCGCCAGGAGCCGGGCCAGCCAGTACACCGCGGCGTCCACGTCCGAACCACGCATGGACTTGATGAACGCCGAGAGCACTTCGTAGTGGGCGTCGCCGTCGCGGTCGTGGCGAAGCTGGGCCGTCTCCACCAGGGCGGCCAGGCGCTCGAGGTCCACACTGCTGCCCGGCTCGACCCGGCGGGCGACATCCTCGAGCAGGCTCAGGGCACGGCGTGCGTCGCCATCGGCGGCTAGGGACAGGGACGCGATGGCGGGGGGCTCGAGGGTGATGCCCAGCGCACCCAGGCCACGCTCGGTGTCTCCCAGGGCGCGCTCCAGCAGGGCTCGTACCTGATCCGGCTCCAGGGGCTCGAGCCGTACGACCCTGCAGCGGGACCGCAGCGCCGGGATCACGTAGAAGCCCGGGTTCTCGGTGGTGGCCCCCAGCAGGGTGACCGTGCCGGCTTCCACATGGGGCAGCAGCGCGTCCTGCTGAGCCTTGTTCCAGCGGTGAATCTCGTCTACGAACAACACGGTGGCCCGGCGCTCCAGACCGTCTCGGGCGATCTCGGCGTGCTTCACCGCTTTGCGCAGATCGGCGACCCCGGACAGGACCGCGCTGAGCTGCTGGAAGCGGGCGCCGGTGCTGTTGGCGAACAGGCGCGCCAGGGTGGTCTTGCCCGTGCCTGGCGGACCCTGGAAGATGATGGAGGGGAGGGGACCCGCGCCGAGCTGGCGCAGCAGGCCGGATGGGCCCGCGAGGTGGTCTTGTCCCAGCACCTCGTCCAGGGAGCGGGGCCGCATGCGGTCGGCCAGGGGTGCCTCGGGTGCCGTCATGGCCGCCCCGTAATGCGCGCTCGGCCCATGGTCGATAGGCATAGGCCCATGCGTACAGTGCTGATCTCCGACGCTCACATCGACGATCTGGACGATCCGGTCCAGGATCGACTGGTGGCCTTCCTCGACGTCCTCGAGGCCGACCGGCTGGTCTTGCTCGGCGACACCTTCCACCGCTGGTGGGCGCTGCCGGGGGTCTTTCCCGCCTACGTCCCCACAGTGGACGCACTGCGGCGGCTCGTGCGGCGAGGTGTGACGGTCGATATGCTGCTGGGTAATCACGACTTCGCCTTCCGGCCCGAACTGGCCCTGCGGCTGGGCATCAAGGTCCACGATCGCCTCGCGTTCAGCGTGGACGGGCTGCGGGTGCTGGCCTGTCACGGCGATCAAGCCATCGGCTCCCGTCGCTACCACGGCTACCACCACGTGCTGCGGGGCCGGCCCTTCGATCTGGCCCTGCGCGTGATGGGTCCGACCCGCTCATGGGCCTTGCTGGGCCGCATGGCGGGCAGCACCCAAAAGGGCGGAAGCTGTCCCGAGTCGCTGCTGAACAAGCAGCGCGCCTTCGCCCGGCGACAGCTCGTCCAGGGTTACGATCTGGTGGTCATGGGGCACTGCCACGTGCCCGAGCACAACCGCTGGCCCGAAGGTGAGTACGTCAACGCCGGCTCGTTCCGAGACCCGGGGTCCTGGGTGGAGATCCAGGACGGGTGCGTGACGCTACGGGAGCAGGCTGCGCAGTAGGGCAGGCTGCTCGAGCAGCAGCTCGGCACCGGTCACGGCGGAGCGCAGGGGCTGGGGGGCCAACACCACGGGGAGGCCTGAGGCCTGGCCGAGCAGCTCGTCGAGGCCCGCGAGCTGGGCCGCACCGCCGGTGAGCACCAGGCCGGCATCGAGGATGTCCGCGGAGAGCTCGGGGGGGGTGCGCTCGAAGGTCTGCCTCAGGGCGTCCAGGATGGCCTGGATGGGTTCGGCCAGGGCTTGGCGGGCGTCGGCGGAGGTGAGGGTGACAGGCCTGGGGATGCCGGTTTTTTGGCGGCCTTTGACCTGGATGCTGCGCTGGGGGCCTTGTTCGAGGCCGCAGCCCAGCTCGATCTTGATGATCTCGGCGGTGGGCTCGCCGATCTCCATGTCGTAGACCTTGCGCATGTGGGCAACGATGGCCTGGTCCATGGCGTCGCCCGCGATCTCGAGGGAGGCGGAGGTGACCACGCCGCCCATGGACAGCACGGCGATCTCGGTGGTGCCTGCACCCACATCGCAGATGAGGTTGCCCAGGGGCTGGTGAGCGGGCAGGCCCGCACCCAGGGCGGCGGCCACGGGGCCGTGCACCACCACCACTTCCCGAGCGCCGGCAGAGCGGGTGCACTCTTGGACGGCGCGGCGCTGTTCCTGGGTGATGCCGAAGGGCACGCACACCAGCACGCGGGGCTTGACCAGGCTGCGCTTGCTCACCGATCGCGCGATGAAGTAGCGCAGCATGGCTTCGGCGGCGTCGTAGTCACGGATCACCGAGCCGCGCAGGGGGCGCACGGCGCGGATGGAGTCTGGCGTCTTGCCCAGCATGTCCTTGGCGCCAGCGCCGACGGCGACCACCTCGCGGGCCTTGCCGCGGTGACGGATGGCCAGCACCGAAGGTTCGTCGAGCACCACGCCCTGACCGCGCACCGCGACCACGGTGTTGGCGGTGCCCAGATCTATGGCCAGATCCTGGGTCAGCAGAGACAGGGGGTTTTCGAAACCCATGGGGGGCCCCCCGGGGGTGGGCGTGGCGGGGCTATTCGTCCAGGGTGTACTGCTCGTCGAAGTTCTTCATGTTGCGTACTTCGACCAGGGGCTTCTCCATGACGTGGGAGATGTGGTCGGCGTAGCCTTCGAGGGTGGACTCGCTGCTCTGATGTAGGAGCTTCTTGTCGCCGTCGAGCTGGATTGCGTAGACTTCCCAGGTGGCGCGCTTGCCGCCGATGACGAACTCGATCTCTTTGATGTCGGCGAAGGGCAGGCGATCGGTCTCGGTGCCCTGAGAGGTCGTGCGGGTCCAGACCACCGATGCGGTTTCTTGGTCGATGACCACGTTCCGCTTCACGGCCTGGTGGTTGACGATGAACCACATGGCCAGGGCACCCACGCACACCATCGCGGCGATGGTGGCCGCCAAAAGAATCAGGCCGCTGGACTTCTTGGGGCCCTCGTCGGCGTTGAACTCGTGGAAGCAGTGCTTGCAGCGAGATGCAGCGGTCGGAACCTCAGCACCACAGGAAGGACAGGTCTTCTTGCTCACGATCAACCTCTCGGGCCCGTTGGATTGTGCCTCGGCGTAGACATATGGGCGGGGACGATGGGGTGCAACAGCTCCGACGAGGACGAGCAAAAAGCCCGTGCTTTGGCCGGCTGAGAAGCGTGCGGAAGCGGCCTAGCCGGGGCCGTCGGCGAGGTAGCGACACAGGGGGCCCAGCATGGCGGGCAGGACCATGGGCACCTGGCTGCGGGTGCGGGAGCGCCGGTAGACCTTGTACAGCCTGCGGCCGGACCTGAGGATGGCCGGCACCTTGGCCGAGACGCCCAGCTGGGCCGCCAGGGCCGAGCGATGGGCGGCGGGCAACTGCTCGAGATCTTCGAGGTCGTACTCGGAGAAGGGCAGGCCTTCGCGCTTGGCCAATTCGCCGAAGCCCACTACGCAGAGGTTCAGCACCGAGCGACGATCGATGACTTCACCGATGGGGATGTCGAGCTCGACGGCCAGATCGATGAGATCTTCTTGGGGCAAAGACTCGACCAGGCGGTATTCGTCGTCGGTCAGTTGGAATGCCATGGGGGCTCCGAGTGGGTGACGGACACGGTGTCGGTGTATAGGTCTTGGGGGTCGGGGCTCATAACCGAGCGCCCTGTACGGAGCCGGGCCGTAGCACCCCGGTGATCCCGCACATCACCCGGAGGATGAATGGCAGGCTTGCTTCGCGCAGCGCTGGCGACCCTGGTGGCACCGCCGCCGCCCTTGGTTGACCTCCTTCGCTACCTGCGGTTCCGCCGTCGTGGCTTGGTGAAGCTCGACCTGGGCGCTTCGGCGTGGCGACGTCCCGGTGGCGGGCCCCGCTTGCTGCAGGCCCTGACCTGGCTGCGGGACGATCCCATGGTGCGGGCCGTGCGTGTGGAGATCGACGGCGTGAGGGGTTCTTGGGCCGATCTACAGTCCCTGCACGCGGCCCTGCGGCGCCTCGTCGAGGCCGGCAAGCCGGTCTTCGTTGAGCTGCGCAGCGCCGGCAACGCGGATCTGTTCCTGGCGTCGGCGGCGACCCGGGTGTTCATGCTGCCCGTGGCGGAGATCCAGGCGGCCGGGCTGGCCAGCCGCATGACCTTCCTGGGGGATGCGCTGGCTTCCCTCGGGGTCGAGGTGGAGCTGTTCACCGCGGGCGCCTTCAAGAGCGCGGGCGAACCGCTCACCCGCTCCTGTCCTTCGGCCGAAAACCGTCAGGCCATGCAAGCCTTGCTGGACGATCTGCAGGATCAGCTCGTCACGGCCATCGCCGGTGGTCGGGGCCTCGAGCCCGAGACGGTGCGCCAGGCCATGGCGGCGGTGCCCCTGTCCGCGGAACAGGCCCTCGAGATCGGGCTGGTGGACGAGCTGGCCTACCAGGACCAGATCGCCGAGCGCGTCGAGGATCTTCTGGACTTCGAGCCCAGGGTCGGCTCGGCTTCGGGGTGGTGGCGCTGGCTTCGTATCCGCAACTTCTGGCACAGGGTGGCCGGTAGCGGGGCCCCCGTGGCGGTGGTGCGGCTCGAGGGGGCCGTGGTGGACAAGCGCCCAGACACCTCGGGCCGGACGCTCATCGCCGCCGATCGCGTGGTGCCCATGCTCGAGGGCTTGCGGGAATCCGATGGGGTCAAGGGCGTGCTGATCACCGTGGACAGCGGCGGCGGGTCGGTGTTGGCCTCCGAGCGCATCTGGCGCGCGGTCCAGCGCCTGCAGGAGACCAAGCCCGTGGTGGCCCTGTTCCAGGGGGTCGCGGCCAGCGGTGGCTACTACCTGGCGGTGCCCGCGCGCTCCATCTACGTGCAGCCTGGCACCATCACAGGCTCCATCGGAGTCATCGGTGCCCGGATCTTGCCGGGTCGGGTGCTGGACAGGTTCGGGGTGCACTCATCCATCCTCAGCACCGCGCCCAGCGCGGATCTGGCCATGGGCGCGCGCACCATGAATGCCCCGGAGCGTCGTCGCCTCGAGGGCTCCATCGCGCGCTACTACGAGCTGTTCCTCCGCCGGGTGGCGGGGGGGCGGCGTCGGCCCGTGCGGGCCATCGAGCCCTTCGCCCAGGGTCGGGTCTGGACCGGGCGCGCCGCTCGAGAGCACGGCCTGGTGGACCGCCTTGGCACCTACGAGGATGCCCTGCGCCGCCTCTACGAACACGTCGGGGTGCGGCCTGGCCGCTGGACCCTTCCTCGCTGGGACCTGTCCCAGGCCGCGGGCTCTCCCAGCCAGCGCTTGGTCCAGGCCCTGATGGCCGACGCCACCGCCGGGGATGCCGCGCTGGCGACGTTCCGAAAGTTGGCGGCGAATGTCAGGATTCCCGCTGCCCTAGGGCTCTTGCTGGACCGCTCCGCCGCGGGCCGGGCCGAGCCGCTGGCTCTGCTGGAGTGGGACCCCTCCGACCTGGCCTGATCCGCTCCAGGACGGTGGTGCCACTGGCTGTGTCCTCTGCGGTATGGTGCATGGGCACCTGCTGGAGGCCGCATGAGATCCCTGAACGCCTTGGCGCTCGTTCTTCCGCTGGTGGGGTGTCTGGTGAACACAGAGCTCTACGAAGAGCTGAGCGACCAGATCGAACCGGAGGAGGAGCCCGGCATCGACGCCGACAACGACGGCTGGTTCGCGGACCAGGACTGCGACGACGATGACCCCGACGTGCACCCCGAGGCCGATGAAGTGTGCAACGGCATCGACGACGACTGCGACGACGCGGTGGACGTGGACGCCCTCGACGCGGGCACCTGGTACACGGACGCCGATGGCGACGGTTTCGGTGGCGACGACGCCATCCAGGCATGCGAGCAGCCCAGCGACACGGTCACCGAAGGTGGCGACTGCCACGACGATGACCCGACGGCCTTCCCCGGCTCCCCCGCCCCTGAGTTCTCCGACGATGACATCGACCAGGACTGTGATGGCTACGCGGGCTGCACGGATCTGAACTGCGACGATCTGCCGGATCTGGTGATCCCCTCCCAGCTCATCGAGGGTGCCCAGTCCGACGTCTCGCCGGTATGGTACGGCACCGGCGATCTGTTGGGCGAGGACCCACACCTGAACCTCCCCAGCATGGGGGCGGTGGGGGCGGTGGTGGACGACTTCGAGCGCGACGGCTTCCAGGACCTGGTGCTGGTCGGGTACGTCTACGAAGAGAGCTACGATCTGCGAGCCTCGGTCTACACCGGCGCCGCTGACGGCTTGGATGCTTCGCGTCGGGTGGAGGTCGACACCACCTCGGCGCTGGATGCTACATCGGCCGACCTCGACCAGGACGGCTACCCGGATCTCATCGTGACTTCGGGCACTGTGGGCTCGGGTGAGGCCACCATCTACTGGGGCTCCGCCGAGGGGCTCGACAACCTCGCCCGCTCGGCGCTGCCCACCACGGGCAGCCAGCGGGTCGTGGTCAGCGACCTGAACAGCGACGGCTGGGAGGACCTGGTGTTCGTCAGCTTCGCCTCTCAGCGCGGCCTCGAGACCCGCTCGTCGGTGTACTGGAACCGCGCCGGTGTGTTCGCCGACAAAGACTTCTCCACCCTGCCTAGCTGGGGTGCGGTGGACGCGGTCTGCGTGGATCTCGACCTGGACGGCTACCAGGAGATCGTGGTGGCCAACTACGGCGAGGTGGGCAACTTCGAGCTGACGGTGACCATCCATCACGGCAGCGCCGAGGGCTACAGCGACGCCGAAATGACGGAGATCGACGCTCTCGGCGCCATCGCGGTGGACAGCGCCGACCTGAACCAAGACGGCTGGCCCGACCTGGTGGTGGTCCACAACAGCTCCGACTCCAGCACCCAGCTGGACAGCGTGGTGTACTGGGGCTCCGCCGACGGTGTCACCGGGCTCGACACCACCCCCTTGCCCACCCGCGCCGCGCGGGACGTGGCCATCGCGGATCTCGACCAGGACGGCTGGCTCGATCTGACCTTCGCCAACTACAACGGACCCGACGGGGTGAGCACCACGTCCTCCATCTACTGGGGCTCGGAGGATGGCTTCTCGGAAGTGGGCGTCACCGAGCTGCCCACGGTGGGCGCCTACCGGGTGTTGGCCGGCGACGTGGACCTGGATGGATGGCTCGACCTGCTGTTCACCCAGTACACCTCGGGCACCAGCCACGAGACCCAGTCCTACCTGTACTATGGCTCGGTGGGGGGGTTCTCCGTCGAGCACCGTGAGAGCCTGTGGGTGGACGGTCCCTGGGGGCCCCCTGTGCTGGTGGGCGCCTGGAGCTCCGACGACGCGAGAGGTGCGCGATGACACTTTCCCTGCTGGCGTTGGCCCTCTCCGCCTCGGTGCAGGCGGGCTGTGCCGAGGCCGAGGCCTTCGTGGCGCGTGCCGAGATCGCCGTGCTCGAGGAACGCCTGGACGACGCGGGCAACGCCCTGCGGGACGCCGAGGTGGCCTTCTCCTGCGGGCCCTTGGTGGACGCCGATGTGCTGGTGCGCTTCTGGCTGGCCCAGGGTGCCCGTGAGACTCAGCAAGGGGACGTGCGTGCCGCTGCCCTGGCCTTTCGTTCGGCGTCCATGCTGGCGCCGGACCAATGGCCGGTGGACTACGGCATCAAGTCGTTCATCCAGTACAAGGCCGCCGCCGAGCTGTGGCTGGGACAGGGCAGCATCCAGATTCACCCAGAATCCGGCGAGCGTGTCACCGCCCTGGACGGGGCCGTCGTGAGCTTCCCGGCCCCCGCCCTCGAGGGCTTGCACCTGTTGCAGATCGGACAGAGTGTCGAGGCCATGGAGTTTGCGTCGTTCGTCCACGTGCAGCCCGATGAACCCACCATGGTGCTCACGGGCCTGACGGCCCCCGCCGTGGGGCAGGCCGAGGTCGAGCCGGTGGGGACCGACCCCAGCCTGCGGGTGCACCGCGGTCAGCGTCGGGCCCTGCGCATCGGCGCCCTGGTGGTGGGCGGCACCGCTGCGGCCCTGGCCGGGGGCGGTGCGCTGCTGACCAATGCTCAGGACGATGTGATGCGCGAGCAGACCACCCAGGCGGATCTCGACGCGGCCTACGGGCGCCAGCAGACCTACGCCGCCGCCACCTGGGGCTTAGCGGGCCTGGGCGTGGTGGGCGTGACCCTGCACTTCGCGCTCTGAGGGCTCAGGGCGAGACCCTCCGCTGCGGTTAGGAGAAAGCTTCCCCTGCTTGTGGAGCTTCCATGTCCAGCATCGACTACCGCCACGTCGAGCCCCTCGTCGCCACCCAGCAGCTCAACGGCTCGCGCATCGAGGTGGTCTTCCAGTGCCCTGTCAGCGGTGCTCAGGTGCAGTCCAGCGCCACGGTCCGTGAGGGCATGGGCAGTCGGGCGATGAGCTCGTTCAAGCGCAACGCCATGTGGAGCCTGAGATCGTCGCTGTACAGCGCCGTGCGCTCGGTGCTGGGCCACGGCATCGTCGGCGGCACCGCCGCTGGTGTGCTGTCCCAGGCCGCCTACGGCTCCAATTCCTCCAGCTCCAAGAGCTACACAGCCGGCGACCGCAAGGCTGCACTGCTCGAGGCCTTCCAGCAGGTGCAAGCCCAGTTCACCTGGGACAGCACCCGCAACGGCTTCGTGCACGCCGACGCCCCAGGTGGCGCCCCGGGCGGCGCCTCTGGCGGCGCCTCTGGCGGCGCCCTCGTCGGCGCCCTCGTCGGCGCCTCTGGCGGCGCCCCGGGCGGCGCCCCGGGCGGCGCCCCAGGCGGCGCCTCTGGCGGCGCCCCAGGCGGCGCCCCCTCGGTGCTCGAGTCCGCCCTCGGTGGTGTGCGCATCACCGAGGGCTGGGACCGGGCTGTGCTCGCCCGCATGTTGGCCGAGATCGCGGGGGCTGACGGCAGCATCGCCCTCGAGGAACGTGAGCTGTTCGAGGCCTTCGGCGGCGATGAGCTGGGCAGCATCGAGCAGCTGCTGCAGCGCCCGCCCCTGAACCCCGGTGAATTGGGGGAGACCAGCCCCGCGGTGCGGGAGACCCTGCTCATGTTGGCCTGTGCGTTGGCCTATGCCGACGAGGTGCTCGACCCCGCTGAGATCGAGCGCCTGCAGGCCTACACCCAGGGTCTCCAGCTCAGCCAGGCCCAGGCTGCTCAGGCTTCGGGGAAGGCCCAGGAGCACGTGATGACCCAGATCCTCGACGGCATCTACGCCGCAGGGCAGGCCAGCGAGCACGATCGCGCGCTGCTGTACCAGACCGGCGGCCGCATCGGCATGGATCAGGCCACTATCCAGCGCCTCGAAGCCCAGACCTGCAAGCGGCTGGGGATCTACTAGCCAGTCATGGTCTCGCCGTGGCGGAACACCCCGCGGATGCGAAGCTGTGATCCCAACAGGGTGTCGTTGGCGGTCCGGAGGAGTCAGCCCGGCAGCTCTTTGTCGATGGCGGCGAGCAGTGTCTCGAGGGACTCGGCGGGCAGGGCCGAAGCGAAGTGGCCCACGGTGAGGGTCACCCCTCCGCGGAATCCCGAGACCCCGAGGATCAAGCCCGGGGGATGGGAGGTGGGAACCACCAGGTGGGCACTGCGGAGCTTGGGCTCCCCCAGGTCCAGGGCCTCATCGTCGATGGCCCCCATGTTGGTGAGCACCGGAGGCATCTTGGACAACATCACCCGGCGCAGCAGCGGCATGATGGTGTCGATCAGCCCCAGGGGAAGGGGCCCCATGAACAGCCAGGTGGTCAGGGCGTAGCCCAGGCCCGGGTAGAGGCCCTTGATCCGGTCCAGGGCGGCCTTGACCGTGGACAGCGTGTCCTCGTAGCGATCCCCGAGCCGGGTGCCCACGTTGAGGTACATGAAGCCCGACAGGTTGCTCAGGCCGTCGGCCTTGCCGTCCGGCAGGTAGCGCCGAAGGTCCACAGTGCTCCAGATGCGCAGGGCTTCGCGCCCCTTCCAGTGGGCCACACCGGCCAGCGCACGCAGCACCGCGGCGGTGACCAGATCGTTGATCGTGGCGCTGGGGAAGGCGGCGCGGAGGGCATCCATACGATCCGATGGGACGTGCAGGGCGCGAAAGGATGGTGTGCCCCTCAGATCGTTACCCATGGGCGGATGCATGTGGCGCGGAGGCCAGGTGCCGGCGCTGGTGTCCCGCAGCATTCGCAGCAGCAGCCCCGGGATGGCCCTGGGCAGCAGGGGGCGGAACACCTGTCGCAGGCTGCGGGTGCCGGTACGGGGCGAGGGAACATGCTCGGGGTCGTCCCCCAGGGCGCGGTAGAGGGCGGCCAGGCGGTACAGGACCTCCTTGATCCCGCCTGCGTCGGCGGCTTGATGGTGGATCTTGAGCACCAGGCGATCGCCGGGGTCGTCCCGCAGCCACAGAGCCGCGATGCGGGGGCCCACGTCTGCGGGCATGGTCTCGGCCAGGAAATCGGCGGTCAGGGCCTCCCGGTAGGGCCCGCCAGCAGTCTGCTCCCGCAGCAGAACGGCGGCATCCAGCACCCGCGGGGCGATCCGGTGCCAGTATGGCCGCCACCAGCGCGCCACGAAGCGGCAGCCCAGCACCGGCTCGGCGTCCAGCAGTAACCGCAGAGCCCGCTTCAACCTGGGCCCGTCCAACGGGCCGTCGAAGTCCAGCACCCCGTGGATCTGGGGCACCGACAGCGCGGCCATCATGTGTAGGGCCACGTCTTCGGTGCGCGCGGGCAGGCGACGGGGGAGAGCGGGGGGCATGCCCGCGAGTCTATGCTCAGTAGGATGCGCAGTACACGTCGCAGCTGTCTAGCATCCACAGGGTGCACTCCGACACCACTGGCATGCAGTCGATGCCGGTGCCTGCCGGGGGGCAGCAGCAGGCGTCGATTTGATCCCAGCACGCCCCGGCGTCCAGGCACTCGACGCCCGAGTCGGCGGCGTCCCCACAGCCGAGGGTCAGGGTCAGGGCGGTCACTAGGGCGAGGGTGGCGCTGCGCATTTGTTCTCCTGAGTTCGAGCGGTCTCACCCGGTCTGTGTCTTCGAGGGGCCGTTCCTTCACCTTGTGTCTGCGTCTATGGCTCGGAGTCGTCCCCATACGCCTCGTGGTACGCCAGCAGGAACCCCAGCACCCGCCGCACGTAGCGCCGGGTCTCGCTGTAGGGGATGTCCTCGGCCCAGGCGTCCAGCTCGAGCTCGCCTTCGACCTTTCCCAGCCAGCGGTCCACCGAGTCCATGCCGCCATTGTAGCCGGCGATGGCCAGGGGCAGAGTCTGGGTGTGGCCCTGCTCTGCGAAGTGCTCGTGCAGGCGGCGCAACTCGAAGCTGCCCAGGCTGGCGTTGTAGGCACCCTGGTACAGGAGCGAGGCATCGTAGGGCTGGCCCGGGTAGCGCAGGGCGGCGAGCTCTTCCCCCAGCTCTGGCATCAGCTGCATGAGGCCGCGGGCCCCGGCCCAGGAGGTGACCTCGGGCTGCAGTGCGCTCTCGGCGGTCATGATGGCGTAGGGCAGGTAGGGATCGAGGCTGGAGCCGTCGAGCACCTGATTGACCACGTCGGCGTGGGGCCGGGGCAGGCAGATCTCGCGCACCTGGGGGTCGCTGTAGGGCTTCCTGCAGCTGACACGGGCCAGTTTGCGGCCCCGGCGGATCTCGCCCACTTCGATCAGGCGTCGGCCCACGGCGATGCGGGTAGCGCTGTCAGCCGTGGCTGCGACCTTGGCCACGGGCTCGAGGGCCTCGAGGGCCAGGTCGTACAGCCCTACCGCCAGCAGGGCGTCGGCCACGGTGGCTTCGGGGTGGGCGGTGACGAAGGCCTCGGACAGATCCGGCAGGGCAGGGGAGGGCACGGCGGCCACGGTGGCGAGCCCTCCGGTGCGCTCGAGGGCGAACCAGGTGCGGCCCTTGGTGGACCAGCGTTTTGCCAGGGCCCGCAAGGCGGCGACCTCGCCTTCACCGCCGCTGGCCCGGGCCTTCCAGTAGGCTGCGCCGGGGGCCAGGGAGGAC
>Ga0307987_1001591_pt1 | contig 12423 bp, 24 predicted proteins | sample EllFjometagen181_FD_203157 | JGI IMG/M metagenome (GOLD analysis project Ga0307987, IMG submission 203157) | Marine microbial communities from Ellis Fjord, Antarctic Ocean - #181 | ecosystem: Environmental > Aquatic > Marine > Unclassified | place: Southern Ocean | collected 2014-10-08 | reverse complement strand
GCAGACCTTCCAGGCGTTTAGCCTCGTCGCTGACAACTCGTCGACAGCTGACATCCAGTGGACGGAGGGCCGTGTGACCTTCTGGCTGCGGAACAACAACGCCATTCAATGCAAGGTGGCGCAAAAGAAGACGCAGGCAAACGCCAAGGTCAAGGGCCAGAAGCGGCCCAAGGCCGTCGAGGTCAAGGGAGTATTCACTATGGCCACGTCATGGGGCGCGGCAGTGCAGGACGGGACACGGGAAGAGATGGAGCTCGCCGCGGTTGGCGCGCTCGGAGAATACATGGGGATGATGGAGGTCTGATATGCTGAAGGCGAAGCAAGACGCGATCACGAAGGTGCGGGGATACATCAACGCGGACCTGAAGGCCGAGGTGGACGCGCTCCTCGACGCCGACATAGGCAGGGTCGAGTGGTGGGCGAGCCTGGACGACTACATGATCAACGACAACCCGAAGAAGGACGGGCAGGTGCTGCCTAGCATCGCCGAGAGGCTGACCGGGAACGAGCAGCAGTTCCTCGCAGCGGTCAAGCAGGGCGCGACATACGGTCTCATGTGGGGCAAGGGCGTCATGCGGATCGGCGGCTACAGCGGCGCCCTCGATTGCAAGGTGGACAGCAAGGGGATGCTGAAGCTCATCTTCAAGGCCGGCGTCTACACCTCGGCGGATCGAATCGTCGTCTTCAAGGGAGAGCGCTTCCAGCCGCTGCCGACTGCCGACCCGCCTCGCCTCATCCATTGGCCGCGTTACGATATCGACCGCACCCGAGAGAACGTCATCGCGGCCTACATCATCCTCCGTGGACCTGGCGTGCCTGACAAGTTCCTCGTAGTTGGACGAGAGCAGATCGTGGCCGTCGCGTCCAGGGGCGGAAGCCTGTACCTTGGCGATGACTTCGAGGAGATGACCAAGTGGATCCCGTTGCGCAAGATCACGAAGGAGCTCGACGACAACCCGAAGCTAGAGATGGCGATCCACGCGGCCAAGGCCGCATGGGACGGAGACTACCAGGAGCAGCCCGCCGCGCTGCCGCCCGCCGGCCAGTCCTTGGCGGATCGAGCCATCGACCACGGCGAGGATACGCCAGAGCAGGACGCGCCGCTGCCTAGCGCTGCGGATGTTGCTGCGAGCGAGGTGTGAGATGAGCTACCGCATTTACGCCACTGACCGCCTCGGATGTCGGTTTGGGTACAACAGGACCATGCCAAACCCGGACACGCTGTTCCCTGGGTCTGTCGTCACCACCTACGTCCGTGAGTCGCGGCATGTCGTGAACGCGGACGGGGTGCTGGTGCCTGCGGATGGGGAGGGGAAGAAGACGGACCCGGGGCTGGGAGTTAACGGCGGCAGCGACCCTAACGATGTCGGGCCGTCTACCGTCACGCTTACGCGGGGTGATAGCATCTTCCAGATCACGATTACGGACGTGACGTGATGCCTACCATCGAGTTCCGCATCCCAGGTACGCCCGTGGCCAAGCAGTCAGGGCAGATGGGCAACGGTAGGCTATTCACCAAGCCGAAGAGCCGCAACTACCAAGCCTTGGTGGTCGAGTGCGCTGCGAAGGTGGCGCCCAGCGTGCCGATCGAAGGGCCCGTGGTGTTGACCATCGAGGCGTTGTTTCCAAGGACGAAGGAGTTGCTCTTCAGGTACAAAGGAGGGCTATACAAGTACGGCCCGTGGCGGGTCCCGTTCGCGCAACGTCCAGACTTCGACAACGTCTCCAAGCCTATCTGCGACGGGATCACGCAGGCTGGCGTGTGGCTGGACGACAAGCAGGTTGTCGACGCACGGGTGACCATGCACTACTGCGCCATCGGGGAGACGCCCGGGGCGCTCATCACTATCGAAAGCTACGAGGGGTGAAGTGAACACAACGGGGGAGGCCATGAAGAGGATAGACGAGATCCGCATCGACATGCGGGCACGCAACAATAGGCTGATCAAGCTCAGAGAAGACATGGGCATGAATCAGACAGCGGCCGCGGCGGCCTACGGCGTGCACCTATCGTCGCTTGGCGGGCTTGAGAACCTAAAGATATCGCCTGCGCTGGCCAACGGGCGATGGCGCCCAGCCGCTGCAAAGATCGCGGCGTTCCATGGAGTAGACGTCGAGTGGATCTGGCCAGAGCAGATGCGCGAAATGAAAGCGCAGATGGTGTCAAGGACCATAGGCACCGATAAGGCCATGGAGTGGGACGGATGGCAGGCAAGCAGGCCCATGCTGGCCGCGGCTGGGTCCGAGGCTGTAGACGTTATTGACGCGGCGCTCAGCGAGGTACTAACTGATCGAGAGGCCGCCGTGATGAGGGCGCGGTTCAAGGACGGAAAGACATACGAGGAGACAGGCATAGACCACTACGTGACCAGGGAGCGCATTCGGCAGATAGAAGCCAATGCCATCGCTAAGCTACGGCGCAGCGGGAAGCTAGACGACTACGCTGACGGAGTTGTATGACCACGACAATCATAATAGGCAAACGGATCGCCATCACTGGTCTCGCGGAGGACGAGGCCAGTGCATGGGCGGCCCTGGCGAGGCAGGCCAACCCGGTGAAGGCCAAGCTCGCGCGGCTGAAGAAGTACCACGATCACCTAGACGAGTTCATCTACCTCGGCTACGTCAGACCTACCACGACGGGGCCGATGGTGCTGCTCCCCAGGGGGATGCTGCAGAAGGTGTGGGACACCTACGGGGATGACGCGACGTGGGACGTCAGGGTATCAACCGGGGCAGAGGTCAACGTCGTCGTGGGTGGCACTCCGGTAGATCTCCGGGACTACCAGACCAAGGCCTTGCTGCCTTGGATGCCCGGGACGTGGGCGTTGCCTGGGCTGCCTGTCGACGGGATCATCCATGCGCCGACTGGGAGCGGGAAGACCTACATGGGGATCGCTCTATTCCAGGCGCTCCAGGTGCGGACGCTGGTCATGCTGCACACCAAGGACCTGCAAAAGCAGTGGGCGGACAACTTCAGGGAGTTCGGCGTAGAGCCTCGGCTGGTAGGAGGCATCGGCAAGGCGGCGCGCATCGTCGGAGATGAGCCCGTGACGATAGGGATGGTGGGCACGCTTCGGAACAGGCCCGAAGAGCTTGACGCCAACGCTGGGAAGTTCGGGCTTGTCATCGTCGACGAGGCGCATCACGGGATCGCCAAGACCTATGTTGACGTGGTCGAGCGCTTGAGGCCCGGCGCGCGGGTGGGCTTAACTGCCACACCTGACCGCGAGGATGGCCTCAGAGCGTCGCTCGAGATGATGATGGGCCCTGTCAGGTCCGTGGTGTCGAAGAGCGCCCTGGAGAAGGCTGGGGTGCACGTTCCGTTCACCGTCGAGATGCACAAGACAGGGTGGGCACCGACGGAAGACCCGGCTGCCGGGTTCGTGGCCGCTACGTCTGAGATGATAGTGGACGAGGACCGCAACCGGATGATCACAGTGCAGGCGGTCGCGGCCATGACGAAGGGGCACTCAGTACTAGTCCTGACGTCAAGGGTAGACCACGCTAAGGATCTTGCTTCGATTCTTGGGTGCCCTGCCCTAGTGGCATCCGTCAAGGACAAAGACAGGGCTCGAATCCTCGACGAACTGAGGAGCGGGGCCATCTCCTGCGTCACTGCAACGCAGCTCGCAGACGAGGGGCTTGACGTCCCAGTGCTGTCGTGCGTAGTTATGGGTACGCCTGCAAGGGCGAAGGGGAGAACAATGCAGAGAGTGGGGCGCGCGCTGAGGCCGATGGAAGGCAAGCCTGCTCCTGTCGTGATCGACTTCGTAGACGACCACGGCCTCTACGTTTCACAATGGAGATCAAGGCTTACGGCCTACAAACAAGCGGGGATGACATCATGGAAATGAGCAAGGCAAAGGCTACGAGGCTATCGAGTGACCTGTGCGACGCCGAGGAGGCGTGGGCGAATGCGCTGTATGTTGTGGCCACTACGAACGGGACAAGGCTCGCCGCGCTGGGTCGCTGTTCCACGGTGGTGTCCGATTACCTCGCCCGCGAGGAGGGGATCAACAGTCGACAGATAGACCTCGCAGACCGCACCCTGGAGGCGGTCGCGTTCAATCGGCTGGTCCTTGGTGAGGAGGACTGATCATGGGGGACCTAACCAAGAACTTCAAGCGGAGCGAGTTCGCCTGTCACGACGGTACGCCGTGGCCTGCCGAGGAAGAGGAGGCGCTGCAACGCATCGCGAAGACGTGCCAGATCATCCGTGACGAGTGGGACAAGCGAGTGGCGGACCCGCGCGTCAATGTGGTCAGCGCGTTCCGACCGTTCTGGTACAAGCGCCAGGACCTGAAGCCGAGGAGCCAGCACGCCGAGCGGAGCGAGTTCAAGGACACGCCGCCCTGCGCTGTCGACCTTGAGCCCGCGAACATGAGCACCCAAGTGTTCTATTCGATGATCCGGCGCCTCATGGACGAAGGCAAGATCCCAAAGGGCGGGCTCGGGCGATACCCAGGCTCGTTCACGCATGTGGACGACCGTTGCTTCTGGGGGTATCGCGCGGCAAAGTGGGGGGCTAGGGTATGATCGACATCAAGGTCAAGGTAATCTGCAAGGCGTGCTCGGAGCCCTACGAGATCGCCGGCATAGGCCCGATGGTTCACGACGGCTGCATCGTCATCCCGGTCATCCCGGGGCACGAGTGCAAGGCGTCAAAGGTGGAGGCCGACCCTGACTTCTGCGACGCCTGCAAGGACACCGGGCACATCCCAATGGGCGGGCACACGATGCCCTGCACGTTCTGCAATCGAGGCGTCCGATGAAGTGGACTGACGAGAGGCGGAAGGAGATGCTGTCTCGCGTAGGCGGTAGAATCCGCGGTGGGTATGTGGTCGTCGTTGAGTCCGAGGATGTGCACGACATGCTCGCGGAACTCGACCGGCTGAAAGCCCAACTAGGCCGCGCGCTGGCGGCGGTGGACGCGGAGCCGCTTGGCAAGGCGGACCGCTGGGGCAGGGATGCGGTATACGAGGCCAAGCAGAATATCAAGGCGCGCATCAAAGGTGTGATGGGTGGTGGAACGTGACTTTCGCCTGTGGTAGAATGGATTCGCGGCTAGGGATGACGTCCCCGAAGAGTGTGGTTCCCGACCACGCCTGCCGCAATCCTACCACACATCGGGCGAGCCACCGGGAGGTTCACATGACAGAAGCAACCAAGACATGTACGACGTGCGGTGAAGAGAAGGCCATGACGGCGTTCCACAAGTACACGCGCGCAAAGGATGGGCTTAACTGTTCCTGTCGCGGATGCATGTCCAAGGCGAGGAAAGACGAGGCTAGGGCGCGCGCAGAGCGAGAAGGGCGCGTGTACAAGCCACGAGGGGCAATGCCTCGCTTCAACGAGAACGGGTTCAGGAAGTCTCCTGTGTCGGTGAAGGTAGACGGAGTGTGGGTGTTTGAGCATGTCCATGTTTGGACGCAACATCACGGCAGGAGCCCGCGCCAGGGGCATGACATCCACCACATAAACGGGATCAAGGAGGACAACAGGTCGAGCAATCTAGTTGAGTTGTCACAGGAAGCGCACAAGCGAATACACGCATGGGAAAGAGAGATAAGGTGCTCGCCAGTCGCACACAAGATGTGCGGGAAGTGCCATAAGGTGAAGTTGTACAGCGAGTTCTCGATGCATCCAAGGTCTGTTAGCGGATGCAGAAGTTGGTGCAAGGCGTGTGATGCTGAGCAGAAAAAGAACGCGCTGGGGAGGGAGTCATGAGCAAGTGGACTGACGAGAGGCGGGATGAGATCGACGCTGCTGTCAAGGCGCTCAACGAGTGCGAGATAGACGCAGACGGGGAGATGAGAGCGTACAACGCCTTCTACGTCAACGCTGACGAGTATGCAGAGGACATGCTCGCGGAACTCGACAGGCGCGGGAACCTCATAAAGACGATGGTTCTGGCGCTGGAGGAGGTGCGGGACGAGCACATCTACTGCAGTCAGAGGAGCGGAGACACGTACAGGGCCAGCGCAAGAGCGTCTGCGTCGTGCCTCCTGGCCCTCATCGAGGCAGGCTCGATGGAATTGGTGCATCAGGGCGAGGACGAGGACGATGTTGTTGCGAGGAAGGTGGGGGCATGAAGACGCTCAAGGATATGCTCAACCGAGAGCTCGGCGGCGGATTCGACACAATGGAAGGCTGCGACTGCGTGTCAAGGTTTGGAGAGTCAGGAGATGGTGTAGCATCGGTAGAGATCGAGAAATCGTGCTGTTCCGATGGCTACACGATAGCGTTGGAGCTTGGATGGTACGAACAGCGCGGAGACGCTGACGACAGGGCCGGCGTTGTCAGGGTGATCCGGTCGATGGAGGATGCGCTGCTAGCGTTCAACGAGTCTATGGACAAGCCATGACCCTCACAGACAAGACAGCCGCGACGCTGCGGGAGGTGCTATTCGTCAGCGACTATCAGCATCGCACCACGACGGCGCGGGAGGTGACAGAGTTCTACTACGGCGCGACGTCGCTGCGTAGCGTGAGACGGCACCTGAGAGACCTCAGAGCGATGGGGTACGTCACGGCAGAGGACGTGGAGATCGGGACGCTGGCAGAGTATCGGGTTACGGATGAGGGGCGTAGGGCTTTGATTTCTTTTGACTTTGATGGGGGTGAGGGGTGAGCTTGATCGAGATCAAGTACAGCGAGAGGGCGGCCATGGGCCCGCCAAAAACGTACACCAGAACAGCCACGGTCAAGTTCCCGGTCAAGGAGATGATGGATATCACATCTGACACCTCGATGTCGGGCAGGCTGGACCTTCCGTCAATCCACATCGACGCGATTCTGGAGAAGGCCGCAAACTTCGTGAGCGGAGAGGCCAAGTCATGAGCGCTACGAACAGGGGAGAGGAGAAGACGCCGACGCCTGAGATCCGCGATGGGTATACGCTGTGTACTAGCGATTGCCCTGTGATCGCCGACGACCCCGTAAACGTGAAGACGCCAGCCGAGATCTGCACCATCGGGGAGCTCGGCGAGGTGGTTCAGAGCGGGGTGTGTGACCAGCGCTATCGATGCGAGTGGAGGGGATAGCCTCCGCTGACGACCGACGCCGCTGACTTTCCTTCCTTCCCTTCTTCCCTTCCACATTTCTCCTTGACGTATACGCACGATACGCTTAGTGTGCAGGCGAACCAGGAGGAACCAATGTCACAGAAAGAGCACTACACGACCACCGAGGTTGCCGAAGAGCTGGGGTGCGTCAGCGCCTCGACGGTCTACAGGTGGGCCGTGAAGGGTCGCATCAAGGCGTCTCGGGCTGCGGACGGGTGCGAGTTCAGGATCCTGCGGTCTGAGGTCTTGCGGCTGAAGAGCGTTTATGTCGAGGCCGACCATGGCTGAAAACATCTACGAGCGAAGGCTGTGGATCGTCGAGTCGCGCGTGGTCACCAGGCTGTACTCGTATGTTGTAGCGGACACGATGGAGGGCGCCATAAAGGGCTACAACTCGGCTGAGGCAACGGAAGATGGTCACGTAGTGGCCGGAGATGACGTTGTCGGCTTTTACCCTCTTTCTGCCGTAGAAGTGGACGACGAGCGCACTGGGATACTCCACGAATGGAGTAATGAGAGTTGTCCGTCTGGAGACAATGAAGAGTGTGTTGAATTGGACACATGGCTAGAGGTGGTCAGAATTAGGCGGTGCGGAGAGCAATTCCCGACGCTAGGAGAAGACGGCTATGACTACAGCGGCTGCAAGTAATGAGGGCTGACGCATTCGTAGACCGCCTCGACGGGGTGGAGCAGGTGCCGGGAGGGTGGAAGGCTCTATGCCCTGCCCACGGGGACACGGACCAGTCCTTGGCCATCAAGGAAGGCGACGACGGGCGGATCCTTCTCCAGTGCCACGCCAAATGCGAGACCCTCGACGTGCTGGGCGCCATGGGCCTCGGCTTCGAGGATCTGTACGTCGATGGGCCTGGGTCACCTGAGTGGGAGGAGAAAACAGGGGGGCTAAGGTCGGCGAGCAAACCCCCCCATAAAAAGGCAATGAAAACAACCTCTTCAAAGCCGAAGAAGCGTAAAGAGTTCGGCAGGATCGTCGAGCAGTACTGGTACACGGATGAGGAAGGCCACAACCTGTTTCAGGCTATCAGGCTCGAGCCGAAGGACTTCATGCAGCGCAGGCTGCCGAGGGATGGAGACGACCCGAAGAGGGTCAAGGGAGGCTGGGTGTGGAGCGTAACGGATGCTCGGTCTGTCCCGTACAGGTTGCAGGCGCTAATCGCCGCAGTGGAACGCGGGGAGACCGTCTACATCCCAGAGGGCGAGAAGGACGTGCACACGGCAGAGGCGCTCGGCCTCACCGCGACGTGCAACGCTGCCGGGGTCATGAAGTGGAAGCCTGAGCACTCGGAGTTCCTTCGCGGTGCTGACGTAGTCATCCTGCCAGACGATGACCCGGAGACGAAGAACGGCAAGCCTCACCGCAAGGGCCAACTCCACGGTGCACACGTCGCTGGCAGCCTCGACGGTATCGCGGCGCGCGTCCGCGTCTTCGAGCTCCCCTGCAAAGACCTGAGCGACTGGGTGGAGGAGACGAACGGGTCGAAGGAAGACCTGGAGCACATGATCGAGGCTGACGCGGTGTCTGGGGCTGAGTACGTGGCTACGCAGGAGGCTTGGCAGAAGGCTATGAAGCCGAAGGTGGAGCAGATCAAGCTGGCCGGCCCGCCCGTCGAGATGCAGCAGAGGCCTCAGCTCTGGGCAACCGAAGACGACATGAGCGTAGCGACCCACATGGCTCGCACGGTGTTGCTCGAGGCCAACGAGGCCAACCCTGAGCTGTTCTGGTTCGGCGGTAGGCCGTCACGCATCGTAAGCAAGGGCGACAGGCGCAGCATCGGCACCGTTGGGCTTGCTGAGATGCGGCTCTACATGGCGGACAACGCCCATTGGCGCAAGAAGTCACAAGGCCAGGTCTATGACGCTTCACCGCCGAAGGGTCACATCGAGGCGTTGCTAGCTCACGCCGATCTAGGACTTCCCGTGCTCAGGCGCTTCGCTGACGTGCCTTGCTGCGTCGGTGGCGGCGAGGTGGTCTCCACTCGTGGCTTCGATAAGGCGTCTGGGCTATACCTGGAGCCGTCACGCAAGTGGGACATAGCCCCATGGGCCATCGACCCTTCGATCGTGGATATGGAGCGCTCCAGGTCTATGCTGCTCGAGGACGTGCTTGGAGACTTCCCCTTCGTAGGTGAGCCCGATATCGCCAACGCCCTAGCCTTTCTGATCGGCATCGTGTCGAGGAACATGATAGACGGGCCCGTCCCTCACTTCATGATCTCGAAGCCTACCCCTGGCACCGGGGCCACCCTCTTGACCGAGGTGCTCACGTGCATCGGGCTCGGCTCGCCGGTCAACGCCGTGACGTTCTCCAGGAGCGAGGAGGAGCTAGAGAAGAAGATCGCCTCGATGCTGCTCAGGGGACAGCCCGTCATCTTCTTCGACAACGTGTCAAGGCGTATCGACTCATCGAGCCTCGCAGCTGCCGTGACGTCGAGGGAGTTCACGATCCGCATCCTGGGCAAGACAGAGACCGCGGACGTGCCTGTCTACTGCTCCTGGATATCCAGCGGGAACAACCCGACCGTCTCTAACGAGATGGCGCGCAGGACGCTCAGAATCCACCTTGACGCCAGCGTCGAGCGACCACAGGACAGAGACCCTGGACGCTTCAGGCACCCCGACTTGATGCAATGGGCCAAGGCCAACGCAGACGAGCTGCTGAGCGCGGTCATCTGCTTGGTGCGATGGTGGGCTAAGCAAGGGCGGCCGGCGCCGACGTCAGGCGCTCGCCTCGGCATGTTCGAGTCGTGGCTACACGTCGCAGGCGGCGTTCTGGAGTCATGCAACGTAAAGGGCCTCCTGGACAACCAGGGCAGCCTATACGAAGAGTCGGACTCTGAGGGCAACGCCTGGCGCGAGTTCGTGACCGCATGGTGGGATGAGCACCGTGAAGCCGAGGTGTCAGCCCGCGTGCTCATGACCATGGAGACCACGGAGGACGTGCTACCGCTCAGGGGCAATACGGAGGTCGCGAAGCGGACAAGCCTCGGCAAGCTCTTGAGCTCGCAGAAGGGGCGCATCTATGACGGCATGAAGATCGTGAAGTCGGCTCGGCTCGTGTCGAAGTCGGCGCAGTGGAAGCTGGAGCGTGTTGACCCCGATGTCGGACATGACGACGACGAACTGGATTTCTGATGGAAGCTCACGTAATGCAACGCAAAACGCCAAACCAACTGACTTTGGGGGCTTAAAAACATGCCGTTATTTAGCGTTTCACCCCCTGAACCCCCCGAGCACCCCCTGCGGGATTCCTCTGTGATTACGATGACAACCGGAGGTAAGGGGAGTAGGGGGGTGATCTCAAGCTTACGCAGGTGCGCGCAGACGCGCACGCACGCACACATGTGCGCAGGTACGGGGTACCGGATCCACCCCCTTACTCCCCTTACCTCCACAACTGCCCGATCTGTAACTGCAATTCGACAGGGGGTTAGACAGGGGGTTAGGCAAAAGCACCCCCCTTTCGGAGGGCGTTTCGAGGGGTCGAAAGTCAACAAGTCAAGCGAATTGGTAGCGATAACAACGGCTGCGACGACTAGATGCCCTTTTGAGGGCTGAGGGGGATTGGATGGAGATGCACGACTACAAGATCGGGATCGCAGTTGGCGACGTGCTCATAGTGTCTGTCGACCGTGACGACACGGGGAGTCTCAGGATCAGCACGTTCCAGTACCACGTAGACGACATGGCCGACGCCGATGCGGTGGTTCGGCTGAATGCAGCTCGGCCGCTGTATAGAGTTGACGACCTGCACGACTTCGGCTTCGGAGACGTCGAATGATCTACACCATCGAGCCTGAAGCCATCGTCAAGGAACTACACGAGCGAGGGGCGGTCGTATACAAGGCCCAGGGAGGAAGGGTATACATCTACCTCAAGGGCGCTCAGGATGCACTCAGAGCGATGCGAGGCGTCATGACGGTACGAACACCGGGGCTATGCGATAAGGCGGACCTGAAGGCCAAGGTGTACGGCGTCGAGGCTGAAGAGAAGGACTGCCAGTGCATCGGGCATGATGAGATGTGGTTGAGCCAACGTGCGTTGATTGTTGAGGTGGGGTGATGAGTAGCGATAAGTGTCCGGTGTGCGGGGCAGCAAAGGTATGGGAAGGCGTGCTAAGCGGCTGGGAATGGGAGTGCGGTAGAGAGCAAGGCGGTGGACCGTTCGTTGCCTGCCCTACAGCAGAGAACGAGCTGATACTACTGCGTGCCCTCTGCGAGCGCCTGCGTATCGACGTTGGGGATGATGCTACGGAGGGGTCGGAGAAGGCCGTTAAGGTCTGGAAGGGGATGAACGTGTCTGACGACGTCATCGAACTCGAACTGCGCCGCGCGTCGTTCGAGGCCAAGGCGGCTAAGGGGAGGGGGTGATGGGTAAGAGAAAGGTGTGCCCGGTGTGCGAATCTCCAGAGCTTACATCGGATTACCTTGATGCAGAGTGGGCGTGCGGCCGAAGGATGCGAAACGGGAGCACCTACATACCATGCGGAAACGCAGAAGATGTTGCGCTTGGGATGCGTGCCCTCTGCGACCGCCTGCGTATCGATGCTGGGGATGATGCTACGGAGGGGTGGGGAAAGCCGAGAGTAAAAAGGGGCAAGCACTGGGGCGAGAATATAACAACAAGAAAAGGGGACTGGATCGTAAGTGACCTATGCGACACCATAGGGCACTGGTTCAGGCACAGCAGAGGCTACTTTGAGAAGAGCGCAGGATTCAACGAAGAGCTCGCCAAGCGCCGCGCGTCGTTCGAGGCCAAGGCGGCTAAGGGGAGGGGGTGATGGGTAGGCGACTGATCATGGCGTTTGCGTTGGCGGCAATGCTGGCTGGGTGCGCTGGATACGACGTCATCTACCTCGACGATGGCACTCGCTGCGTGCTTGTGGAGCGCGTATACGGAGCGGCAGTCGACTGCGAATGGAAGCGCCAAGGCGGCGAAGGGGGGAAGTGATGGGACACATCGAGAGAGAGTGGATACACGGCCGGCACGGTGAGGTCGGAGTAGCTGAGCGATGGGTGCATGACGAGGAAGACTTGGCCGAGGTGCCAACGTCAGGCATCCCGATCAGCTCCGTGATGGTCGCATGCACCAACGTGGCCGTGTGCGGAGACAGCGAAGGCATGAATCAACCTATCAAGGTGGCCAAGGGGTGCTTGCTCATCGGGCTGGTGACGCTCATGGACGGCACGAGCTTCGTGGAGCAAAGCTACAATTCCCCGGTAAACGGCACGGCCACATGGGACGGTCATGGCTGGACGGTGGTGTCGACGTGACGGCTGGCCAGGGATGGGGGTCCGGGTTAGGTTCTTCCGCATATCGCAAATATCGGAGTTACCGCACGC
>Ga0307987_1001589_pt1 | contig 12434 bp, 7 predicted proteins | sample EllFjometagen181_FD_203157 | JGI IMG/M metagenome (GOLD analysis project Ga0307987, IMG submission 203157) | Marine microbial communities from Ellis Fjord, Antarctic Ocean - #181 | ecosystem: Environmental > Aquatic > Marine > Unclassified | place: Southern Ocean | collected 2014-10-08 | reverse complement strand
ATGACTGTTTCACCTCATGTGACGAAGATGCATGAGTATATGCAAAGTTACAAAATACTAAAAAACCCAAAAATGGCAATAATCTTTTCATCTTATTCCTTGTTTAATTTGATCAAATCATACTTTTAATATATACTAATTCCCCAATAAAGTCAAGGTATTTCAACCAAATTCATAGATAAAAAGGTGGAGTTTTATCAGCTTAGAAATGAAGCTGGCGGAAGCCAGAAGTGGTAAGTAGGAAGTGGGAAATGGGAAGTCTCCACAGGTCTTATATAGATACGTTTCGGCTTCGTCGCACGGTAGTCCGGAACGGCGAAGGCTGAAGGAACGAAGGCTCAGCCTGCAAACTTAATATATACAAATGAATATCCAATATCCAACAGCCGTAGCGAAGCGATATTGGATATTCAGTTTTTAAAGTTTACCCTTTACCCTTTTAACTTACCCTTGTCCACCCCTGGAACTCTTAAATCTTAGATCATACATATCCACGTGGCACGTATAACGGGAGGTTTAGTGTCGAACGACACCATCACCTGCGGCGCAGCGTGGCCGACCAGCTTCCGGCGGCCGCGAGGCACCGGTCACGGTTCATGGAATTGTTGTTGTTTTTATGATTTTCTTAGTTTTGGCCATTGGGCTCATTTGTAGTATTCACCGATGTTGGGCTCTTTTCGCCAACTCCTGTCAAAACATATCCTAAAAAAGTTCCCATCAGTGTAGCTAGAACTTTCACATCAAAATCTAAAATAAATAGAATTATAATTGTAGGTGGAAATAACCAAACAACTACAAATTGAATTGTTCTACGATGATTTGCTTTTACTCGGGTTTCACTATTTGCTTTTTTTTCTGTATTAAAGCAAAGAACAATAACAAGCGAAAGCATGAATATTAAACATGCTCCTATTATATATATTCCGTATTCTTCCATTCGTTTTTTCTCCTTTATTCTAGTTGCTAACGTTAGAGTCACACTTTCCTAGACACAACAGCGTCAAGGAATAGTGGGGGACTCATTTGCTTAGAATGTTCTTTTTCCATTCTCTTGATTTATTTTGTATCATGGGCTGAGCCCAAAACTTATTTTCCTTTGCCATATCAGGCAAAGAGTATCAATTTCTTATTCCGTTAAATTATTTCTCTCAACGTCTCGCATTACCTGCATACCGTTAAGCTGGCGTGATCGTTGATCAAGCAAGGATCATGTCAGTATGTCTGACTGGTGCATGAGTTTGTTATATGCCATTTATATTTAAATACTTATTATTAAACTCATTGAAATGCTCTATTAAGGAATGGTTATTAGTTTCTTTTATTTTTCTTAAAATATCTTCAATAAATAATATTTTTACTCTATCTGGATTTTTTAATTTTTTAATTGCATTTTTGACTTCTAAGGTTAGATCCTTCCTAAATTTAGGAAAAACAAAAACCACGACACCCTTAGTTGTATAAATAATATTTCTCCAAAGCTGATATTTCTTATAAAAATCATTTTCTTCTAATTCAGTAATTTCTTTTAATGGTTTATCATAAATGTCTTTAAACTTTTTTCTATGGCTCTTGTCGGATGTAGTACTTCCAAAGTTATCTTCCGTATATTTAACTTCAAAGAATATATTTAGCCTGTTTCCTTTAATGAAAAAATCGAAATTAGTTTGTTCTGAATAATCTTCTATATATTCGAATTCTGTATTTTCGACTTTATCATGTATTCCAAGTAAATCTAAAACAATGTCTATTCTATCTTCAACTATTAATGGCACAAAAAGGTTGAATGCTAAAGCTTGCGAAGAATTCATGTGGTGAAATCCTGGATGCAATGTCTTCTCACCATTCATTGCGAAGTCGATTAAATTCTTATGATATATTTTACCAATCAAGTTTTTTTCTTTTTGATTAGCAGGAATAATATGTTTATATTCTTTCTTGTTCTTCGCCCATATGCCATTTTCTTCTATTCCTAATTCTTTAATCTTATAAGATCCTAAATGTTCCTTAATTATTTCTTTATTATATTTCATTTTTACTCCTGTTTTTTTAATGACAATCCTGGCATATAACGTTTAGATGATGCTCGAGTTTACGAGTCATCCTTCATCTTGGTATTGATAATATTTATTCATCCTCATCTGATTTAAATCTGTTTCTGACTAGATTAACTTGGTTAACTAGATTCTTATTCAACTTTATTTGTCCTGTAATCCTGTTTCATTTACAATTTCACTTACAACAGCAATTAATTCATTTATGTTAAAATTATATTTACTTAGATCTAAAGCATGTGTATACTCTTCTATTTGATCAATATTTGCAGCCCAATATGTTTTTAGTAATTCCAGTTTTACTTCATTAGATAGTTTGTGTTGGTATGACTCTTTGTGAATAGTGTTTTTGTCCGTGCTAAATCCAGTATCATTTATAAATCTAGCCAAATATGTTAACAAAAATTCATATGCATTTGAAAATTTCTCTTGATTAAAGCAAAACTCAAATATATACTTATTCATTTCATTTTTTATTTGTCCTTTATTTGAATCCGATTCTATGCCTTCAAGATTATAGTACCCACAACCAACACCCATATTATTTATATCATTACTTAATTGATGAAGAATAAATGACAGAATCTTTGTTCTGCCGTCAGATATTTTGACATCTAATTCTTCTTTTGTGTATTTATCTTTAAAATACGCAGAGAATTTTCCCATAAACACTTCATCAGTTATTTGTTGAATTAAGTCAAAAATGTTTACTTCTTTTACTATTATTTCTTTATGAAAAAGTGCAAGTATTCTTTGAGTTAGGAATCGAACTTCTTTAACTATTAGTTCAGAAACTAATCCATTTCTTCTAGAACCTGGGTTCGAATAAGTCATCAAAGCATTTGAAAGGTTATAATGCTCCCCCCCTCTACTAGAGCAACATGACAGTCTAAACACTAGTAAATCATATATTGCTGTGATAGAGTTAGAATTATTTTTAATAAATGACTCAAGAATACTAGACTCTGTATCTGATGACTCAAAAATCATTTGTGCAAGTTTCACAACATTATCATTTGAATTGTTCAAAAATTGTTCTGATTCATCATACCATCCAAATTTATCTAAGAAATTAATGAAATAATATATTGTCGCATATCTGCTTCCAAACAATCCATCATCACCTATTAGAGGATAGTTTGATATATTATTTTTAAGGAAGTTAATGATTTCTTTAGAATTGATCAAATTAAAATCATTTGAGGGGGTGTTATATAAAATCTGGTATAAATTTTCATGTGTATTGGTGCCGTTATTTTCATGAAACTCGTCATGCCATATAATCTTATCAATTGGCTTTTTGTTTGAAATTATTTCATCTCGGATTTTTTTATAAAAGTTGTTTTCATCTGTTTTAAATGGTTTTTTATGATGTATAATCAAATTAATATATTTTTCTAGATTTCTATGCTCGTCAGAAAACTTTGATCCATTAAAACAAGCCAAAGAGAATTTATCAGAATCGATGTTCTTTACTCTTTCAGAGTTGAATATTTTATTTACAAGAAACTTTTCATGTTCAGTAAGAGTTTTGATATATTTACTATATTCAGTACAGTTCTTGTACGTTGTTTTTTTGTTCTCTCTATTATACGACGTTTTAATTGCAAATAAACCTTTTTTCCCTGCTGTCTCAGAATCATATATAGTTCTGAAAATACTTGGATAATTTAGGTATATTAGTAACAGATTAATGAAGTCATGTATGTTTATGTCCCAATTCTCAAAATCTACAGAATGTAGATCAAGCATAAAAATTGTATTAACTAGTCTTTTTATTTTTCTAACATTGCTTAAGAAAGGCTTGTATTTATAGTATTCTTGAGAATTATAGATACCTTCTATACCTTTTACTATTTTAGAAATGAAATTTGTGTTAGCAAGATCGTTTTCACATAATAAACTTTTATATGTATCAACAAAATAGTTCGATAAAACTGTTGCATCAATAAAAATACTTGTTTTAATATTTATATATTTTTCTAAGAATTCAGATATCTTTTCTGTTTCATGATTGTTTTCATCTAAAGCATTTATATTTGCAGTATCATAACATAGTATAAATGACATATTTGGTAGAGAAAACCCTTTTTGTATTACAAGAATGACTTCTTTTATAGTATTGAAATCGAGTCTGTCTAAATCATCTATAATAATTATAATTTTCTTATTTGTTGAATTTATTAAAGTTTCTAGTTTCAGAAACAGTTCATCTAAATTATTTTTTTTTTGAAAAAACGAAAAATTTATGCCGAAATGGGAAAAACTACTAATTGAGTTAGATAAAACCTTAGAATAAGCCAAGACAATTGAAAATAGCTCGGGTAAATATACCTTCTTTTTGATTTCATTAATTAAGTTTTTTGCAAACACGTCGACAATATTCTGTTTGTTTTGATATTGGCTTGGATTAAACTTACAGACAATAACTTTTTTTGAATAATTTTTGTTTAAGTATTGGATGACAATATTTAAAAAGCTAGACTTTCCTGTACCCCATGGTGCGTCTAGTCCAAAAACAATAGAGTTATTTGCTCCATTATTCCATATTTTTTCAGCATAATTATTTGCTTCTTCACTTATTTTCAACTTATCATCTTTTTCACTTAATATTTCTCTATCATCAATTATTCCTGAAGCATTATGTTTTTTTCTGTTTAACTTATTTATTGTGTAGTATTGAATAATTGAATAAATAATTGCTGCAGGAGGAATTAATAGAACGTATTTCAGATTTGCCAGTTGATATTCTTTCATCCAAACCATAATTTCATTTAATAAGTCTTTATATGAAATAATAGTTCTATTAGAAAAGAATGAGATTGTTTTTAGATAGAAAAAAACATCAATTTTATATGCGAGAATTGCTCCGATAATTATTGTGAATATTAGATCAACTCTGAAACTCTTTAATATGATCCATATCTTATTAATAACTTTCAAAGCGATAATTGAATATAAAAATAACAATAAGTATAAGATAATAATGAACTTGGTACTGCTACTTGAACATTTATACAATAATGTTATGTCTATTGCTTTCAATACTTCAACAAATTCAAAGACAATAAAACTAAACATTAATGTTCTTAGTAAAACGAAAAAACTGATTTTGGGTATTTTCACTAATATCTCCTATTTGATTGTATAACGTTTAGATTAGGCTCGAGTTTACGAGTCTCTTGCATTTTTTGTTTTTGTTGTTTGATTGGTGTTGCCAGTCAATTCTAGATTAGTTCTGTTAATTGTGCAGTAAATTATTCTATGGGGGAATTAAAACAAAGTTAAGAAATGTTTTCAATGTTTATTTGTTATTAAGCAAGTCTTCTTAGAAAAAGTTTCAATTTTAAAAGAGATATGTTCTTTTCGTCATTTGACTTCATTGCGTATCTATTTTCAGATGCATTGTTTAGATGCTTAAAGTAGGAGTTGAGTAAAACATCATGCTTTTCATTCTGTAAATAGCAATATAACTTTGAGATATCATAACTTATTTTGCTATGATGATATGGAGGATTAAGCACTGAATCTGTCTTCAAGTCAATAAGTTTCATTTCCTGAAGATTTGTTCTGATTTCTTCTATTACACCAATGAGTTCTCTTTTATATTCTGTTTCCTCCAAATGTAATTCTACCGCATTGCAGGATACGGAGAATAAGCAAATTAATTCATCAATACATGAGTTGTAATAATCGTTGTTCAGTCTTGCTTTGGATTCTTTTTCTAGAATTGATAGCATTTTCAATGGTTCTGTTGAAGTTTCTATGGAACTTTTTCTGTATTTGTTGCAAAACTTTTCATATTGTCTGTCAATTTCTTTCATTATTTCTGAGATATATTCATAACGTGATAAACCAAACTCAATCAATTCTGTTGAATTTATTCCAAAGGTAATGTCATCTATCTCGACCTTATTTGATGAAAGCCTTACTTCAAGTGCATCTATGCTAGAAAAAGGCTCGAATGGCCAACTAGCGAACCATTTATTATCATCTCTTGTTAGATTAACTGGGTGTGCTCCAAAGCAAGCTCTAATCTCTTTGAAGTACTTATTGTCATCTAGCTTAAAGATCTTATTTGAAAAAATATTATCTTCGCCATAAAACGGTATTTTCTTAGACTTAAAAAACACTCGATCTAGTTGAATTACAGATTCGTAAATCATATCAACTGCAGAAATAATAGAAAAAAAGTCCATTGCTTTTTTATATATATCTGAGTCATCATCTTTTGGTACAACAAGATGGTTTATAGCGACAGATATCCAATCCATGCAAGAACAAATTATGTGCCATTGGTTTTTTTCGTTAACATTAGAGTATTGTTCATAGACAAAATCTGAATTGCCATTAACTTTTTTTCGTAAATTTTCTATTATGTTCTGATTAAACTTGTTGGTCATTATTAATTCTCAGTGTAATACAGTATGATTATATATTACTTTTCTCTTTTCCTTTTCACTGGAATTTCACCAGATCATCAGCAGATTTAATCTGTAAGGTAGGTAGACCCCCCAAGCAATGATAACATTCCTTTTTCGTTGCTTTACAAATGACTTAACTTTTCTTGATATTTTAATAATCATAAGCAAATACTCCTTCCTGTAATTGATGATATAATTGACAATTTCTGATATTAAGAACTGCCCTAAGAAATTAGGGGATAGATAATTTATCAGGCCTGCCATCATCAGTCTCAGGAGGCTACCTCTGAGAGACGCTGTTAAGCGTTTCGGCATTTAATTTGTCTTTGCTATTGAAGCTTTTTTAAGTTAAGTTTGCAACTAATAACTTCTGTTTGTTACATTATAACAAAGTTTTGTGAATTTTACAATGTTTTTCTATTCTTCTTTTAACGCGCGCGCACTGGATAAGGTGCGGTGGCATGGCGTTCCATTTGATCCAGATGTTAAAATGAATATTCGGAAGTCGCCATAGCCCATGAGTCAGGAGTTAGGCTGCACTCCCGTATTTCTGCAGAATTTTTCCACGACTGTAAGATATCGGGGCTTTTTTTATGAGTTACAAATGGATTATCGACACCCAAATATATTTCCTTTATTGCTTCAGGTGGAAATGAAGCTAGATATATAGGGCGGCTATCCACTTCGATTTTTTTCAATGGTCCACTGGGTATTTTTTCGAGGTTCTCGCCAAGCACGCATTTTATGATGCGGACTTCCTCTTCGTACGACCAGCACATGGCCTTATACAGGAACAAGCGTTGAAGTTTTTCAAATAGCTCAGGTCGAAATGCGTATTCTTGATCATATTTCATAGGGGCGGATTGACCGAGTTGTGTGTGGTTTGGTCGAGTGGTAGTGTATATGACATTGCCGTGCTGTGCAGGAATTAAGTTCTTGGTTTCATCGGTGAAGCCCGCAGCATTTACATCCCATCCAATGACAAAACCAACGTGTTTCTCTGTGTAGTGTGCCCACATCAGTGGATTCAATGCTGAGCGTGTCAGCGAGAGAATAGCATACCTTTCCATCAGTGACTTTAGAACTAATGGGAAAAAAGCGGAGTTAGTAGGAAGCACACCATGGCCTCCGGCCATCTCAAAGGGATCATTGAAGTCACATGGATTCGAGAATCCGATAGTTTTGTCATTGAGGATTTTGCATCCGCATTCGAAAGACACATACTTATAAAGAATCATTGTAATTCCTCTCTTGCCTAACGCTAGAGTCACACTTATCAAGACGCGACAGCGGTTTGAGATAGTGTGCACTCATTTGTTATGCCTCTTTTTTGTATCTTGACAAATCATGTTGATCTAGCATTTCATCAATTTCTTTTTTGGTTATGGACGATTGTTCTTCAAGAGACTCAAGGAAAGAATGAAATCCTCCACTACCCAGTAAATCTGAACTTTTTTCTTTAGGTGAGCTAATAATCTCCTCAATATTTTCTTTAGTAAATAGCTTTGTTAGTGGTTTAATTAATTTCTCATATGCCGAGTTTGCTGAATTCCAACTTTTAACATTTGTATATATTTCTATAGCTCTATCAATAGCATGATGGGATAACTCGTACTGATTGATGCATTTGGAAAGCTCTTCTTCATTAAGTTTACTTATTCTTGACTTTGTAACTTCTTCAAGTTCTTCTTTTTTTATTGAATGACGGAATATCGGTAATGCATTGTCTGAAGGAGCCAGTTTAATGAATGAATCAACTTTGCCTTTCGAAGCTTCATTTAATGCTGACCATGCCTCTGGAATGTCAAGTGCTATAAAAACGGCACCTATCAGCTCATTATCAGATACGTCCCTGAATATTTTGTTTGTTTGGTGAGCAATTCTTTCTTCTGCTACTTGTCGCTGAAGTAGAATTACAGCTTTTAAAGCTGAAAGTACTGAAGAATTGAATTTCAACGGGCTATTTTCTTCAAAAAAGCCAAATAGCAATGCGTCAACAACACCTTTCACTAGTGAATCCTTAGGGTTTTTTAGTTCACTACCTTGAAGCTGAATGACTGCATCGTCAACACCTGTGGGGAAATAACTCGAGCTGACAAGAGATAAAACTCTATCAATTGCTGCTTTCCCTTGTATGGGCTGTTGTGCAAGAACATGCAAAATTGCATTTCTTAAGTGCATTCTTGCTTGTTCTGCTGATGGTTTATATGGCTCTTCAATTCTGTGAAATGATGGGTGTGCACATCGGTGCCTATCTTCTCTCAGCCTTTCTAAATCTATATATTGCTGCTTATCGAAAAACTGCATTTCTTCTTTTGATATTTTAAGTATATTCCGCTCAAACTCTAGAGCAGCTTTTATTGCTTGTTCATTACCATCATCGATCTGTTTTTGATGGTTTTCAAAGTCATCAATTAGCTTTTTTGCGCCTTTATCCCCTGAAATTGAAAGCTCTCGAAGCTTATCAATAAGGTCATAAACAATTGCAATCCATGTGTTTACTATTACAGCTCTATAAGCCCCTGCACGATAACATGCCAAAGCTTCAGCAATATACTCCTTTGACTGCTGTGTTCTACACTTTAGAACTAGCTCGTCGAGATCTGTTAATCTTTCTGATCTGTACATTTTTTACTCCTAAGGCATAACAATTAATATACGAACTTTCGTAAAATAATTTGTTTTAATATTGGTTAATGATTTAAAAGGCAAAAGTTTTTGCCTTTGAGTTAAATTTGTTTATTCTTCGAGTTTTAGGTAGGTGATTTCGAAGGCTTTGCAGGAGCGATATTGTTGTAGGCGGTTGGCTAGGGCAAGGGAATCATTCATTTCGTAGGGTTGGAAGATGTCTAGGCCACGATCTAGTGAGATTTTCCAGCCTGTATCGGTGATTATGTGCCGTGCATGAATGTGTTCATCATCGAAACCCCATGTGAAATGCACCCCTGCAACCGCACAATTTTCTTGAATTTCAAGAAATGCTTTTTCCTGAGATTCTGCTTTAAAGGAGTCTTCTACTGTTACTAGGTGTATATGTAACTCTTCGTCTTCTGGTTTTACCTTTGCAGCTGTTTCAATGAACTCCATAAGATTACGAATCTGATAGAAGATACGAATGTAGGGATCGGTAAGAACTAGTTTTTTTACTCCTACAAGATAATCTGCAAATAGTAGGTCATAAGAGACACCTTTATAATTTTCAGGGAACTCGAGATGTTTAGTTTCTAGTTCTTTTGTGGGTACCTGAGTTGGCTTAAGAGACATGATTTGCTGAGCATCGTCTAACTCCTCATCGGTGTCTAATTCAAGATCATCTCCTGAAGCATTTTTATAGTAGTGATTAGGATATTGTTTTTCTTCAAGTGTCTTAATTGTTACTTCTTCACCAGAGCTAAGATCAGTATAACTAAAGCGCACCTTTCCATAGGTGGCATCAATTCTCATTAACTGGTCTTTGACACGCTTTCTTCCCTCAATAGCGAATTCAAGTATTGATTGTATCTCATCTTTAGTTGCCTGTTCATGAGGGAATAGTATTTTCATAAGTCCACTAAAGGTTTTATGAATGCCATCTCTATCTCGTGTTGAGATATCATTGGAAAGTTCAAAGAACTCTTGGTATTTGTTTGAAAAGTCGTGATCTCTAAATGATTTTAAGATTTCGGCAAGGTAGTCAACAACAAAACCATATCCGTTCGAGAAAAGTTCGCCACGCAGGATATCTATTTCCCAGCCAGGAAGGTAGATATGAAGTCTATCCAGAAAAGCGGAGTCTTTAAATTTACTTGGCAGCTCTTCAAAGAGGTCTGAGTGTTTCAACATATATGGGAGGTTATGCTTTGTATTACCTATAAAGGACATAGAGGCTTCTGCACTTTGTGTGTCAATACCACGAGAAAAAGATTTGTTTGCCATATAGTTTTTGAGAATATCAACCAAGGCCTTATCAACTTTTTTCTCCTGGCCTGCAAATTCGTCAAAGGTGACCACGTCCCAATATCCTACCAAGCCAATTTTACCCGTGGTATTATTGACAAAGAGTTTCGGCACGGTTACCTCACCACCTGAAATAAGGATTCCATGCGGAGAAAATTCCGAATAGATATGAGACTTTCCTGTTCCTTTAGGACCCAGTTCAATCATATTGTAGTTGCGTTCACAAAAAGAGATAAGGCGGACCAGCTGCAGCATCTTTGCTCGTTTGCTTAGTTTTTCAGGATCAAAACCAATTGTCTGAATGAGTAGATCAATCCACTCATCTGTTGTAAACTGGTCACGTGATTCCATAAACTGATCATTGTCAAAATGAGAGAGCTGGATAGGTTTGATTGAATTCATAATCCAAGGGCTGACATCCTTGTCCTCTATTTCCATGTACTCAACATCACATATACACCATACACCTCCAATGAGAAGCTTGCGGTGTTTCTTGACAGTATCAGTATCAACTAGAACCTTTTTGATTCCTAGGTTAGAGAAACTCGCTTCATGCACATTTTTATCAGAATTGAAGTCAACAGTTATCTTATCAATAACTTTCATTCTTCCCTTGCGAGCAATTTCTGATCGAATGAGGTTTGCTTCATTACGATGAACATAATGTTCTCTAAGAATTTCTTTTACAGTTTCAATACCAGATTGAATACTTGCTTCATCAGAAGTAGCACAATATTGCCCCAGCAGATATTCCAGCACGTAGGAAGGCACAATAGCATTACCCTTAACAGCTTTAACTAAATCTTTCCGAACTACCAAGCCGGGAAACTTCTCGTTTACTTTTGTATCTAAATCATTCATCTTCATCTCCATTATAAATTCCTCTATCATCCACACAACAAAAAATTTTGCGGTATTCTACATCTTTCAACTTTTTCATTTTCTTTACCACGCACGACCGCAGGGTAAGAGGCTTCAGTTTATCTGGAGCAACGTAGCGTAGCGAAGTGGCAACGCACGAAAACACACGAAAGTCGCGTTGCTCCAAGAAATACATCGACATAAGAGTACTTATGCAACGATGTATACTAGCAATTTTCATCTGCCAAACAACACTATGCCTGAAAAACATAAGCAACCACTAGCAACTGTCAAAGAATGTAGCCTCACCTGATGCAGGCTTGCATTGTTCCATAAACTTTTGGGCGATTGCTTTTTCTATTAGAAAAAAGCAAGTGAATAAATTTTTATGGCAATGCATTCTTTATCTTTTTTCGTGTCTTTTCGTGCCTTTCGTGGTAGTCATCTTCTTCAATCTGTGCAATCTGCGGATAACATCATTTGGTTGCAACTACGCCGCCCTATGTTTTCCATTTCTAGCCCATGTCGTATTATTCCATAATTCGCAAATAACAAAATAACTGAAAACGACCTGCAAAGGGAAAAACCGTTGTTTTATACAGCATTATCAAGTTTTTTGCGGTATATTCTTGGTTTTCATATAAAACTGCAAACGACCTGCAAAGGAAACTATTCCCAATAATCTCCTAAAAATCCATACCAAATCCGGCATGTAATCGTAAATTATAGCGTGAACTCTTATATTCCTTATAGTGGCTTGTTGTACCTGCACGTTCTTCTAGTTTAACAACAATTTCCTGTCCTGTAAAATCTTCTGCTTCAGAACTTAAAACAAATCGAACAGGTACCTCGCGTCCTTGAGGTTCTGAACTCTCATTATTAAAACATAAATCATGTACATCCGACAATAGTTTTCCATCTGTAGAATACACTGATGCCCGTAGAGAACGAGGTTGAAGTTTAGCTTCAACAGCTTGCTCCTGCAAGAAGACTACAGAAAACTGACGAGAAGTAATAATGGATGTAGAACCACGAAGAATATCCACATTTACACAGCTTGTATTATCTTTACGTTTTTTGTTCACCGAAATCACCGGCACAACAATTTCTTGCAACGTATTTCCACCATGAACAAATCTGCAACCGCTTCCTTTAAGTCTCA
>Ga0307987_1001588_pt1 | contig 12434 bp, 10 predicted proteins | sample EllFjometagen181_FD_203157 | JGI IMG/M metagenome (GOLD analysis project Ga0307987, IMG submission 203157) | Marine microbial communities from Ellis Fjord, Antarctic Ocean - #181 | ecosystem: Environmental > Aquatic > Marine > Unclassified | place: Southern Ocean | collected 2014-10-08 | reverse complement strand
GTTGTTGGGCGTCCCGAAACCGTTTTTCCTGTCCAAAATCTTTCATGTAACCGACGCCCCCAAGGGCCTGAATTCCAGAGCTGGTCACATCGCACGCCTTTTTTTGAATGGAGGCCGCCGTTGCCAGCGCGCGGTTTTCCCAACCGGGGCTTTGGGTTTGGGCCGCCTGTCGAAGGCTTTTCAGCGCCAGCCCCGCCACCTCGATCTCAATGGCCATGTCAGCCAAAAGCATCTGAAATTCGGTCCAGTCGATGATTTTTTTACCCCCCTGCATCCGGTTTTTTCCGTAGTCCAGCGCCTCGTCAAACGATCCCTTCATGACCCCGAGGGACATGGAGGCCGCCGCCAGATTCATTTTTTCGGACATGGTTTTAAAACAGGCCGCTCCATGTCCCGCCTCCCCGACCCGTGTGGCGTCCGGCCCGTCAAATGAAACATCCACAGACGGACAGCTCCGGAGTCCGAGACTGAGGACCGGTGGGCTTTTTTTCACATTCGATCCCGTCAAATTAACGAGAAACCAGGAAAATCCATCCGGCTCCTTGGCCCTGTCATCGCTCGCGTCCCATGCGTCATGGGCGATTTTGGCCGGGATCAGGCCGTGTTTGGCCACGCCTCCCAGGGTCAAACTCTGGATGGGGCCAAAGAGTCTGTATGAGCCATTTTCATGGCGGGCCGTCGCCAGATGTTTGATTTCCCACGGGTGATTAAAGGCCGGAAAGGCGATCATTAGATCATTGACCGTTTTGGATTCCCGGACAAAACCCCCCAGCGCGGCCGTCTGTCTGGCGGCCAGCAGCGTCTCCTGGGAACAGGCGTTGACAAATAAAATGGCGGCCAGGCTGGCGTCTTCCCGGCAGAGGGTTTCCAGCAAAACAGAAAAGGCGCCTATCCCCTGGCCCAGTCCCCCGACCTCTTCGGGGGGCAGGGCGTGGAAAAAATCCAGGTGAAACGCGTGGTCTAAAATGGGCGAAAAAAAAGGGCCAAAGGGATACGCGTCGTTTTCCCGGCGATGGGGCGCCAGTTGTTTTCGCGCGAATTCAAGGGCGGTTTTTTCAAGCAGTCGGAGCTCTTTTTCGTCTGGTTTTTCGTCTGGTTTTTCGTTTGGTTTTTCGTCTGGTTTTTCGTCTGGGGTCATTTTTTTCGCCTTTTTCTATTCGTCAAAAACCGTGGCGCCGGGTTGGGAAGGAGCGATTAAACATTTGAACAGATTCAAGCGGTTCAGCTGATTGGTCCCTTCATATATCTGGATCAGCTTGGCGTCCCGCAAGTGTTTTTCAACCGCCCGGTCGTGGCGCAACCCCGCCTGGCCCATCAACTCAAGCGCCATTTGCGCGTTTTTCATCCCGATGTCGGCGCCGGTGAATTTGGCCAGGGAGGCCCATCCCGAGGTTCGGTCAATCTGATCTTGTTGTTGAAGATCGCAATGGGCTTTTCTCAATATCCAGGTTCCCGCCGGGCGGTTCAATAGATAATGGATCGATTTTTTGGACAACGCCTGGGGCAGCCATTTTAAAAGATAAAAAAACGGTTTGAATTGCAGCCACTTATACATTCCAACCATGCTGTTGACATGGTTGGATTCCACATAGGCCAGTCGCGCCACCGACACATTCCGATACATTTGGGCCAGCATGGATTGCGCCCATTCGTGGTTGATCAGGGGTTTTCCGCACACTTCGGTGTTCGAGGCAAACTCCAGCGCCTCTTCACAGGCGCCCCGGGCCACTCCGGCGCCAAAGGCGCAGACTGCGGCCCGGGAGGCGGAGAAGATGTAATCAATCAGCTGCATGGCGGTTTTTCGGGGGCCCTTTGCCAGTTTTTCCGCATCTTCGGGGGACAGGCAGACCAGGTCGTCGGGCACATAACAATCTTTGAACACCAATTCGCTGGCCGGGCATGATTTCTGGCCCATCTTATGCTCAATGCGCCCAAATGAAAACCCCTTCATTCCGGTTTTTACGGCCAGCATCGCCAGGCTTTCCGAGGGTTTTTTTAAATCTGTAAATGAGAATAAAATGTGCCAGGTGGACAGATGCCCGTTGGAGATAAAGACCTTTTCGCCATTCACGCGGTAGCCGCCAGCCACTCGACGGGCATGGCAGGAGATGGTCCCTTTGTCCATCAAATCAACGTCTTCGATGTCGGTTCCGGCCCCGGGCTCGGTCAGCGCCAGGGAGAGCAGGCAGGGCCGCCCGGTTTTTTCCCCCTGTAAAACCTCGTTTAATATCCGAAAAATAATCGGGGCGTTCCAGGTGGCCATCAACGTCGCCACCCCAAGGTAATGCACACCGATCAGGTTGGCGATGGCCGCGCAATTGGAGGAGAGCTCTTCGGCAAACCAGGAAAAAGAGGGCATGTTGTATCCTTGCCCGCCAAACGCCTTTGGAATCCACATGGTGAACAGGCCCCATTCATTGGCCGTTTTGATCAGCTCTTCCGGCAGGTAATCGGGATTTTCCTGAATTTTTCGATCCAGATCCAGACGCATGGGCTTTGCGACCTCATGGTTGAATTTTCGGGCCAGGGCCACCACTTCGCGGGTTTCTCTGATCATCCCTTTGGGCCATTTCGGCGCGGCGTTTAACCCGCACATGATGTCGTCAAGCGGCGCTCCCTGGGCCAGCCAGGTCGCCTGCTCCGATCGTAAAAGAGCCATCCTTTTGGTTTCTCCTTTTTCTTATAAAGAGGCGCGTCTTATGATAAAAAAGATTTTTTTTTAGGGCAAGACTCTTGGGTTTCCATGGGAAAATGAACCCTGATTCGTAAAACCTACAATCAGATTGTTTTTGTGTCAAATTGTTTTTTGGATGGGGGAATAAATGGGGAGGAATTCATTTGGATTTGGTTTGAAACCAATAAGGCCAGACATCCCCCCGGCCAGTCATTTTCCAAAGGATAATAAAAAAGTTTTCCTTGAATACCAAATCCAATCTGTGATACTATTTTTTTTCGCGCCGGATCGGTTTTTAAAGGAAATATTCTTATGAAATCAGACCATTAAATTAAAAACCATTAAAGTAAAAAATGGCGCTGCGGCGTCGGTTTTGCACCGCCTTCTTTTTCATTCACCGCACATCCATCCAAACATCCACCAAACGCTTGCGAAAGCGCCATCCCGCGCGACTATTTTTCTTTAGCGCGCCCAAGCTATAAAGGGAGGAAAACATGCCGGAAAAATGCAATATTCTGTTAACCGGGGCCACAGGATACATTGGCGGCCGCCTTTTTAGAATTTTAAAGGAAGATGGTTTTAATGTCAGTTGCATGGTTCGAGAATGGGAAATGTTTAAACATCTGGAGGAGGCCAACGCCAAAATCGTCTATGGAGACGCTCTGGATCGCGAGTCCTTAAAAGACGTTTTCACCGGCATCGACGTCGCCTTTTACCTGATTCATTCATTGGGCTCCAAAAAAGATTTCATCTCCCAGGATCAAATCGCCGCTGAAAATTTCAGTCAATGCGCTTTTGAAAACGGAGTGAAACGAGTGATTTATCTGGGGGGCCTGGCCCACTCCGGCGAAGAGTTGTCCGATCATCTCCAGAGCCGGCTTGACACCGGAGAGTATCTGCGAAAAAGCGGCATACAGGTCATTGAGTTTCGGTCGTCCATCATATTGGGATCGGGCAGCGTCTCGTTTGAAATGATCAGATCCCTGGTGGAAAGACTTCCGGTGATGATCACCCCCAAATGGGTCCGGGTAAACGCCCAGCCGATATCGGTGAATGATGTCTTGTCCTACCTGTTTGCGGCCATCCATCTTGAAACCGATGAAAACAGAGTGTATGAAATCGGGGGCGCCGACATCGTTCCCTACATGGGAATTATGATGGAATACGCCCGCCAGAGGCGTTTGAAACGGCTCATGCTTCCGGTCCCTTTTCTCTCCCTTAAATTGTCCAGCTACTGGCTGGGGCTGGTCACGCCGGTGTATGCGCGAATCGGGAAAAAACTGATTGAAGGCGTTCGATACCCCACCGTTGTCAGGGACAAATCCGCGTCCACGGATTTTGATATTCGCCCCGTCTCTCTGGAAACAGCCATCAAAGACGCCTTGCGCCATGAAGATCAGACATTCGCCGAAACCCGATGGTCCGACTCGTTTTCGGCGTCTGGAGCCGCGCCCAAAAAATGGGGCGGCGCTAAATTTGGAAACCGCATGGTTGAATCCCGAGTCAAAAAAGTCGATCTCCCCCCGGAAAAAGCCTTTGCCCCCATCCGCCGGATCGGAGGGGACACGGGTTGGTATTATGGAGACTGGCTGTGGAAAATAAGGGGGTTTTTGGATTTGATGGTCGGGGGCGTCGGATTGAGACGGGGTCGAAAAAACCCGGATCAACTCAATGTCGGAGACGCCCTGGATTTTTGGAGGGTGGAGGCGCACGAGCCGGGCAAACGATTGCGTCTGCTTTCGGAAATGAAGCTCCCTGGGCGGGCATGGCTGGAATTTGAAGTCAAACCCCTGGCCGATGGGGGCTCGGAAATCCACCAGACCGCCATTTATGACCCCGTCGGGTTTGGGGGCGTTTTATACTGGCATCTGGCCTCGGTCTTTCACAGCGTTATTTTTTCGGGGATGATTGACCGGATCGCCAAAAAAGCAAAAGAAGAACACATATGAAAACAGGCTACCCCTGCATAAACAGAACGGTTCACTGCCCAGGGAACAAAACATTTCGGTTGAAATCCTATTCCGAAGACAAATTAAAGGAGACCATTGATAATAATTTAAATTGTCTGAGAAACATGCTGGAATTTAATGTGGCGCACGACCTGCTGTTTTTTCGCATCGGCTCAGACATGGTCCCCTTTGCCTCGCACCCGGTCTGCGAGTTTTCATGGCAAACGGAATTTTCAGAAAAGTTCAGAGCCATGGGCGGGTTTATCAAAGAGCATGGCTTTCGAATTTCCATGCATCCCGATCAATTTGTATTGATCAATGCCAAAGACATTCGTATATTTCAACGAAGCGTCAAGGAGCTGATCTATCATGCCCAGGCATTGGATATGATGGGGCTGGATCAAACGGCGAAAATTCAGATTCACGTGGGAGGCGTTTACAATGACAAGGCGGGAAGCATCCGCCGATTCATTGAACGATACCATTCATTGGATGACGTCATAAAAAAAAGGCTTGTGATTGAAAATGATCATCGAAGCTACTCGTTGAAAGATTGCATGGCCATTCATAAGGAGACGAATATTCCGATTGTCTTTGATTCTCTTCATCACCGGGTTTTAAATAACGGGGAATCAATGGAGGCGGCATTGAAAGAGTTTTTTCCCACATGGGGTCCAACAGACGGGGCGCCCATGGTGGATTACAGCTCCCAGAAACCGGACGCCAAAAAAGGGAACCATGCCCTGTCCATTGACATGGACGATTTCTCTGATTTTTTGTCCGGGGCCGGGGCGTTGGATTTTGATATCATGCTTGAAATTAAAGACAAGGAGGCCAGCGCCTTAAAAGCGATTGAACGGATTCGCCAGGTTCGCCAGGCTTGACAATTTTGACAAGTTCGACAGGCTCGGGATGGCGGGGTTTGAATATGACCCGGCCGACCAATGAAATACAGACCAGTGAAATACCGACCGATGAAATACCGACCAGTGAAACACTCGACCAGTGAAACACGAACCAATGAAACGCCCGACCAATGAAATACCCTATCAATGAAACACCGATGGACGCCGGCGGGCGAGGTTTAAAAAAAAAGGGGAGGTTGCCATGCGCTTTGTGATGGACCACATCGTTTTGAATGTGGAGGATGATGAGAAGATGATGGCGTTTTACGCCGATGTGTTGGGGCTTGCGGTCGAGCGTCTGGAAGAATACCGGCAGGGAAAGATTCCGTTTCCTTCTGTGCGGCTGAATGCGGAGACGATCATTGATATTTTTCCGAAAAAAATGTGGGACCCGCAGGCCCGGTCTGGGGATGGCGTTGAAAACATGAACCATTTCTGTCTGGTCGCTTCTGACAAACAAGAGTTTCAGAGGCTTTTGGAGCGCCTGGCCGCGCGTCTGGTGGATATCAAAGAGGGGCCTGTGTCGCGGTGGGGGGCGCGGGGAATGGGAACATCCGTCTATTTTTCAGACCCGGAAGGCAACCTGATTGAGGTTCGGCATTATGACTGACAAACGTGAAAAGGCGATGGCGTCGCAAAAAAACGCCGGGCGATTTTTTTTAAAAATGATATGAATCCATTGCGGTTTCAATAAAACTTAGGGTTCGTTCAAAAATAAATTTATAATTTTGAGGGTTAAGTCGCCTGCCTGACAAGGCATAAAAACGCAGGCCTATCTGGTATCCGCCGAGTTTTTATAACGCAGTCAGGAAGGATGAATTGGCCTTCAAAATGGTAAGTTATTTTTCAGCGAGCCCTTAGGCCCCAGGGGTGAGACTATGAAAATTTTTTTGATCAGTTTGACGGTTTTAATCATGACCGGCGGAGCGGTTTTTTTGGGTCTTGGCTGCATGTCCAAATCAGGGCCCCCCATTGGTCTGCTCAATGGCCGATTGACCAGATGCCCGGCCAAAGCCAATTGTGTGTGCAGCGAAGAAAAAGAGAATTCCGATCATTACATCACACCCATCTCCATCGCCGGGGAAACCGCTTTGGACCCTGTGGCGATGATGGCGGGGGTTATTGTTGAAATGGGCGGCATCGTTCACGCCCAAACAGACGCGTATCTCTCCGCCACTTTTTCATCCCGTCTCTTTGGGTTTGTGGATGATTTTGAAATCAGAATCAACCCCGATCAACAGACCATGCATCTTCGATCCGCCTCCCGTGTCGGTTACAGCGATTTTGGCGTCAATAGAAAACGGGTTGAATTTATTCGGGACCTGTTTTCCGGGCGATTGAAATTCTCCGGTCGACCCAAATGATGGGGGAAAAAGGCCTTTGCCTGGGTTTTCGGCCAAATCGGACCAGACCGGATCAGCCCGGATCAGCCCGGACCAGACCGGATCAAACCAGGCCGAACCGGATACGATCAGACCAGACCGGATCAGACCAAGCCGAACCGGATAAGATCAGACCCGCCGAAGAATACCCAACCGATAAACCCATCAAAAAGACGGGGCGGATACGCCCATCAAACCACAGCGCAAGGGCGGGGTGGCCAAGACTTTTTGAAAAATAGGGCCAACCGATCCATTTAACCGATGGGCAACCGCCTCATTTAACCGATGGATCAAACCGTCAAAAGGAATGAACATGGAAAAAACAAAGCCAACCACAGAAATACTCCGAGAATTGTTTGACTCTCAGGAACTGGCCGTCCTGGCCACCCATGAGGACGAGGCCCCCTACTTGAGCCTGATGGCGTTTTCCGCCGCCAGCGACTTAAAAAGCCTGATATTCGCCACCGAACGGGAAACGCGGAAATACACAAACCTGGTCAAGAATAAATCCACGTCGGCGCTGATTGACAACCGAACCAGCAAAAAAATGGACGCCGACGATTGCGTCGCCGTCACCGCCATTGGGGAGAGCCAAGAGCTTCCCAAAGAAAAACAGATGGACGCCTTTATCAAACAGCATCCGTACCTGGACGAGTTCGTCAAATCGCCATCCTGCGCTTTGGTCGAAATGAAAGTCCGCTGTTATTTTGTGGTCAATGGCCTGCACGATGTTCGGGAGATGAGACCGTGAAACGGGATGGGAAAAACCACCCAGGACGACAAAAAAAAGATCATTCACGACCGTGATTTGCAAGGGGTTGAGGCGGCCTTGCGACGGGCCGCCCTAAACGCTCGGAAAATAGCGAAAGCGACTAAAACGCCGCTTGTCATTTATAAAGACGGTCGTGTGATCTTGCGAAATGTTGAAGACGAAGATGAAAAAGAGTGGGAATTGGAGTTGTTTGGCGATAGTTAAACAGAGGCAGCGCTTATCAGTTAAATTCCTTGTGACGGGGAGCCTCATCCAGTCTTTTTTGCGGATCGTTTGACTTGTGTCGGAAAAAATTTCTTGAAATTTGTAAAAATAAAGATTACTGTGATATTTCTTTTGAGGATAATGTGTCAGCCTTTTCTGATTTTGTTAACATATTCCGACAAACATTTTATGTTTTGTTCATTGCCAAATGGCGGTTTAAAATATAGATAGACTGTGGCATAAACAAAATTTGATTTGAAAGGATCGCGTGCTATTATGTATTTTGTCAATTATCGCGGCCACTTTGCGTTTATTAAGCCTTGGTCCGCAGTAAGAGATTCCGACACTTTTAGCCAGCAGTTTTTAACGCCTTCGATCGTGGCGGGCATTGAAAGGAAACTGTTTCCCGATCTTTTATCCAACCCATATGATTTGTATAAAATTAAGCGGCACAGATTGTCTTACAAACAAATCTCTCATCAGCAGGAACAGATCCAGCCCAGAGGATGGAATAAAAAGAACAATTGTTATTATAGACCGTATGCGATAATTGTTCGCGGCGTTTTGATAGAGCCTGATTTATATCTTGGATTTGATAGTGAAAAAGACGCCGCCCACGCCGCAAAACAGCACATATGTCTTTGCAGGAATGAAGACATTCTATTCCCGGAAGGACCCATCATTGACATTCCTGAAGAAAATTTCGATGTTCAAGAGGGATCCTTCCATGGCTTTGAGTTGGTATTCGAGCGGAACGATCAGTCTTTTTTGGTCGGATACAACCGTTTTGATGATAATAAACCGATGTATGGATGGCTTAAAATCGTCGGCAACCCCGTAGAACATATATGCTGATTTATGGATATTTGCCCTCACATAAAAGCAAAAGGCTCTCCTGAATTCACGACTTTGTATGGTCATCTTGGTCATGTTAGATCGGCGATTGAAAAATTTGCGGAATGTTTGAATTTTGATATTGAAATTGCAAAAACAGGCGCTGTTCTCCATGACATTGGAAAAACAAGTCCGATTTTTCAAAAGAGGCTCAAATCCAAATACAGAAGGAATCAATCCACATTTCGCCATGAAATCGCCTCCTGTTTTTTTATTTCTCTGTTCGATGAAAAAAAACACCCCGAATTGATTGAAATGATCATTGCCCACCATAAATCAATCGAAGATGACAAAAATTCTAAAGGCATACTTGATCTTGAGGAAAATGAAGGCGATATCTTTGAGGCTCATATCAAGGACTGGGATATCTGGAAAACGGACGCTCTAAAAATACTCTCCGCCTTTGGGATTAAAATCAGGGATATTTCTCGCTCCGAAGCTCATGCCAATTATTTAAACGTTTTAGATTATTGTGAGAAGAGGAGCAAGGACTATGGTTGCTCAATGTGGCGCGGTCTGCTTATGTCGGCGGATTATTTTGCTTCGGCTCTGTCTGAATCGACCAAGGATTATTTGAAGAATACATTCAAAAATCCGATTCTGGATTTTTACAGCAGAAAATCGAAACTTTATCCCCTCTCCTGTAAACCGACCACATCCCAAAAACCGCACACTATTGTTGTGGCATGCACAGGCGCGGGAAAAACAGATTATCTTTTCAGGCGATGCAAAGGCCGAGTATTTTACACGCTTCCGTTTCAAGCGTCAATAAATGCAATGTATCAGCGGGTTAAAAATGATTTGTCGCCTTCAAACCCGGATTTGAATATTCGGATGCTTCATTCCGCTTCGAGAATAGCGGCCAACGATGAATCGCCGGAAGACATTGCCTTGCAACGGCTCATTGGCTCCAGCGTCAAAATTCTGACTCCCTGGCAATTGGCCTCCATTATATTTGCCACAAGGGGCTTTGAATCACAGATTGAGGATATCAGGGGGTGTGATGTCATTCTTGATGAAATTCATACCTACACAGGCGTTTCAAAAGCGATCGCCCTGAAAATTGTGGAAGCGCTGAATTATTTTGGGTGCCGCATTCATATCGGCACCGCCACCATGCCTTCGTCATTATACGAACAAATGATAACATTGTTGGGTGAAAATTCCATTGAGCAGGTTTCGCTGGACAATGCGGAGCTTGAAAAATTTGACCGGCATAAACTGTTTAAAATTAATTCTTGGGATGATTCAGATAAAATTGTTGCGGATGCTGTTAAAGAGAAACAGAAAATATTGCTTATTTGCAATCGGATAGAATCAGCCCAAAATGTTTTCGGCCGAGTGAAAAATTTATTCCCCGATGTTCCATCCATGCTTATCCACAGTAGATTTAAACGCGGAGACAGGCAAGAAAAAGAGAGGAAACTGTTGGGCCTTGACGAAAAAGGGCGGCCCACCGGCGAATTCAATACATCGCTGGACGCTTGCATCGTGGTTTCCACGCAGGTGGTTGAAGTCAGTCTGGATATCAGTTTTGATCTTATGATTACCGAGACCGCTCCCATTGATTCATTGATTCAGCGTTTTGGAAGAGTCAACAGAAAAAGATCCCCATCCACTATCGGGCGTTATAAACCCATTTATCTGATCGCCCCCCCTGACGATGAAAAGGAAGCCAGACCGTATGAATTGGCGACGCTAAAAGACAGTTTTGAGGTTTTGGAACATGGCGGCATTCTTCACGAAACCGATTATCAAAGAAAAATAGACCACGTTTTTCCTTTAATATCAAGCGTGGACATAGACACCCATACGGTATTCAAAGGGGATGGCCAATGGAATATTGCGCCGCTGACCCACATGAACGATTCGGTCTTGCTGAACTTGCTTGAGATTGACAGCGCAACCGCCATCATTGACTCTGACTCTGAAACATACCGACAAGCGGACTATGAGAAACAGGCCATGATGGAGATACCGGTCAGATATTATTCGGTTCATAATTTTGATCAGGCAATTTGCGGCGGCAACCCATTTGTTATACCGGATCAGGGATATTCCAATGAGATGGGTTTGGACATTAAAAAGGCGAAAGAGCATCAATCGGATTTAAACTTCATATAAAAAGATATTATCATGATCTCAATAAATGTTGGGCGCGTATTTTTAAAGGCGTATAATAAAAAGAATAATCAATCGTATTCTTCCAAAGAATTTTTTGAAAAAATCTTTTTTGAGCTTTTTTTTAATCATCCAAAATACATGATTTGGCCCACAAACTCTCCTTTTGTGCAGATGAAAAAGGGACAAAAACCGCATCTTTTGAGCGCGGAAGAAAGACGTGAAAAATTAAATGATTTTTTGATAAAAGCAAAGACAGAAACGCCGGATTCCAGCTTTGCCATCGGATTTCCCGCTTCGGAATTAAAAGAATTCGCCACCACATCCGGGCTTGTGAGCGATCTGGAAATTTCTGCTGATGAATCGGACATCTATTATTCATGGATCGGTTCCGGTTTGGGAATCGGTGTCTCAGGGGGAGTCTGCATATTCTTTAGCGAACCCGATATTTTGCTGAAAATTTTTGAAGGGTGGTCTGTTTACAGGAAATTTTTAAATGATGAGACTCTGAAAAAATTCGCTCCAAATAAAATAAACAGTTGGAACGGGCAATGGCTTAATTATGTCTATGATAAAAAATATAAAGACAATTTTGATTTTGTGAGTTTAGACAATCAACGCATCTTTAAACATGAAAAAAGTGGCGCCATCCTGATTGAGACGATTAGATGGAGCAAACTTTTTTTTAATATTTCCAGGAAATTTCCAGATAAAACACTCATGGGATATGTTTACAGTTTGGGACAGACAAATAAAACATTCGGTTTTTTTCCATTCCATTTTAAGCAGGCGCAAACCATTATACATTTTTACAAGCTTCTTTTTGGCGAAAACAAGGCCATCCGGGATAGAGCCGCCTATGAGAATCTCTACGGCGCCCATATAAAGCGGGCGTGCGAGTTGGGATCAATCGGTCTTCACGCCCTGCAACCCGCTGGATTAAAAAAATATTTCAAAGAAGGAAAAAAACCTGACTTTAAAAAATCAAACGTGGCGCCCAAAAAGGGGGAGGGCGAAAATGAATATAGAATCAGGAGTGAAAACGCATCGTTAAAGGACAATGAAAAAGTTATTTTATTTAGAACCTATAAAACATGGTTGGTTGCTATGATAACGAAAAATAAAGAAGAAATGGTGGATTACACAAGGGACGTGGCGGTGGCGTTGCATTCATACAGGGCCAAAGCCACCCGGAATGTCGCTAAAAATCTTATTGAAAATGAGCTTCTTGTCGCAAAATCCAAAAAGAAATTTATAGACGCCCTGGTGGAAATTGTGAAGGATGCCGACAAGGATCATTTGGAGACCTATAAAGAGCTGAAGAACCGGGTTCATCTTATGACATCGGAGGATTTCGGATACTTTGTCGTGCTTCTTAGATTTGATTACGTTTATGAAGAAAGAAATATTTGTGCGGCCGGGCAAGGTCGCATATTTTAGCGGGTGAGATGCCCGTCCCGGAAGGTTGGCCAGCCACCGGGTAGCGAGTCCTTGGATCAACGGGAGTAATCCCCGAGATTAAGCGTAGGACAG
>Ga0307987_1001587_pt1 | contig 12441 bp, 8 predicted proteins | sample EllFjometagen181_FD_203157 | JGI IMG/M metagenome (GOLD analysis project Ga0307987, IMG submission 203157) | Marine microbial communities from Ellis Fjord, Antarctic Ocean - #181 | ecosystem: Environmental > Aquatic > Marine > Unclassified | place: Southern Ocean | collected 2014-10-08 | reverse complement strand
TATCAGTTAAAGTTTTATTTTCATCAAGTAACATAAACGACATGGCATATGATTTTTTACCATCTCCCAAATTCTTGCCTTCATAAATATCAAAAAGATTAACACTTTTTAATAGTTTACGTTCAGTATTCATTGCTGCATCCTTTAGTTCTACAAACCTAATATTCTTATCGAGCACTAAGGATAAATCACGCTTAACGGCAGGAAACTTAGATACTTGCTTGTATTGCACATCTGCAGCAGCTGAATACTTAACTAGATTTGTCCAGTTAATATCAGCACAAAAAACATCCTGACTAATATCAAACTGCTTACGTAGTTTGCTGCTAATTAGCGAAACCTCACACACTAGTTTATCATTAAATAAATATTGCAATGAGTATGTATATGTATCAGACTCGGTTTCATTTACTGTTAATTTGCCAGTATTTAATCCAAGTTTTTGGAAGATGCTATTAACAAGTCCTGATACAAAATAGAAATCAACATCTGCATCAGCTGAACTCCATAAATTCCAACTAACCTTACCAGTAGCAAAAATCATAAGATGTTTTACCTCGGTATAGTTTTTAATTCCTTCGGCTTTATCAAATTTATTATTCCACCTATAAACATTACCAAATTCAAATAAACCAAGATTTGAAGATTTCCTATTAATATTATACGAAACGGTTTCAAGTCCGCCAAAAATCAAACTTTGGCGAAGGATATTCAAATCCTTACTTAACGGATTAAGCAGATTTACATTATTATCAGAACTTAGTTCATTGGTATAATCAATATACTCAGCTTTTGTTAACGAGTTATTCATTATCTCCATCATTCCATTACCCACAAGATAATCGGCAATTGAATTTTGCATTTTCTCCAAATCAGGCTTTGGTCGTACGCTAATCGATGAGTTTAACTTCCCTGAGATATCAATATTATTATAGCCGTAAACTCTTAATATTTCTTCAACAATATCAACCTCACGGGTAACATCAACTTTAAATGTAGGAATAAGCAGCTTTAAACTTTCTTTATTTTCATCTTTAATTTCTATTTCAAGGTCCGTGAGTATTGTTTTAATCACATCTCTATCTATTATTTTTCCAATAAGTCTGTCAACATTGGCAAGGTCCACATCAACAATCCAAGGATTAATTGCCTTTGGATAAATATCTTTAATTTCAGAAGAAATAGTTCCGCCAGCAATTTCTTTTATTAACATCGCAGCTCTTTTCAAAGCATAAATAGTAATATTTGGGTCGGCACCACGCTCAAATCTAAACGAGGCATCAGTTTGCAAACCATGTCTTTTTGATGTTCTGCGAACATGCACAGAATCGAAATAAGCACTTTCAAGAAAAATATTTACAGTATTATCATCAACGCCTGAATCGGTACCACCAAAAACTCCGGCAATACACATTCCCTCTTCCTCATTACAAATCATAAGGTCGTTGGCATCAAGTTTGCGCTCAATATCATCAAGGGTAACAAACTGAGTTTCATGTGCAGTTTTTCTAACAATAACTTTATTGCCCTTAATTTTATCAGCATTAAAAGCATGAAGAGGTTGTCCGGTTTCGTGTAACACATAATTTGTAATATCAACAATATTATTTATTGGACGTACACCGATGGCATTAAGCTTAATTTTTAACCATTCAGGCGATTCGTCAACTTTGATTCCACTTATGCTAAGTCCTGAATATCTGGGGCATGCTTCAGCATCTTCAACAACAACATCAATATCTAACTTAGTATTATCTATGGCAAAATCTTCTACCAAAGGCAAGCTGAGTGAATATTTACGAGTACTATAAAATTGATTAAGCCCTGCAACTAAATCCCTTGCCGAACCAATATGGGAAGTGGCATCACTACGGTTTGGAGTTAATCCAATTTCAAAAATATAATCATTTTCAATGTTAAAATAATCGGCAGCCTTGCGGCCAACTACAACATCAGTGGGCAGTACCATAATACCATCATGCGAAACACCAAGACCTAGTTCATCCTCTGCACAAATCATACCTTCCGAAACCTCGCCACGGATCTTAGCTTTCTTAATCTTAAACGAATCATCGCCGTTATACAATGTGGTTCCAACAGTAGCTACAACAACTTTTTGCCCTGCCCCAACATTAGGAGCGCCACAAACAATCGGAAGCAAACTATCGCCACCAATATTAACAGTGGTAACACTCAGTTTATCGGCGTTTGAATGTTGTTCACAAGTAACAACTTCACCAATCACAATCCCCTCTAAACCACCCTTTACCGACTGGTATTTTTCCATTCCCTCAACCTCAAGACCAATATCGGTAAGCACTGTAGAAAGCGTTTCAGGAGCTACATCCAGGTCAATATATTGTTTAAGCCAATTATACGAAATCTTCATTTTAAAGCATTTTTCTAATAACCTGCAAAGGTAATGATTATTGGGGAATGTTGAATATTTATTAGTGTGAGAACTAGTGTATTTATTTTGTGGCTAGTAGCGCTTTCCACTTGTAGTTGTTTCGTGTTTGTAGTATTTTTATTACCAGTACGTGTGCTTCCTCTGTCAGCATCCACCAGCCAATAAAAATTACTTCAACCACATCAACAAGCTGCCGTTACAATCACTGCCATTTGGCTCAGTAGCTAAATATTAAAATATGCCTATATTTATCTGATAATCATAATTTTGGGCTTTAGCACCTATACTACAAACAAAAACTTATCAAACTCGTATGTATAGAATATTATATAAAAGCAATCAAAATTCTATGATATTCTCCCCCAATTCTTTTTACCTTTTTTTATTTGCTCCAGTTGTCGCCTTAACCTAACATTTTCAACAGTATCAAGTTGTGGATCGATGGAAAGTATTTCTTCTGCAACATTTCTGGTTTGTGAAATTAATTCGGTATCATGAACAAGGCTAGCTATTTTTAAGTCAAGAACTCCTGATTGTTGTGTTCCTTGCAAATCGCCAGGACCACGCAGTTTTAAATCTGCTTCAGCAATTTTAAAACCATCACTGGTTTCAACCATTATCTCAAGTCGTTTCCTACCTTCAGCTGATAGTTTATATCCCGACATTAACAAACAATATGATTGGTCTGATCCTCTTCCAACTCTGCCTCTTAATTGGTGTAATTGCGACAATCCAAAACGCTCAGCATTTTCAATTATCATAACAGATGCATTTGGTACATCAACCCCTACTTCAATAACAGTGGTAGAAACCATAATATCTGTTTTTCCTGAAACAAATCGTTGCATTTCAAAATCTTTGTCATCGGATTTCATTTTACCATGCAATACACTAACTTGATACTCTGGCATTGGAAAGTCATGCATCATATCGGCATATCCATCCATTAAGTTCTTCAAATCTACTTTTTCTGATTCACTGATTAATGGGTAAACCACATAAATTTGTCTCCCTTGTTTTATCTGCTCACGCATAAAACCTATAACCCTTAACCTCTTATTATCAAAAAAGTGCATTGTTTTTACCGCTTTTCTGCCCGGCGGTAGTTCATCAATAACCGATACATCAAGATTGCCGTAAACTGTCATTGCCAAAGTACGCGGAATTGGCGTGGCTGTCATCACAAGCACATGGGGAGGAATACTATTTTTACGCCATAATTTAGCACGTTGAGCTACGCCAAATCTATGCTGTTCATCAATTACAACAAAACCAAGATTTTTAAACTTTACAGTATCTTCAATAACAGCATGAGTGCCAATTAACAAATGTAGAGTGCCATTTAGCAAACGTTCATGAATATCAATACGCTTTTTCTTTTTTGTGGATCCTGTTAACAATTCAACCTCAACCCCCATATTTTTAAGCATATTGGTAATACTGTTGTAATGCTGATTTGCTAATATTTCGGTTGGCGCCATTATGCACGACTGAAATCCATTATCCATGGCAATGAGCATACACATTAATGCAACAAGGGTTTTACCACTACCAACATCACCTTGCAGTAAACGGTTCATTTGATACCCAGTTCGCATATTAAAACGAATCTCCTTAATTACACGTTTTTGAGCTCCTGTGAGAGTAAATGGAAGGTTGTTATTATAAAACTCATTGAATGCATCACCAACTACTGCAAAAACTTGTCCTCTAATTTTTTTGCTCAAGGAGTTCTTCTGCTGCAACAATTGAAATTGAATTAACAACAGTTCCTCAAACTTTAGGCGATTTTGTGCTTGAGAAATAATACTTGAATCAACTGGAAAATGAATATTAATCATAGCCTTTTTCCTATCAAGCAAATTATATTTACTTATCAAATAATCTGGTAGAGTTTCTGTAATATCATTTGCGCATTGATTGAGCAACTCTTTTTGCAAGTTGGATATACCACGGCTACCAAGACCCATGTTTTTAAGTTTCTCAGTAGAGCTATAAATGCCTTCAAGTCGCTGACCACTTGCACTTAACGAATCAGGAATATAATCCTCAATTTCAGGATGCGTAAAACTAAATTTATTTCGAAATACCGTTGGTTTTCCAAAAATTATGTATTGCTTAGAAGGATTTGTAAAATAATTTGCAACCCATTGCAACCCACGAAACCAAATTAGCCCAATGCTTCCCGAATCATCGGTAAAAGTAGCAGTTATATATTTCATCCGTTTATCGCCAACCTTAACCAGGTTAGTTACCCGACCAACTAACTGAAAATATGTGGAATCATTAACAACATCTGTTACTTTGTATATTTTACTTTTATCAACATAGCGAAAGGGAAAATAATTAAGTAAGTCATCAAAAATAATTATACCAAGTTCCTTTTTTAAGATTTCTGCCTTTTTAGGGCCAACACCTTTAAGATAGGTTATGTTATTTTCGAGAATACTACCCATGGTAACAAATTACATCACAAAGTTAGGCAATTTATTGAATCTTATGGAGTAATTATTTAGCTGGTTTTACAACCTGAATTTCAATAAGTTATTTAACTGCGATGTATGCAATGTTACGCAAAGTGCTTGCCGTCAAGCGAATAACTTTGCGGTACTTTGCGAAATACTTTGCATCCTTTGCGGTAAATAGTTATAAGCTAGATGTTTAACCCTCCAAAATAATTACCTTATGGAAACTAATGGTCAAAAAAAAACCTCCCAAAATGAGAGGTTTTTTACATTATTTAATATATCTTAATATTGCCAAAGATCTTCTTCAAATCTGAACATTTCAGTTTTTACTCTTTCTGATTCGAGTAGAGCATCAACGCCGGTTGCATATGCATTTATGCGTCTATCATATACATTTTGTTCTTTATAAATATAACTATCGAACAATCGTTTCCAAAATAATTCATCGTAAGTAAGTCTCATAGCTGAATTAAACTCATTAAAAACTAGAGCTTGCGCAAACACATCCCTTGCTTCGGCATAAGAGACCCAAAACATAGGTGATGTTTGCTCTTGTCCATCGCGTTCAACAATTAATACCGGGCACACCGCAATTATACGAACCATCATTTGACTACGCTGCTTATCAAAATACCAATCTTCTTTTATACGTAAACGCATTACTTTTGAAGGATCAAAACTAGTAATTATCAACGTGTCATATTCTTCATATGGAGGATATGGTCGCTGGTTGACTCTATGAATTGTGTCCGTTTGTTTCCCTACAATTTCATTATAAGTAATAGGGACTAGTAACTCATCAGTATTTGAAATTTCATATGCTGTCATCTGGCCACCTTCTTTTAAAGCATCAAGCAGTACCATGATAAATGACTTCCAGTTGGCCTGTGAATCAACAGGATAGTAAAACTTCTGGTTGAATTTCTGGCGAAAATCAATTTCACGCCAAATTCTTTTGGCCCACATAGCATCTGCTTTACGGATAGTTGGGTATGGGATTGGTTTTTTATTTATGCTCCAACTTTCTTCAGGAAATAATCCATCAACAGGTGCTTCATTAATAATCTGGGATACTGCTCCCAAAGAAATCAGCATCGAAAGTGTAATAGTAGCTATAATTAATTTTCTCATATTATAATATTTTAGATATTACTTAAGCTCTAAGTTAATTGGATTTAGACTTCTAATTGTTCCATCAGGCCCTTTAGCTTGAATATTGTCAAAGAAGAACTTCTGTTTACGTTTGCCATTACGGATAATTTTATTTACCTCATCAGTAAAAACATTACCCTTAATATTTTTCTCAAACCAGTCCCCATTAATTATTGCACCAAATCTATAAGATGTTATTACAAAGTAGATATCAAATTCAAAGCCTTTCATATTTGGTATGATTGCATTACTACCGAGCAATACATTTTTATCTATTTTGCCATCACTCATGTTAGCAATTTCAGCATTAGGATCAGGCACACGCTTTACTCTAAACTCAGCCTTACCTAAATTAAACAATTTATCATCAATTTTTGCAGTAGCACTAATTGTTGCAATACTTGTACCCTTTGGCTTTTCGTCAATCCTTACAGTCCACTCATCTCCGTTTTTCTTTAGCTTACCCATACTGATTATGGGGTTAATTTTATCTTTAGAAATACCAGCTGCTGAAATAGAAACAGGATTATCAACACCTACATAAAATACATTCATTTTAAGAGGAGCAACAGTAAGTGATGGAGGTGCAACATAATAATCACTACTGTACTCATACTTAACAATCTCATCAGTAACAGGGTGACGCATTTCAATTACGCCGGCATATTTTTGCAGACCTTCTTTATTAGTAGGGAATTTAAGTTTTACTGTTCCATCTTCACCAATAATAGTCTTAGCTCTACCACTATTCTTTTCATTCCATTTTTCAGAGCCTTGCAAAACCAAACTTTTCAATTCTGTTTTAGAATCGTAAGCAGCAACAATAACCTCAGCTTCATAATCCTGACCCTGAAATACATAAGTACTCTTTGGAATAACTTTTGCATCAATTTTATCAAATTTAAAATCCTCTTCACTTACGGATGCATACAAATAATTAAGTGCATTAAACTCGGCAGCACGTACTTCAGCAATAATTTTATTTATAATTGTTACATCAGCTGCAAGAATTGTATGATAGAAATTATGCTGTTCCCAATCTTGCTTTACCCCACCTGCATTACTGTAAGAACGACCATCCTGATTAGTGATAAGACCTACTTTAGTAGAATTTGAAGACAATCCCATAACATTTAATACGGTATCACGATACACTTGCATTCTTGCACTCATCTTATAAGCCTCACCTTTTTTATTTTCACGTACTAAGTAGTTAGTAGTTGCATTGTATTTATCCTTTGTATCGACATTAGGCAGGTCTAAAACTTTCTTAGTAACACCATGAATTGTGGTGTCAATATAATAAAGGTTCATTATTTCAAGAGAATCTTTACCCTCGTTTACTTCAACTAATTTATATTTAATGTAATCAAGATAATTTACAAGACTAACAGCCTCTGCTCTAACATTTTTAGCTCTTTCCCAGTATGGTCCAACTTTATTAGGACTCATATTATACTGATTTTCAAACTCAGCATATTCTTCTTGTATTTTAGCAGTTAAACTCTCATTAGTACTTTCCATCGAATCGTTTACAACAAGGAAAGCATCCAATATTTCTTTAGAAACATTAAGTGCAAGCATTGCAGTGAGGAATAAGTACATCATTGCAATCATTTTTTGCCTAGGGGTTTCTTTATATCCAGCCATTTTTTATGTTTTAATTATAATTAAAAATTACAGTTATCCTAACTAATTAACCGTTAGGATTCATGGCTGTAAGCATATTACCATATACTTTATTTAGAGAACTCATCCGTTCGGTAAGTGATTCCATTTGTCCGGAGAATTCAGCAGTAGAAGCAGTAGATACCTCAAGCTTACTAAGAAACTCATTCATAGTACTTTGTAATTTTTCAGAAGATTCAACGGCATTATTAGTACCTTGTAGTTGAATTTCATATACAGCATTTAAAGAAGAAAGTTTTTCGGCAATTTTGCGTAATTGAATGTTATATGCATCACCTTCAACAGCTGTAAAATCAAGTGCAGAAACAGATTTTGTCAATATCTCAGCTGATTTTTCATAGCTATCTGCAAGACTTTGAGCAGATGTTGTGGCAGCTTTAACTGTACCAGCAAATACTTCAGTAACTTCAATATCATTCTTCATTACATCAGCTGCTTGCTCATAAGCACTTGCAAGTACTCCAGCACCCTCAGTAACTTTTAACATATTATTTGAATAGTCGTTAGCAACTTCAACCTTTTTAACAAAAGCTTTGCTCAACTCCTGTGCTGAGCCAGAAGCAGTTTTCAAGTTTGTATAAAACTCCTCACTTACAACAGCTGCATCAGTTACACTATTAAGTTTAAGAGCATTATCAGATAATTTTGCCATTCCACTCCCTAATCTATCAATGGTAGCTTCGTCTATCTGAGCTTTTGCAAGCATTTCGTCTAGTCTTTCAGTAGGTGATATTTTAGGTTTAAGTCCCCCTTTAACTTCTCCCATTGCTAACTCAGGATAAACCAAACTCCATTTTGGATCTTCATGAGGTGGTTCAAAGGCAGAAAAGAAAAATATAATAGCTTCAGTGCCAAGGCCAACAATAAGCATTAAATCAGCTCCAGTATAGTGGTTAATTTTAAATAATGCTCCAATTAGCACAATTGCTGCACCAATTCCATAGACTTTTGCCATGAAATTTTTATAATATTTTGTTTCTGTAAAACTAAATAAACCCATGATGTGTTTTATTAAATGATTTGGTTGATTATTTTTTTCTAATTGTAAATTCTTGATGCTTTGTTAGGGTTATCTCCTTTGTTACGACCTAAATAAGGTTGAACGCATCTAAATCCAATATAGCATTTTGAAGTATCCTGATACTCATAAGCTCGTGTTGAAACCTGCAAATAATATGCAATATCTTTCCATGACCCACCACGAATAACTTTTCGTTTCATCACAGGAGGATCATCTTCTTTTGCGGTATAAGTATAGTTAGGATTCATATCCCATGTAAAATTATATGAAGCCGGATCAAAAGCACTGCTAGTCCATTCAGCTACATTACCACTCATGTCATACAATCCCCAATCGTTTGGAGGGTAATGAGCTGCAATTACTGTACGAATACCACCATCTGCGATATAATTACCTCTAAGTGGTTTAAAGTTAGCCAAAAAACATCCTTTTTCATTTCTGGTGTATGGACCTCCCCAAGGGTAAGGGTTTAATGAATAACCACCTCTAGCAGCCCATTCCCATTCAGCTTCAGTAGGTAGGCGAAACTCAGCCAAATCAACACCACCTTTTTTTGTTCTAAGATGTGCATTTAAAAACTCAGTTCTCCATACGCTAAATGCACGAGCTTGATTCCAGTTAATTCCTACTACAGGATAATGATCATAGGCAGGATGCCAAAAATATTTTTCCGTTAGAGGGTCGTTAAAAGAATATGTATAATCGTGTATCCAAGAAAGTGTGTCAGGATATACGGCAATGGTTTCTTTACGAACATATACTGAGCGGTCACGTAAACCTTGAGGGCGGTTTGATAGTCCTGCATTTCTGTAATCTGCATCTTCTGAGAAATCTTTTTTAGCAGCTGCATGCAAATCAACCCAGTAGTACTCGTACATCAGTTTACGAGTGTCAATTTCTTTACGACGGAAAAAGCGTTCATGTGCCGGTAGATACATATCTTCAAGAGCATCTCTAATATCCTGATCTTCACTATTCCAATCAATGTCTGTTTTCCAATTTAGATACGGAGGATCGTAAACTTCACCAGTTTTTGTATTCTCCTCTATGAGGTATTCCTCAGGATTTACATCACCTAATATGGTACGTGCTATTGAATCACGAACCCAGTATACAAATTGTCTGTATTTATCATTGGTAATTTCTGTTTCATCCATAAAAAAAGCAGATACAGAAATTGTTTTCGGTTGAATTAGGTTACTGTGTGTAAGATCTTCATCACCAGCGCCCATAGTGTAACTACCCATTGGTACAAATACCATTCCGTATGGATCTGGTTGATAAAATGGTTTTGATTTTGTTCTTGTCCCAACAAGTTCTCCATTTCCAGAGTTACTGCAACTTGCAAGAAAAATTACAACCAATGTATATAAAAACAATCTTTTCATCATTAAAATTTTGTTTATGCAATTTAATCCTTATGCTATTTTTTTAAGTGCCCAAAAATATAAAAAACCAAAACATCCACACAAAACTTTATCGTATTTTTTTTAAACTACGTTTTTTTATAGGTATCTTGTATTCTTATAACTTGTTTTTGAACGATCTGGCTTAATATTAAAACAATAATTAAGACTTATTTCATGACTACCAGGAATGCCTAATGATTTGGTATTCACATCATAAGAGTAACCAATCCTGAAATCTTTATATTTTACTCCAACGATTACACCTATAGATTCTTGAACACGATAATTTAATCCTAGCAAGAAACGACTATTGTAATTAACGGTAGCTGTTAGGTTATATTGTGTTGAAATGAAATTGCTTTGAATTAATATTGAAGGTTCTATTTCAAACCTTGGATCTGGTAATATAAAATTATAACCACCTATGAAGTGTAAAGTTCTATCAGTAGAAATATCACCATTGCCCGAAGGGTCGAGTTTTATAAATGTTGTTTTAAGTAGATTTGTTAGAGAAATTCCAACGTAGTAGTTCCTAAACGACTTAAAATATACACCTATATTTGCATCAAATCGCATATCTCCTTGTGATGACTTTAAAAGAATATCGTCTCCTTCGTCTACCATTCTGAATTTTGATCCATCAATTGTAAGGTTTTTTAATTCTCCTCCAATACCTAGGCCAAGGATTCCCACAGAAAGTTCGGCATGGAATGAATATGCAAATAGTAAACTAATATCTGTCCAATAATATGTTGCTTTATCTTGAATAATTGCTGCGCCTAATCCACCATGTAATAGTTTAATAGGTGAGTCGATGGTGATTAAATAATCCTCAGGAGCTGCATTTTCTCCATTATAGTAATCTTTAAATCCTGCCCATTGTTGTCTCATCAATCCATTTACACATATTCCTTCACGTACACCGGCAAAGCCAGGGTTGAAAAACATCTGAGATTCTCTGTACTGCGTAAATACAGGCATTTGCTGACCAAAAATTGTTCCAGTTGGCAATGCAATAACGAGTAATAATATGTAAAAATATTTTTGCTTCAAGTTCAAAAATTAATATTGGCTAAAATATAAAAAACCTTAGTAATAACTCAATAAGTAGTGCTTTTGTTGCCTTTCAAATATTAAATTATGTAATATACTGTATGTCAAATAATTATGTATCACGTTATTTCTTTTGTCAATGAAAAGCAAAATATTTCATTATAGCAAATGTTTTTATGAGTTTGTATACTCTCATAAAGTATTACTTCTTTTACTTCTGCTTGTTGTAAAATTATACTCTGTTTTTCGTCAATAATGCTGTTAAATACTTTTTTATCTATAATATTTGTAATTCTGCCAATTGTAAAATGTGGAATAAAATTTTGATTATCCTTTACAAAGCCCACAGCATCAAGATTATTTATTAAATCATTGGCAAGATTATCAATTTTTTTATTTTTTGCGATACCAAACCAAATAATTCGCGGTTTGTAGCTACTGCCAAAAATACCAATTTTATTAATATTAAGTTTCATTATGTCATAATTGCCAATTGCATTTTTAATTATCTCTATTATATAGGGTATTTTACTTTCTTGGGTTTCTCCAATAAATTTTAGAGTTAGATGAAAATTACCAGGCTCTACCCATCTAATTTTATTGTAGCTAAGTTCCTTACGTAAATAATTATAAACACCTAGTACATTGGCATTGGGAGTTAGCTTGATTGCAATAAATAACCGTTTCATTGTGCTAGTTAAATGGAATCTCTAATAATAATTGTTTTTGTGGTTTCATTTGACCAGCCTTCTGTATCACTACTTTCACTAGCGTCAAATGTAATTGTAGTAGTAGTGTCTGCATTTATGGGGGTATATAAAAAGGCAGCAGTGGGTGGATGGTTGGTAATAACTTCGGTTGAATCACTACAAGAATAAGATAATAATATCACTATAAAAATGGTAATAAACCTAGTAAATCGCATGATGGTAGTGTTGGTTAGTAAATAAAAACAGCATTTTTTTTGAGAGTGCTAATTTAATGATTATTTAAAGTAAATCAATTTTTTTTATGATTTCTACTCATTTTTAGTAAATTTGCCGCTCAATTAAAATGAGGTCATTGCTAAGGCTTTGGTTTAATGGGGGATTAGCTCAGTTGGCTAGAGCGTTTGACTGGCAGTCAAGAGGTCATCGGTTCGATTCCGATATTCTCCACCTGATAATTAAGCAGTTACAAAGATTATTTTGTAGCTGCTTTTTTTGTGTAAAAAAATAGAAGTCTAAATCATGTGGGATT
>Ga0307987_1001586_pt1 | contig 12448 bp, 8 predicted proteins | sample EllFjometagen181_FD_203157 | JGI IMG/M metagenome (GOLD analysis project Ga0307987, IMG submission 203157) | Marine microbial communities from Ellis Fjord, Antarctic Ocean - #181 | ecosystem: Environmental > Aquatic > Marine > Unclassified | place: Southern Ocean | collected 2014-10-08 | reverse complement strand
TTCCAGATATGATTTGGGCAAAGGATATTGAAAACAGGTTTCTTTTTGCAAACAAAGCCATATGCAATAATTTATTACATGCAGACTCAACAGATGAACCCCTGGGAAGAGACGATCTATTTTTTGCTGACCGTGAAAGAAAAGAAGGCTTTGAGCACACATTTGGTGATATTTGCACAAATTCTGACAATGTCGTAAAAGAAAGCCATAAATCCAGTCGTTTTTTGGAAGACGGGCTGGTCAGGGGAAATTATATGGCCCTTGATGTTCAGAAAGTACCTTTTTATAGTAGTTCAGGGGAATTAGTCGGTACTGTTGGGTATGCTCGGAATATAACAAAAGACATAAATATCACCAAGAATTTAAAAGACAGTGAGAAACGGTTTCGTCAAATAATTGAGGATGTGACAGAAATATCCATCCAGGGATATGATGAACAAAGACGGGTCATCTTCTGGAATAAATACAGCGAAAAACTATATGGTTATACTGAAGAAGAAGCATTAGGGAAGAAGATTGAAGACCTTATAATACCTTCAGAAATGAAAGATGTGGTTGTACAACGCCATGGACGTTGGATTGATAAAGGCGAAAAAATACTGGCTGGAGAACTGATACTTGTGGACAAGTTTGGAAATAATGTCCCTGTTTTTTCCTCCCATGTAATGAACAAAACACAATCCGGACAAGAGATGTTCTGCATTGATGTTGATTTAACACCCGTAAAGAAATCAGAGTCAGAAAGGGAACGACTTCAAAATCAACTGAGACAATCACAGAAGATGGAAGCGGTTGGCACACTTACAGGCGGTATTGCCCATGATTTCAACAATATTCTTTCCCCTATTTTTGGCTATGCGGAAATTTTACTCATGGACATGTCGGAAAACAATCCGTTCAGAAAAAGTGTTGGAGAAATTTATTCCGGTGCAAAACGGGCAACGGAACTCGTAAAACAAATTCTTACTTTTTCCCGACGGGAATCCACCGAGTTAAAAAGCATTAAACTACAAGATGTTATTGTGGAGGCCTTAAAACTTTTAAGACCCACAATTTCTAAGACCATTGACATCAAGCAAAATATCGATAATGCCTGTGGTACTGTAAGGGGCGACTCCACGCAAATACATCAGATTATTATAAATCTGTCCACCAATGCGTATCATGCCATGGAGAAGAGCGGTGGGATACTGGCCATCAGTCTCAAAAAAATTCAACTGGGAAAAATGGACCTGATAAATCCGGAAATGAAACCCGGTAAATATGTATGCCTGATCATAAGCGACAACGGCGTTGGCATACCAAAAGATATAATTGAGAAAATTTTTGACCCTTTTTTCACCACCAAAGAGAAGGGCAAGGGCACAGGATTGGGATTATCCATAGTACACGGAATTGTTGCAGAAATGGGTGGTACCATCAACGTGTATAGTGAGCCTGGGAAGGGGACTAAATTTGAGCTCTTTTTTCCAGAAGAAGAAGCATTTAAAGAAGAACTTGTGCAAAACCCGCTGTCAAACATTCCCGGTGGAAATGAAAAAATTCTCCTTGTGGATGATGAGGAATCCATTATTAATCTGGAAATAGAAATTCTGAAACGACTGGGCTATAAGGTCACCTCCCTGACCAGCAGCATTGAAGCGCTTGAGGTGTTTCGGGCTGCTCCCCTGGATTTTGATCTTGTGATTTCAGATGTGTCAATGCCGACCCTCAGCGGTGACAGACTGGCTTCCGAACTGATCAAAATACGGCCGGATATACCGATCTTACTTTGTACGGGATTCAGCGAGGTTATAATTGGGAAAAAAGCAGAGGAACTGGGTGTCAGTGGAATCCTTATGAAGCCTGTGCTCATGAATGATCTGGCACAGACCATTCGAAACGTTATGGATTCATTTTAAATAACACCCGGCGTTTAAAGGGCTATAGCGCCGGTCAATTGAGAAAATATCATTTTTGAGTCATAAGATTCTAGTTTTAATAGACTTAAAATCCCACATTAGTATCAAGTCATGTGACCGGAGCTATAAACAGGCTTTATAACCCCGGGTGTCTTTTTGTCAATTAAACAGATCTAAGCCGCTACATCCCCTGATTACACTTCATCATATCCATCAGATTTTGTGCTTTTTGAATACATGGCATCATCTGTTCCGTTCTTTGAATCCCTTCCTTTAATTCCGAAAGAATCTGTTTTTTTGTATTTTCATTCCACACGAGAGGATCTTCATCGTCGCTAAACTCATCATCATCATCATTATCTAATCCAAGCTGTTTGGCGAGCCGGGAGGATTTTTCCTCACAGCGGTCCGCATCCGCCTGGGAGGATGCGTTGCTCAAACAGGTTTCCATCTGTTTCATATACGTCAGCATTTTTGGCATCTGATCTTTTTGTTGCTGAAATTTACTTTTACCTCGATTTGAGTTATTTATTGCCTGCAACGCCATGGCCTTTTGTTCAGCTTCCGTCATGTTAGGATTGGCATCCATCTGTGCTTGCATGTCCCCCATCATGGCACCCAATTCATTCATATCCTCACCCTGTTGCAATGCTTGCCCCTCGGACACATAATCGGGTGAAACTTCTATCTTGTAATCAGGTAATTGAAATTTACTGTCAGGAACGGACTTATTAAACGTTGCTTTTACAGCGACCATGCCACTTTTCATGCCCATCACCTCGGCTTCAACGCGTAAAGGCACTTGGCCTTTATAGAGCCATTGCTTGCCCCCCAGAATGCTCCACACTTCACAGGGATACCCCAGGATTTTTTCAGTTCCTATTTTTTGACCACCCATTTTTTGCAACTGTATGTCACTGTCCGCACTCATATTTTTACCCGAAGCAAGATATTGACTCCCCACGGGATCGGTGCCCTTACTGATTTTTTTTCTTTTGAAATCAACAGTATAGACAGTGACATTATCAATTTTTCTCATGCTGTGGGCTTTGTCTTCCTTGCTCACCATACCCGACATGGTGGTGGTTGTTTCTTGTTCTTCCAGGGTAACAGCACCATAATTTTTAAAATAAAGTGTGTTGCTTCCCTTGGTTTCTGAAATCACTCCAAGAATATTACCCCCACCAGTTACCTCATATTCAATCATGCCCGTCTCTATGGAATAACGTTTAACGGTTTTAGCCTGGGCCATTGCTGCCATCAAGAGCAGCACAGAAAGCAGTGTTAGAAATTTCACAGTTCGTGTCATAAATTTGATCCTGTTTTTGTGGATTTATTTCAATATACAGCAATGCAATGTTGCAATAATGAAGCAACAAAAAGACCACAATAGCCAGAGATACAAATTTAGTCAAGACAACGCTCCATCTTCACAGTTTCTTCATGATTGGGATGCTATTTTCAACGCATAAATTTCAGAGTAACATTCAAACCTTTTTTAAGATTGAAATTCTTAAACCAAGGAGATACCATACAAAAACTTGACATTGCTATAACCGTTCAATGTCTCTCCCCAAGTCAACAAACCTTGAGTTAAAGGCCCAGGGGGGGGGTGCCGATTTTTATAAATATTTTTGGGGATATACTATGCTTACACTGGACCCACAAATCATACTTGTTTCTGCTATTTTGTTAGCCGCACTAATCTTACTGATAACTGAGAAAATAGCAGTTGATAAGACCGCCGTGGGCATTATGGTTGCCCTCTCAATCACCGGCATATTAACCCCTGCTGAAACGATTTCCGGCTTTGCCAATCCCGCCGTAATCACTGTGGGTGCCATGTTTCTCTTAAGCCACGGTCTGATTCGCACCGGTGGCGTTGATTTTGTCAGCAAACTTATTTTGCATTTATCAAAAGGCAATAAAACCAGTGCCACCATTTTGATTCTCTTAACAGTGGCTCTGACCTCGGGATTTATCAATAACACCCCCGTTGTTGTTTTGTTTGTCCCCATTATTATGGGATTGAGCTGCGAATGTGATTTTTCACCCTCCAAACTGCTACTGCCCATATCCTATGCATCAATTCTTGCGGGGAGTTGTACCCTGATCGGAACCTCCACCAACATTATTATCAGTGACCTTTCAGCAGGCTTTGGGTTTGAACCCCTTTCCATGTTTGAACTCAGCCAGGTGGGTATTCCCATAGCAATTGTTGGTATTCTCTTTTTGTTTTTCGTATCTCCCAGAATATTACCTGGCAGGACCGCCCCTGTGTGTGAACTCGATGAAACCAAAGCAAACAGATATATTGCGGAACTCATTGTCTCCCCGGACAGCCCCTTGATTGGTAGAAAAGATATTATCAAACATGCCGAGGAAAACTTGGGACTGGGGGTCATTGAAGTGTTCCGGAATGGGAATATATTTGATCCTGTTCGAAGTCTCATTTCCATCAAGGAAAAGGATATCCTGCTGGTTAAGGGTTCCGCAGAAGATATTGTTTCCTGCCTGAAAAAACAGATCCTGGAACTGGCACATGGAGAGGAAAACATGGCCTTTGGTCAGGGTCTTGAGGATGACCTGATCGTTGAACTAATCGTACCACCCCTGTCCGGATTACTGCGGGAACAACTCTTATCCACCGAGCTTCAGAATGATCCAGACATCAAGGTCATCGCCATCCGGAGTCGTCGCCACCACTATTCAGACCGAAAAATAAAAACAGTAAAACTTAAAATCGGCGATACAATTTTGGTCCGCTGCCCCAGGGAAAAGCTTTCCAAAATGAGAAACTCCAACGATTTTATCGTGGTTGAAGATATCCACCACACCATGATCAATACCGAAAAAGCCAAAATGGCAGCGATTATCTTTTTGGGCGTGGTACTCTGTGCATCAACAGGCCTTGCGGATATCCTTGTTTGCTCTTTGACGGGGGTCTTCTTAATGACACTCACCCATTGTGTCAGCTTGAAAGATGCCTATCGTTCCCTGGAATCCGAAGTATTGCTGCTGATTGTGGGCACCATTGCCCTGGGGATTGCCATGCAGAAAACCGGCGCAACCGCACTTTATGCCAATGCATTTTTAGCGCTGTTTAATGGCATGAGCCCCAACACAGTACTCCTGGGAATAATTCTTCTTTCCAGCTTGTGTACCCATATATTAAGTAATAATGCCACAGCCGTTCTCCTGCTGCCCATTGCCGTGTCCACGGCCACCTCTCTTGGGGTGGACCCCAGGCCCTTTATCATTGGAATCTGCTTTGGTGCCAGTGCCTGTTTTGCCACCCCCATCGGGTATCAAACCAACTTGTTAGTATATGGTCCCGGACGATACCGATTTTCGGATTATATAAAACTTGGAATGCCACTAAACATAATGGTAATAGGCCTTTCAGCCCTCTTGATTCCCCTTGTCTGGCCTTTTTGAAACAGAACATCCCAACGGTAGGTGAAGATGAAACCCATGTCAGTTAAAGCCTTTCAAAATTACAGAACCAAAACCCATGAAAAAGCCTACCTTCTCATTGATGTGAGGCAGCCCATGGAATATATGGCTGCCCACATTCCCGGCGCTATTCTCATACCTTTGAAAGAATTTGAAGAACAGGTGGAGGAACTGCCCGGCAAGGATCTCATATTTTACTGTAGGAACGGAGCCAGATCAAAGGCCGCCGCACTGACAGCAGAGTTCTTTGATGACACCGGCCGGAAAAGCTATAATATTGACGGGGGGATGCTGGCGTGGGAAGGCAAAAAGATAAAAGAGGTCCCCCGGTTAGAATATTTTGATCCGAAGAAAGGGGTAAAGGAGACCCTTCTATTTGCCATGAATCTTGAAAAAGGGGCTTTCCGATTTTACAACCACATCGTTAACCATTATGCTCATTTAGGACTTAACCCGGTGATGGAAAAGGTTCGGGATGGCGAAACAGCCCATGCGGCATTGATTTATTCTCATTTGAAAGCGGCCACGGCGGAAGTGGCTTCCTATGAAACGATTTATGCAGGATTATCAGGTGAAATCCTGGAAGGGGGAATTCGCATAGAGGATCTGTTGACCAACCTTGCCGTAGACAGTGATACTATGGGCCTGGATATCCTTGAGAATGCCATTAATATGGAATACCACGCTTTTGATCTTTATCGGTTTATGGCATACAAAACCCATGATGAATCATTAAAATCGGCATTTCTTTCCCTTTCCCAGGCAGAAAAAGCCCATATGCATATCCTCATAGATGCTATTGATCAATATGTTTAACTCAATGTTCAAATTTTTGATGATGAATTTACCAAAACATCTTTGTAACTATTCAGATAGCACCCCATGGTAACGAAACCCATTCACGCGGGTCCCAGGCAATTAAAATCCGCCAGGCCATAGGTTTCCCCGGACACCAGAGCTCCGGACCCAAGCCCCCGGAGAAGACAGGCTGCAACAATATCCGGATCCATTAAAACTTGGTTTTTATAAAGATCCACAAACCGCTGTCGGGTCGGGAATTTCTGATCGGATGTCTCCCGAATGGTGGCCTGCATGTCTGTATCCATAACCCCAGGATTAAAATTAATGATCAACACACCGGCATCCACTCTTTCCTGCTCCTTAGCCACACACCGGGTAAACTGCTCAAGTCCGGCGTTGGAGGCACAATAGAGGCTCCATCCTTCGTAGGGCGTCATGGCAGCCCCCGATGAAATATTCACCACCCGTTTGTCACCGGGGAAATCCTGAAATTCCCGGATAAAAAGAGATGTCAACACAATGGGTGCCATGAAATTTACGGTGGTGTTAAATATGATGCCCTCCTGTTCCAGATCCTGCACCGGCCCAATGGGGGGAAGGGTTCCAGCGTTATTAATAAGGGTCACCGATGACACCCCGGATAAATCGGTCTCTTTAAACAGGACACCCATGACTTCGTCGATGCTCTCTGGCCGGGACAAATCCACAGGTTTATGAACACACTGGCCTGGAGGTTTTGTCCGAGACAGAGAAACCACCACCGCATCCGTGGACTCCAAATGCCTTACAAAAGAGGCCCCAAGCCCCTTGGACCCGCCTGTGATGATATACATATCCATAACCTACCTCCTTTGAGTGATTTATCTATTTCATCTTATCTTATCCTATCATCTGATTTTAAGGCTCCCCTGTTATGGAGAATCCATTGCGATCTGTCCAAGGGGTTGACGCCCTTAAATTCTCTGATTTTTTCTTCGGTGGTTTCACAGGGTTGATAGCCACCAATCTTTAATTTCAATCGGCCCTTACCCGAGCAACAGGCATTAAATTTAATGCTGTACTCCATGGCTTCCGCCACAGCAACCGTTCCTTTCAAAGCGAACAGATGGCCATCGAACTGAGGATTCCCCAAATCCGCCTTCATATTGTTTAAATCGTTTGTTATGGATCCTAACAAATCCTGGGGCGCTTTTATATCAAAATCATAAAAAGGCTCCAGTAATCGGGTTCCAACATTTTTCAGGGCATTCATGATTCCCATGGGCGTAGCCAACAAAAAATCGCCGGGATTGGAGTGCACAGCGTGCTCTTCACCGCTAAGCATACGTATTTTAATATCCGTGACAGGCCATCCTTTTATGCCTTGCTGCAAAGCCCAGGGGACTGCCCTTGCCACTTCGTTCTGATATTTTTGACTGATATCGTCAACACCGACCAAAGACTCAAACACCACCCCAGAATTTAATTTTCCAGGGGATACGCTGAACGTGATCACAGCCCAGCAGGGCTTTGGCATAGTATAACGCACGGTGGCTTCGGCCTCATTCATAACCGTTTCTTTGTATAACACCTTGGGGGGGGTGATATTCACATCAATATTAAATCGCTCTTTTAACATATGACTTAATATTTCAATCTGCATGGGACCCAATATTTTTAAGAGAAACTCCGTCTCTTTTTTATCCCACGTAAAGTCAAGGACGGGGTCCTCAATGTTTAAAATCTGTAAAGCCCTGGCCAATTCCTGGTAGTTTTTATCGTCACAGGGTTCCACAATAACGCTGAGCACACTCTGGGCAATGGTGTCATGGGGTGCTTTTTCTATATCTTTGCCCAATATATCACCGGCTATAACAGCCTCAGATATGGCAACAATACCAATATCATTACACGACAACGCATTAACCACCTCAAGTTTACCCGTCTTGTTTTGCAGCAATTGATTTATTTTAATCTGCCGGTTCAATCGTCCACAGTGTAAACTACTCTTTGACTCCATCTTTCCAGAATACACCCGGATATGGGCCAACTTACCGAATTTAACATGGTGCTCTATCTTAAAAATTCGGGCTATGGGATCTACACTGTCCACGTCATTTTTTGATGTAAGCCTGCAAATGGAATCTGCCAGCTCAGGTATACCAATACCCTCCTTAGCAATACCAAAATGAATGGGAACAAGGGCCTTGGAAAAAATCTTATCCTGGATTTTTTCATCCAGACCGGGGAGGGTTAAAAGCGTTCCCTCCAAATAACTTTCCAAAACATTTTCGTCCAGATCGGCCAGGTTTTCATAACTTTGATCCATTAAATTCGCATCCATATCGCAGTGGGAATAAGGTTTAATACCACAGCCATTTTCAGGATGATTTAAACAAAAGGCCCTCATATTAAATTCTTTTTGCAGATCAACAAACACCTGTTCTTCATCGGCCCCGGCCCGGTCAATTTTATTGATAAAAATCAATACAGGAATATCAAGCTCTTTAATATTTTCCCACAGGTTCAAACTATGGGCCTGAACCCCTTCCACCGCAGAAATCAACAAGACCACCCCATCCAGAACAGACATGGCCCGGTCCACCTCGGCAGAAAAATCAATGTGCCCGGGGGTATCAATGAGATTTATAGTTGTGTCGTTCCACTGAAAACTGACACAGCTGTTTTGTATGGTGATACCCCGTTGTTTTTCCAGGGCCAGGTTGTCGGTGATGGTGGACCCCTTATCCACGCTGCCGGGCTTTTTAATGGCTCCGGACTGGAAAAGCAGCTGCTCGGTCAAGGTGGTTTTGCCAGCGTCCACATGGGCCATAATGCCGATATTGAGTATTTTATTTTCCATTACGACTTTCTGTTGCTCCCGGTGTCAATGTGATCAGAGCAGATCCTGAGTAGCACCAGATCTTCGGGGTTCAGGCTATCTCTATTATCAAGGATCATTTGCTCTCCATTTAAAGTTATTGTATGGTTGAATGCTTAGAAAAACAACGTTTTGCATGGGGAATGGAATGACCCAGGCTTCAGATACCATTCCCCTGGTGCATAAAACTATTTGTTAGCATTTTTGTCAATTCTAATATGACAGCCATGGAAACAATACCATGGGCTTTTTTTTGTGAACAAAAAACAGAAAGATAAGAGTATTAAACAATCATGGGTAATAGCAGCGGTGACAGCAATAGCGTACAATTTCAAATGGACGGTATGTTAAAGTTAAACAAAGTGGGGGATTTTCTTAAGCTGAGGGAAAAAAAAGTTAAACTTATACTCAAAAAAAAAGAAATTGTACTAAAAAGTAAAAAAATTTCCAACGCTTATGTTGTTGACTTGTCAGAAATGGGAACCCATTTAATATTGAAAGATGTGCAGATAAAAAAATATTTTTTCTTTTCAAAATATATTGGAAAATACAATGTACCGATTAACAATATTTTAACCATACAGATAGTGAATAACGCAAATGCCAGGAGCAACTGCCACAACAACGGTTGAAACTCTTATGGCTCCATTGATGATATTAAAATATAAGGGCTTGATCATAACGTCTGCCATTTTGTGATGGAATTTTAACAGTGAGAAACAAGTGATGTCATTACAGGAGTTTGTGATGGTTTAAGATTTATATCCAGTATTGTGGCCCATCTTATGATCAAACCCAAATATAAAGCTTCCGACGGTCGAAATTGGTAAAAAATCGGCATCCTTCAGATGACCCCAAAAGTAGTTTACACCCTTTTGGAAAGAACTCCTGTAAATATGGAATGATCAAAAAAAGTGTAAAGTACTTTTGAAGGATGCCAAAAATTCAATAAAAATTAACACTGAGATAAAGGAAAAACAATCGTATGGAACAATTATTTGTTGTGGATGAACAGAAATGCAGTAAGGATGGAATCTGTGCCATGGAATGTCCCCTGGCAATTATTGATTTTTCAGACACCCAAAATGTACCCAAGCCCGCGGCCAACGCCGCCGCCAGTTGCATCAACTGTGGGCACTGCGTTGCCGTCTGCCCCCATGGCGCATTGACACATAGGTATCTATCCCCCGCCGATTGTCTACCTGTAAACAAAGAGATGATACTGAGTGAAGTGGAAGTCGAGCATTTCCTGCGTCACAGACGTTCCGTCCGTACATACAAGGATGGACCTGTTGAAAAAGAAAAACTCGAAAAATTAATTGCCATTTCGGCGTACGCACCTTCTGGACATAACAGCCAACCGGTTCACTGGCAGGTCATCAATGGAAAGGAGAAAGTAAACGAACTCACGGCCCACGTAATCGACTGGATGCGGCAGACACTTAAAGAGCAGCCCGATTTGGGGGAAATGATGAACTTTGACACGATCACTGCCGCCTGGGAGCTTGGGGTTGATGCGGTCTGCCGAGGGGGGGCAGCACTGGTCCTCACCAATGGCGGTGCCAAGGATCCCTTTGCCGATGCTGCCTGCAAAATTGCCATGACATTTTTTGACCTTGCGGCACCATCCCAAGGGCTGGGATCGTGCTGGGGTGGGTATTTCAGCTGGGCTGCAAATTCATGGGAGCCCCTTAAAAAAGCCCTGGGCCTTTCGGATCAGATGACAAATTATGGTGCCATGATAGTGGGATACCCTAAGTTTAAGTATTCACGCATGCCAACCCGAAATGCGCCAAGAATTACCTGGATGAAATAAGTTTAGACAACATTTATAATACGATCTTTACATTTGGGGTCTGGATTTTTATCAGGCCCCATGCGTTATCCCAAATCACTATCCCCATTGAAATCGCAGACCAGATGTTAAACATGTTGAACTGGCACTTTCGGTAAATGTCAAGCAAGTTGTCGCCTCATCATAAAAAAACATCGTACCTACCGCAACACCTTCTCATGACCTTACATTTTCTTAGAGCGTTCCCCATTTGCACGGGCTTTTTCCCAAAAGACTGTAAAATACTTTTGGGTCATATGAAGGATGCCAAATTTTTCATATATTTCTTGATAAAAAACAAGTTCTTATCCTAATGATTTTAATTTACAGCCTATAGCTTAAAAAGGCAGGGGCTTAATTACCGGCTTGGTTACAGAGAAGATTCCTGCATCAGTAGTGATTTTACCTTTGTTAATGGTGTAGCTTCCCGTTATTGTGTTTCCATTCAAAATTCCCTTGGTGTACTCCAGGGATAGAGTGGTGAAAAAGCAGGTGGAGGACGCTGCAAAGGAGAGGGTGTTGTCCTTAACTGTGGGAATAAAAATAATATCCTCAAGATCACCGCAATCGGTGTTTGAAATGTCCATGGAACCGATAGCAATTTTTACAACGCTGTTAATTTCCAATGATAGGTTACCACTTTCTCCTAAATTTGCCATACTCGTCCAGGTACCATTCCATGTTCCCACAAAATCAGCAATTGAGAAATCCTCTGCTCGGAAATTTGAAACAGGGTCAGCTGAGACAAACAGAAGTTTTGTGTTGGCCAGATCACCATTCTTTGCAATACCACAAAGGGTTGCAGTGGAAGCCACGGCAACTATTTTATCAAGATCTACCAGATCTATGCTGGGAAACCAGGCAGTATGAAGGCCAATGACCTTACCATTTGCAGGCAGGGTGATGCTGGCAGATCCAAGAACAGACCCCCCTCCTATGGCGTATAGGGCTATATCTGTTGAACTATTGGAAAAATTTGTCAGAGCAAGTCCTTTCCACTCAAGGAAACTGGCTGAATTGTTGAAATAAAATGCCAGGGTTGTATTTAAAGAGTCCGTGAGTTTAAATTCGGCCACTCCTCCGCCGCCGGTGTTTTCATAACTGACTCTGAAAAAAAGCATCTCCTCTGTATAGGTGATCTCTCCGCATTGGGCCGTGGCATTTAGATTTTTAAGGAAAATAACATCCTGGCTCAGTTTCCCAACGGAGTGTGATTGGTTGTACACCTCTGCTCCAGTAGCATCGTAAAGGATAATTGTGTAGTCAGCTGATGCAAGGGAGGAGTTATCCACAAGCAGTGTGTCGCTCCAATCGTCGTACCCTCCAGTGACATGGGGAATGTAAATGGTAGCGGCAACGCTGCTGCCGGCAAAGCCCATAAGACAAATAGCAGTAACAATTAAAAAAATGAGACGGGACAAGCTGTTTTTCTGCATGTGATCAAGCTCCTTATTTTAATTAATGGTTGATTTTTACTGTGGCTATCTTCCCTAATACACAAGGGGTTCGATGGTTTTAAGGTCTAAACCCATAAATTGTGTTTCCAATTGTTTTTGTTACTTTAGCCCTTGAAGGTTTCCAATAATTTTACTGATA
>Ga0307987_1001585_pt1 | contig 12448 bp, 25 predicted proteins | sample EllFjometagen181_FD_203157 | JGI IMG/M metagenome (GOLD analysis project Ga0307987, IMG submission 203157) | Marine microbial communities from Ellis Fjord, Antarctic Ocean - #181 | ecosystem: Environmental > Aquatic > Marine > Unclassified | place: Southern Ocean | collected 2014-10-08 | reverse complement strand
GTTTTTATTTCGCGCTTTTTTCGTGGATTTTTTCAGGTTTTAAAAGACAGGTTTTATTTGTGCAGTTTATTTTTGCGAGAAAAAGCCCGCCAAAATCGATTACGAAAATGGCGGGTAAAAAGATCATATATTATAATGATTATAAGTTGCCTTGAAACTTGCTATTTCCCATTCAGATTTGTAATTCTGAATAGATTTTACTTCAATTTTTAAATTTTCTTTATCAAAATCAAGTTCACTTACTTTTTCTAATAAATGATTAATAATAATTTCAGTCAATTGTTTTTCGTTTATTTCAATTTTTATGTTCATATTTATAACATTCTCCTTCTCATTTTATTAACGTCGGTTTCAAATATGTCACAAATCCAGACAAATGAACCTGGGTATTTAAGATTAGATTTTACCCAGGCAATCCCTTCTCTTTTATTTTGGGAATCGCCTTTTCTTTTAATATCCTTCATTGTTCTTTTAAGGATTTGTCCGAAAAGGTTTATATATTTATCAACTTCTTTTTCAATTATTTTACTCATGTTATTCCTTTCAATAAAAAACCCTGTTAATCATGGAGGAAATTAACAGGGTTTAAAAGGTTACGGCATAAAAGATCAATTCCTTTTAGGCTTTTTTATCTTTCCCGTTTTTTTCCTTTTTTGAAAGTGCCTGTTCCCTGAGTTTAAGTTCAAGCGCTTTTAGTGGATCAATTTCAATTACAGGTTTAATTATGATCTCAAGACCATATTCAAAACCGAGAATAGCTTTTTCAGCTTCGACTTTTGAGATTTCAAAAGCAAAGTCAACGGCTTTTGATTTGTCCGCGCGACAATCCAGGGCGTTGACAACCATTTCAGCCGGAAAGCCTGGAAGGTAACAAGTACCTGATTCAAAAACTTGACCGTCACTGGAACGAGTTGCGCGAAATCTTCCTTTTAAGGTAATTTGTACGCCGTTTTGTCCGTCTTTTACGGTTCGACTTGTGGCACTTCCCATTACGGAATATAATGTTCCGATTTCAAGAGTTACAGTTTTTGCGCCAAGAATGTCTTTACTTCCCATTGTTTTTAGTTCAATAGCTTCCATGTTTTAATTCTCCTTTGAATTAAGTTTTTAATTACTTACTGTTATCAGTAAGTTTTTTTAATAATGTTTCTGCATCTTTTTTGACTTTGCAGGAACAGATATACTCATTATTTACAAACACTTCAAAAAGCCCGCCGGAATGTTTGTCGATTCTGTTTTCCTTCCTTTTTGGTTTTCCACTTGTTTTTTTTACTTTTCCACTTACCATTTTTAAATCCTCTTAAAAGTTAATAACCATTTATAAATATACTACACTTATTCGATTAAAGAGTCAACCTATTTTACAAGAAAAATTTTCATTTACTCCAATTAATATAAGGCACATATTAAGAGCATGTTTTTTTCCTGTCAAGAATCTTTTTCGCGCTGTGAATTGTTGTGATTCTACAATTTTATTAAACATTTTTTGAATACGGTCATTTTTTGTAAAGATATTATCAAAACAGCTCATAATTTCAATGGCGATACCGTAACCCTCAATTTTTCCTCTGTAATATTCTGCAAGCTGAATTGATTTTGATTCTGTATCATTTAACAATTGTACGTTACACGCTTCTTTTTCATGTAGTATTTCTACTATTTCGTGAAGTTCCATTTTATCCCCTTTGGGGCGCTCTCACGCCCCATGATTGTATTACATTTTAATTTCTAAAATACTTGCAAAATAAAGATCGCCATTGATTTCATAATAAAAATTGGTAAAAATTCTAATCCCTTTTTCAACTTTTACAGATGCAACAATTTCTGTAACTTCTTTTAAATTTTTAATGATAATTTTTTCGTTAATTTCTCTTTCATAAGAATAATCATTTACTACATGAAAATATTTTGTTTCCATTTTTGATCCCATTTTCTCTCCTTTTTTATGTGTTAAATTTCTCATTGATTTATAGTCTCATTTTTTAACGTGCCTGTCAAGTGTTTTTTAATTTTTAAATCCATTCTTTTTTATCCTTTCTAAAATTACTTGTATAGTCAGGTTTTTTTAAAGCTTTTGTTATTGGTTTCATAACTCCGGCTTTTCCCTGGTGTTTTAAAACGCTTTTTAATTTTGGGAAAGTATTAAAATTAAACATATGGCAATTATTTCTTGTTTTTTCTTTTTCTCTTTCCTGGTTTAAAATCGTTCGCATATTTTCCTCAGTCATTTCATCATGGGGCAATTTTGATTTAGTAGATAAACCCTTGTATCTTATTTTATCATCTTGACCGTCAAAAATTCCATACATTTTTCTTCCTATATAAATTCCACGTCCTGAGTTTTCAGCTTTCATCATTCCTAATTCATTACCTAAATATTTTTTATCCATTTTAATATCAAGATGGACACAATCGGTATCACAATATAAAACATGGTTTTTATATTCTTGTAAATATTTGTATAATTCACATCGCGCCAAACTTGTTATAATTGAAGCAATATAAATCAATCTATGTGGTACTTTTTTCTCTGTTTCGATTTCATATAAATTGAGTTCTGGATCATAAACCTTTATTGGTTCGCCATTATCAATTTTATTTTCAGCCTCGATATTATTTAAACATACAAGTTTTGATTTCTTTTCTTTTTCTGAAAATTTTCCGTATAAGGCGTTCATTAAATATTTCGCGATTAAATTCATTGGGTGGGATTTATCAAATGTTAATCTTAAATTATAAAAGTGTTCTACATATCCATTGAAAATAATTTCCGTTTCTGGAAAATAATAACCATCATAAAATTCTATTTCTACTCCCAGGCTTAAAGCTAAATTAATTTCATGGGAACAAAAAACGCCAGTTCCTTCATAACAAAAAACTAATCCGAATTTATCTGTTTTTTTCCAAAAAATGGGAGGAAGTGAAACGTCATTTTGTTTAAAATAAATTGAATAAAATCCCACTTCCCCTTTTAAAAAAGTTTGAGTTTTTGAAGGCTTACAAATTGGAATTTCACACTTTGACATTATATAAGGATATAAAGAATTTAAGTCGTAGGTATAAACTTTTTTATATTCCCCTTGTGAGAAGCACTCCACGCGCCCGCCCGCGTATGATTTTGAAATGAATTCATCTTCATGCTGTGTCGGTTTGTGCAAAAGTATGTTTTCATCTAAAAACTTTAATTTATATAAATAAAGCCCCAGGCTTGCAACCGTCAAAGGAAAAAATTCTATTTCAACTAATGACATGAATTGATTCATAATATCATTTAAAGACATTACATCATTATCAAGATATTTAAAAAAATATTCTGTTTCGTGAATAAAAATCAATTCAATATATTGAATAGGAAAATCTTTTAATTTTGGCTGAGCGGGTTTAAAAACTTCACATAATTGAGCGAGGGAAGATTTTAAGGTTAAGAGGGTATCGCAAAAAACTACAGGATTTTCAAAAAATAATATTTGACCGAATATGATACTTGAACCTGCAAGGATTATTTCTACTTTATCGTTTTCCTCTTTGCTGTCTTCAAAGTACCATGAAAATAAATGAACCCAGTCAAAACCTCCGCCGTTATGCGCGAATATTTTTCTGTAATAATTATCTTCATTGTTTTCCTGTAAGAAATCTAAAAGTTCAGACCAGGAATAAAAATGTATTGGTTTTTCTAATTTGTTGTTAAAAATAGACATTGCAAGTAAGTTTCCTTTTTTACCTGTTTCAATATCTAATACGGAATGAACTTCTTTTCTCTCTTTTTTTAAAACCTTAATCATAATTAGCCTTATGATTTAATTGTTAATATCTTTCTTCTTGTAAAAACCATCTACAATAAATTATAAAACGCCTATAATTTTCACTTGTGATTTTTTCTATTTTGATGCCGTTATAAATTTCAATTTCTTTAAATTGTTTTAAATAGTTTAATTCGACATTATCAAGATTTTGTACCTGGGTTCTTATTTCAGTAGGCAAACACAATTTTATTTTCTCCTTTTATACTTGTTGCATGAAAGTTTTTTCAACTAACGTCACGCCTAAAATTCTTTGAATTTCATAATTTTGAAACTCGATTCTTTTTCCTTCTGTAAATAACGCCTCTATATTTTTATGTAATATTAAATGTTTTCCACTTTCTCTGTCTTTATGATGGCAAGCCCATATTCCGGTTGAAACATGATCTTTGTATGTTTCGCCTTTTTCTGTTAATGTAGAGTTTTTTATTTCGCAATATAATTGTAGAAAAAGCGCTGTTCTTGGTTGGTCGTGGTTTATGTTTCCTTCAATGATTTCAGCTATTTTATATCTAATGGCTGATTGATTAAAACTTGAAAATTCATAATAATATTGTTCAGTTGTTGATTTATCTTTAAATTTGTCAAATTTCTTTTTTCCGTAAAATTCTTTTTTTCCTGTATATTTTCCTTCTACATATTTAAAAGAGTTTTTGAATTTTTGACTGTTTGATTTTGCGGGTTTTGCTTTTAATTCTTTTTTTCTAATTTTTGGAATTGTTTCTGAATAGTTTTTAATTGTCTTTATGGGTTTTTTTGATTTACTCCAACGCGCAATCGTACCAGGAGAGACGTTGAACATTTGTGCAATGTCTTTTTTAAAAAATCGATTATTTAACGCTTGCAAAGTTCTTTTGTTAATAGTATTATACATTATTAAACGAGCCTCATGCTAAAAAGTAATGGGGAATTATAAATTTTTAAAAAAGGAGTTTTTAAAATGTTTGGAAATAAAAAAGATAAAGAAGATGAAAAACCAGAAACTGAGCCAGAAATCAATCTGGAAGAAAAACCAGAAACTGAGGAACAAATTGAAATTTCAGGAGACAATGATATTGACCAGGAAGAACAGGAAATAAAACTTGACCTCGATGACCTGGAAAGTGATAAACCGGAATATGATTTTAATATGGCTGAAAATGTAGAAGAAATTGAAAATCGAGAGCCGGACGTTTCACAGCACGTTGTAGGCGCTGAAAATATGGAAACTGAACAAATTAACTCAGATAGTATCATGGATCAATCAAACCCTCCAAAGGTATTTGATAGAACCATACACCTATCTGACAGTATTGGCAACCCTTTATTTACAAAAACAGGTAGATTTAGAAAAATACCTAAGAAAAAGATAAAAAAATCAGATGCGAGTATTGGGCTTGAGCCGGAAAAAACGCCGGATCAAATTCAGGCGGAAACGGTTGACCAAGAAAGTGTTGCGCTTGCAAAAATGACGGCTTTGACTGTTAGCAGAATACGGTCTTCAAAATTTTTCGGTGCTGAAAAAATGGAAGTAGAAGAACTTGAATATTTTGAAAATGCTTTGAAAATATGGAGTGATGCAAACGATATTGTTTTGTCTCCGAATCTTGGACTTGTAATGGCGAGTGTTGTGGTAATGTCTCCTGTTTTTGCTGTTCCTCTTGAGCAATCGCCTTTCAAACAAATGGCTGTCAAAATTGTTAAACCAAAAAAGAAAATAAAAGATCCTGAATCAATAGAAGATAAGGAGAAATAGAAAAATGAATAAAATAATAATGCCAGAAATAGGCGAATCAATTTCACCCAGGAGAGCCATAAATTTTTGTAAATATTTTGGGCTTGATTCCCTGGTAGCAAGATTAACTTTTTCGTTAGACAATTACATAACTTTTGAATTTGACGGTTGTTCCATGATTCCCGATAAATTCATAACAAGAATTTTAAACAAAATTCCAGGTTTAAAAGGATTAGGAAAAAAAGTCACTTATGATTGTTGTTTTAAACATGATTTAAAGTATGCCTTTGGCGATCCTTCAAATTTGCTTGAAAAACTTCGCGCCGATTTAGAATTATATGAAGATTTAAAAACGCTTGGTTTACCTGAGAAAATTTGTGTAGGAACTTTGGTAGGCGTTTTAATTGGTGGTTCAGATAAATTTGACACTTCTTTTAAATGGGGCTTTGCCAGGAAGGTATAAAATGCACTCTCTTATTTTAGGAATGACGGAGAGCGGTAAAACTACCTTGGGAAAAATACTTATAAAAATTCATAAAGCCCAGGGTGGAAAAAGTATCGTTCTTGATCCCCTGGGCGATCCTGAATTTTCCGCCGATTTTCAAACAAGTGACCCTGGCGAATTTTTAAAAGTGTTTTTTAATTCACGCTCTTGTTATGTTTTTATTGATGAATCCGGCGACGCGATAGGTCATTACAATATTGAAATGTCAAAAACTGCTACAAAAGGCAGACATTATGGTCACAGTTGTTTTTATATTACTCAAAAAATAACACAAATTCCACCAATAGTTAGGGAACAATGCGGTCAAGTTTATATGTTTGCTTCCGGTGTAGCATCCTGCAAGCTAATTTCTGAGGAATTTAATTCAAGAGAATTTTTAAACGGTTCAGAATTAAAGCAAGGAGAATTTTATCAAAAAGGGCGATTCGATAAAATTAAAAAAGGTAATATTTTTGAAATATCTGATAAAATGCAATTATAATTCTCATTACTTTTTTGCTTGACTTTTAAATAGTAATATGCCATAATTGTCGTATTTAAAGCAATAACGCTTTTAACAATTGATTAACATTTAACAAAGGATTTTTAATCATGCCAAGCCCTAAAACATTTTTGAAAACATTTTTAATGGTTGCCGTTTCTGTTGCTATCATAAACAGAGTTCCTCAGATTAAAGCTATCGTTGGATAGTTTTAATAAAACCCTTCTTATATAAAGGATAAAAGAAAATATGAGAAAATTAATAAAACTGCCAAGTCTGCAAAATGTTGTTGTTGGTTCTACTGCAACTTTGCAACTTCCTTTAAACCTTACATACGATGTGGTTTATTTGGTTGCGACTGATTGCACAATGGCAGAAATGACAAATATTCAAGTTCGCACAAACGGTAAAGCGGTTCAGGAATTTGCAAGCGGTACTATTTTAGATAATATTAACAAATATTATGCCCGACCTGCTTTTGCTTCGACTGTTCTTCCTATTTATTTCATGCGACCTGAAATGTATCTACCTGCTGAGCAGAGAATTACTTCAATGGGTACTACTGATCTTTCAACTCTTACAATTCAATTTGATATTGCTGCCGGTGCTGCCGGTGTCACTTTTGAAGCATACGCCCAGGTTTCCGCTCCTCAACCAATGGGAGTTATTACAAAAATTCGACGTTATCCTCTTGCGGGCGCAAGTTCAGGAGAGCAGGAAATTTCAACAATTCCTAAACTCGGATCAATCGGCGCGATGCACTTTGTCAAATCAAATGTTTCCAGTGTTGACATAAAACTCGACGGAAATATTATTTATGAATTGTCAAAAACAATTGGCGAACAGGTTCAAAAAGGCAAGGGAATTAAGGCAAGAGTGCCAATTACTGCCTCTATGACTCATGTTGATTTTATGCTTGACGGTATCTTACAAGATGCCATGCCGACAAAAGGCGTTCAAGATTTCTCAATTCGTCCGACCCTTGCGACATCAGGCGCGTATGATTTGATAGTTGAATATCTTGCCGGATTTAATGAAGGATAATAAGAGGTAATAATTATGGCAGACTCATTTAGTTGGGATTTAGAGGGTATTCTCGGAACAGGTGTTAGCCTTGGCACTCAATACATGGAATTGAAAACTGCAAAAGAAGTAAAAGACAGTAATCAAGCCATATTGAGCGCAGAGCAACTTTCCAGGGATCAACTTTACAACGCCCAGGCGAACATACCCGCCAACGTAGCACTGCCCGCCTCTCAGAATTTAGTTAATTCTTGGAATAATATTCCTGTTAATATGAAATTATTAGCAGGAATAGGCATTTCAATTTTGGCTTATACAATGTTGGTTAAATAGGAGTATTATAAAATGGGAGGTTCAGGCGGAACAAGTTTAAAAGCCAGAGACGTTTCAAGCGCGGGCGCGGGCGATTCAGCCCACGACGTTGATAATACTTTTAACCCTGATTATGGCGGATTTCAAGGCGGTTCAATTAACAAAGGAATCATTGACACAAATATTTTAATCTTGTTTGCAATTGGCTTTATAGGCTTTGCACTCATTAAAAAAGTTATGAAGTAATGTTAAACTTAAATAACGGTAAAACTTATATTAAAGAATTATTATATATTAATAATGATGCAGAGAATACCATCTTAAAAAATTGTTTGTTTGACGATTACGAAAAATATCAAAAACAATTGGTAAATGGATCATGTAAATTTATGGTATGCAAAAATTTAGGTTTTATCGTTATTAAAATTACGGAAAAATATATTGATTTATTAGGCGGGATGCGATCTGATAAAGCAGAAAAAGCGATTCAAAAAACAACTCCTGTTCTATTAGATTACGCAAAACAAAATAATTTAATATTTAGGGTACAATCTCAGTTTAAAAAGGTTGCACTGGAATATTTAAAAATTAAGGGATTTAAATCTATTGAAAAAAATGGAATGTTCCTTTTATATAATACAGGAGTTTAAACATGGGCGGTATTCATGGAAAATCAAAGAGTGAGGAATCAAGTCAAGTCGATTCAAGACAGTCAAATGCTTCAAATGTTATAGACGGCGGAATAGGTTCAACTATTTCAATGACTCAAATCACTGGTTCTGATCATGTTACAATGACCGACCATGAAGCAGTAAACAGAGCCTTTGATCTTGGGGAATTGATTCTTGATAATAGTACCAGTTTTATAAATGATTCACTTGACTTTGTTCAATCTAACTCTGACCGAAATTATGATTTTGCCGAAAATGTGGCAATTCCTTTAAACGCACAAATGACGGAAGATTTCACAAGATACGCTATAATTGGCGCGGTTGTAATTTCTCTTGGTTATTTTGCCACTAAAATAAAATGGACTAAATAAGGAGTTTAAAAATGGCTACCAATATATATGTGACAAATCCCTATTACGTTAATGATTTTGAAATCTTTTTAAATGATTGTTCTGTAATCGTTGAAAATGCTTTGAAACTTTTACCCCTTACCGAGTTAATATGGATGTATGAAACTCGAAATATCTTGCAGGATCATGCCGATAATACACCGGCTTTTAAAACCTTGTGGGATTTCAACCATGATAATATTTTTGAAACGGTTGACGATCCAGAAACACCAGGAAATGAATTAATTCAATTAACGGACGGTTTTGTTGATTCTATGAACCAACTTATATCTGAAAGGCAATAAAATGAATATGTTACCTAAAAGTCATCAGTCTTTACAAACTTTGAAGTTTCCTTTCATTGCTAATCAAGAAATTAATGTTCCTGTAAATGGAACATATTTCAAGTATGAATCCGGCTCAGGAGAAATTTCAGTAAAAACCACTGAGGGATTGAATATAAAAAGAGACGTAGGCGGAGCTATTAAATGCTCTGAATTTTCTGAATTAAGAATACAAGATTTATCCGGCGCGGACGATACAAAAGTTTTCACTATCGGATATGGAGAGATAAAAGACAACTCCGTTTCTGGTACTATTGACGTAGATACAATTGGTTCGATTATTGATCCTGTTTTAATTGGTGCAAATCAAGATTTAGATTCTATAAATGGTAAAGTTTTTAGAGGTGGTAAAAGTGTTACGGGTGCAGGCGGTAATTATGTGCATATAGGTGTAAGAAACCCTGCTTTATCAGGCATAAATATTTTTATTGATAATATTAATAGTATAATGACTGACGGCGGGAGTTATGGCTCCTCACAATTAACCATGACTATAATTAATGATTCCTCACTTTTAACACCTCAAGATTCCTTGAACCATAAAATTAATGAATCAACTGGGGCGGGAAAAATAGTGTCAGGAATACATACTTCTATTTATGGTACTGAATACGATTATTTTATAGCACCCACAGGTTCTCAATTTAACCTTAATTTAAAAAATAGTATTTTAATCCCTCCTGATTACACTTTATTTTTAGTGTGTAAAATGACAACAATTTACATGAATGCAAGTTTTGAATGGCGAGAAAAAGCAATTTAAAAGGATAAAATTATGAATGAAAAAATAACAATGCTACCAAAAGATCGCCAAGCACTTCAAACAATTAATTTACCTTTTATTGCTAATCAACAATTAACAATTCCAGTAAATGGTAACTATATCAAGTATGAATCCGGCACAGGTAGCGTTAAAATAATTACCAATGAAGGCGTTGACATTGTTCGCGACGTGGGCGGAGCTATTAAATGTACTGAATTTATTGAAGTAAAAATTCAAGATTTATCAGGCGCGGACGACACAAAAGTTTTCACTATCGGATATGGAGAGATAAAAGACAACTCCGTTTCTGGTACTATTGACGTTGATACGATTGGATCAATTACAGACCCGGTTAAACAATATAAAAATTTTGCAAGTGAAAACGGAAATTGTTTTATAGGTTATGCAAGCGGATCAAATATCGGCGCAACATATTCACATGGTTTTTTAAATAATCCAGTCGATTCACTTGTTAATTTAAAACTTAATAAAATAACCGTTCAAAATCAGGAGGGTGCCTCATATCAATTTAAAATGGTTGAAAAATCTGATATGACTTCACTTACTAATCAAACGACTTTAACTAATAAAAAATTAGGGGAAGCGGTTGGATCTGGTAAATTATACGGAGGCGTTCACTCAGCCCAATTAATTGATACTGAAATACATAAATTTATTGTAAACAATGATGAAGATAATAAATTTAAGTTTGAAAATCCTATTATTATTACCCCTGATAATAGTTTTGGAATTGTGTTACATGGTACTACTGGGGTCCAAGTTAATGTCTTATTTGAATGGGAAGAAATAATAATATAATTTTTAAAGGAGATTTAAAAATGAATCAAAAATTAATTACAGGCTTAATCGCAATCGGCGCAGGTTTACTTTTTTTCGTACTCGGAGAGGATGATAAAAAAATCTCAGATAAACCAGAATTAGAAAAAGAGCTTGAATCAATTCCAGATATTGAGCCGGAATATGTAGAACCAGAACAGCCCAAAAACTTTTTTACTGCCCGCTCCCAGGCGATCCTTTCCACTTGCCACCCTGATTTAGTTCTATTATTCAATGAAGTTTTAAAGGAAATGGATTGCACTATAATTGAAGGTTATCGAAATAAATCAAATCAAGATGAAATGTTTGAGAAAGGTAATTCACAATTACAGTTTCCAAACAGCCGTCATAATGTCAGCCCTTCTCAAGCGGTTGACGTAGCCCCATATAATAAAGAAATACATGGAATTGACTGGAATGATACAGCGACCTGGGATATTTTCGCGGGTGTTGTAAAAAGAATTGCTACTGAAATGAATATATCCGTAACCTGGGGCGGAGACTGGCAAACTTTTATTGATAAACCCCACTGGGAACTAAAGGAATAATATGCAAGTATTAGGAGTAAAATTTACTGTAAAGGAATTGCTTGTCACTGGTGTAGCAAGCGCTGTCATTTTATACGGTATTAAGGAAATAGCTTTCGCAATTGATCCAGAATTAAAGGAAAAAGTTGACGTTTCAAGTGAAAATAATTTTGTCAACTCTTTTTTCATGGATAAAATATGGACACCGATAACAGGAATTGAACAACTTCCAGGTGCGTGGATATATGATAAAATAAACCCGAAAAAAGAAACTGAATATTCTTTGCCTAATTCTGGAATGAGTTCTGAGGACTTAGATTTTGGAAATGATTCAGACGGATTAGCAGAAACGGAACTTGAAGATATCGCAAACGATCCGAATTGGTATTAAAGGAATAATTCAAAATGGTATTTCATCAGGCGGAAATAAATATTATAATTGGTTTACTCGTATTTTTTGGAACAGGTATCTTTACCACAAATTTTTACTTTATTAAAATGGCAATTAATAACAATATTAGAATGACTAAAATTGAAACATATTGTCGAGCTGTCCAAGATAATAAGCATGATGATCTAAGATGGGTAGATAACCAAATTGATAGACGACAAAAACATGGTAAAAATAGAAAAACAAAATGGCGATTTAAAAAAAATGAAAAAATTAAAAAAATATAAAGCTATTGTTAGGTGTAAAAAATTTAGGAATGTTACAACCATAGTTTCTAAATATTATACAAAAACTGAATTTATAAATGACCTTAGAAAAAACGGTTATATAGTTTATAACGGAAACATAACTTTAATTAAATAAAAGAATATCAGATTAAATTGGTGTCCTCTCCTTCGCCAATATAAAAAAGATATTAGCCGATCTTTTTACCCGCCATTTTCGTAATCGATTTTGGCGGGCTTTTTCTCGCAAAAATAAACTGCACAAATAAAACCTGTCTTTTAAAACCTGAAAAAATCCACGAAAAAAGCGCGAAATAAAAACCTTCATTTTAAAACCTGTAAAAATCCACGAAAAAAACGCGAAATAAAAACAGTGAAAAAAATATGAACGTAATTGGGTCCATTTT
>Ga0307987_1001584_pt1 | contig 12458 bp, 5 predicted proteins | sample EllFjometagen181_FD_203157 | JGI IMG/M metagenome (GOLD analysis project Ga0307987, IMG submission 203157) | Marine microbial communities from Ellis Fjord, Antarctic Ocean - #181 | ecosystem: Environmental > Aquatic > Marine > Unclassified | place: Southern Ocean | collected 2014-10-08 | reverse complement strand
GCCGTTCTGGATACCGACACCTACAACGAGGTGGACGACCAGTTCGCCCTCGCCTACGCCCTGCTCTCCCCCGAGGTCTGCGACCTGGAAGCGGTCTATGCCGCCCCCTTCCACAACAACCGCTCCAACGGTCCGCTCCAGGGCATGGAACGCAGCTACGACGAGATTCTCCGCGTCATGGAGCGCATGAAGCGGCCCGCCGACGGTCTCGTCTTCAAGGGCTCCACCAGCTACCTGCCCGCCCCCGGCGAACCTGTGGACAGTCCCGCCGCCCGCGATCTCATCGCCAAGGCCAAGAGCTCGGAAGAGCCGCTCTTCGTGTTGACCATCGGCGCGCCCACCAACGTCGCCAGCGCCATCCTGATCGACCCGGAGATCATCGAACGCATTGTCGTCGTCTGGCTTGGTGGCCAGCCGCACACCTGGCCCACGGCCCGCGAGTTCAACCTCCAGCAGGACGTCCCCGCCTCCCAGGTTCTCTTCGATTCCGGCGTCCCCTTCGTGCAGATTCCGTGCACCAACGTCGCCGAGCATCTGCGCACGACTGTCCCCGAGCTTGAGGCATGGCTGCGCGGCAAGGGCAACCTTGGCGATTACCTTTGCGACATCGTCGCCTCCTACAGCGACAACCACTTCGCCTGGTCCAAGGTGATCTGGGACATCTCCGCCGTTGCCTACCTGATCAATGCCTCCTGGGTACCCTCCACCCTCGTTCACGCCCCCATCCTCACCGAACGCATCACCTACAGTGCCGACTGGAACCGTCCCCTCATGCGGGTCGCCACCCACTGCAACCGCGATGCCATCTTCCGCGACCTCTTCACCAAGTTCGCCGGGGTGTGATCCACGTGCAGAACGCCAGGGCAACGCCCTGGCGTTCACACCGCCGTGCGTCCGGCACCGGCACGCGCCATGGGGTATGGCTATTCCGCGACCCAGACATCGGCGGGATCATCTGGACGGGAGCCACCGACCACGCGCCCCTTGGGGCTGATCATCACCAGATGCGCGCTGCTCAGATCCGCCACGCCCATGCCTTGGCAGCGGAAGGCCCAGAACTGCCGGATGCCGACCGCCATGCGGTGACGGAGGTCGTAGTCCTGGGCCAGGAACGTGGGGTCCATCACGAGGTAAAGCACCACATTGCCGCTCTGTTCCTTGGCATAGAGCCGCGTCCCGATGCGCCCCCCAACCCGGCGGTGCTGGGTCTTGAGCCACTCGGCGAAGGCGCGCAAAGCCGGTTTGATCTCCGCCGGAGTCGGCGCGGGGCGCACGTCATAGGTCGGCTTGCCCACTCGCGTTGCCACACGCAGCACCGGCGCCGACTCCGGCGGGTCCTCCACAGGCTCTGCTGCCGGTTCTGGCCCGGCGAGGGCGGGGACCGGCTTCTCGGCAGCGGCAACCGCCTTCTCAGCGGCCTCGATCTTGGTCTCGATCAGGCGATTCACCTGCTTCTGGACGTCTCGCATGGCCATCTGTCTCGCTGCCTCGCGCGGAAATAGGGCCACCGTATCATGGCGACTGACCCGGTGGATCGGCATCACCAACGTGCCGTGTTGGGTCCGCAAGGTGATCCGCCCATCGGCGAACTTCTCCAACCGCCCCACGATTTCCCCACCAGCACGCAAACGCACATGGTATAGACGCCCCATCTGCGGCTTCGGAGCCTGGGCCAGACGTTTGCGCAAGCGTTCCTCGAAGTACGTCTCCAGTCCCTGCCGTTCCGAGGCGTCCAGCGCCACTCGGTAGCGCCGACGCTTGGGCTTCTTGGCCTTCGCCCCCTTTTTGGGGGCAACGCTATCCTTGCTCCTGCCGCCCGTTGAGTCGGTCAACTCGATCACCTTTGCGATCAGTTTGGGGGTGGCATCTGCCGGATCTTCCGGGTCCAGATCCCGCCGCTTCTCAAAGTCGTCCGGCAGCAGGTCGTGGTCCCCATCCTCGTAGCCGTAGATGCGAATGTCATCGATGTAGCTGGTTCCCCGGAACTTCAGCGCCCGAATGGAGAGCAACTCGATCTCGGGATGCAGCATCCGGAGGTCCGCCAGCAGGTCACGGCGCACCACGATCCAGCGTTCCGCAAAGTCCTCCAGCGGCAACTGAATGACCGGCTCCCTGACCAAGGCGACCATGGGCCCGTTGCCGAGCGTGTAGCGCAGGTGGATCACGCCCTCGCTTGTCTCGCACTCCGCGTAGTGGTAGAACCGCTCGACGTCCATCCGCATCCGCCACTGAACGACTGCCTTGCCCTCGACCGGTTCCTCGGGACGGAATTCATAGCCCGTGTCGTTTCCGCCAAGCAAACGGATTGCCCGGTTCTTGGCGTCGTCGGGATCCACGGTATTCCGGAATTCCGCCGGCGGGTCGTCGTCCCACAGCCCCCAGCCGCCGGTCTTGCCGTCTTCCGCGTCCTCCAGCACCACACAGGTGTAGCGCAGCTCATCCCGGAGACGACTTCTGCGGCCCGCTGCACATAGTGAGTGATGCGCCGCGATCAGCAGAAGAACCGCCCACACACCGTCCCCAACCAATCGGCGACGCCCCAGTTTCTTCCCTGCAATCCCCATCCCAGCCTCCGCCGACCTGATTCTGGCCGTTGTTCTGGCACCCATGCCAGGCACCAACCCGTACCGCACTACCGCGAGATCCCAGTCAAGATACACGGCCCCAGTCCATTATCCACCAGCCGGAACGCAACTTGGGTGCCGCACATCACCGATACAGACGCCTCATGGGATGCCGACATTGGCCGCCCCCCGCCAAGACTGCCCGATCATACAGGTCCGCACAACCACGGGGGCGGCTACTCCGCAACCCAGACATCGGCGGGATCATCCGGACGGGAGCCCCCGACCACACGTCCCTCGGGGCTGACCATCACCAGGTGCGCACTGTTCAAATCCGCCACTCCCATGCCTTGGCAACGGAATGCCCAGAATTGCTGAATGCCAACCGCCATGCGGTGACGGAGGTCGTAGTCCTGGGCCAGGAACGTGGGGGCCATCACCAGATAGAGCACCACGTTGCCGTTCTGCTCCTTGGCATAGAGCCGGATTCCGACCCGGCCCCCGACCCGGCGGTGCTGGGTCTTGAGCCACTCCGCGAAGGCCTGCAGGACGGGTTTGATTCCGGCTGGCGTCGGCGCGCGGCGCACGTCGTACTTCGGCCTGCCGACCCGCGTTGCCACGCGCAGGACCGGGGGAGGCTCCTGGGTTTCCTCAGCGGTCTCCACCCCGTCTTCTGCGGGCACCACCGGTGCGTCCGGCAGCACGGCGGGGGTGACCACTGGCTGCTCGGCCACCGCTTCGGCGGCCTCGATCTTGCTCTCGACCAGACGGTTCACCCGCTTCTGCACGTCCCGCATGGCCATCTGCCTCGCCGCCTCGCGCGGAAAGAGCGACAGTGTATCCTGGCGACTCACCCGATGAATCGGCATCACCAGCGTGCCGTGTTGCGTCCGCAGGGTGATCCGCCCGGCCGCGAACTTCTCCAAACGTCCCACGATCTCCCCACCCGCACGCAAGCGCACGTGGTATACACGCCCCTTCTCCGGCTTCGGGGCCTGCGCCAGGCGTTTGCCCAGCCGTTCCTCGAAATACGTCTCCAGCCCCTGGCGTTCCGCTGCGTTCAGCACCACGCGATAGCGCTGCCGCTTGGCCTTTCTGCTCTTCCTCTGGCCATCTTTGGGCTCGCCCTTGCCCTGCGCCGGGGCCGTCAACTCGATCACCTGCTCGATCAGCCGAGGAGTTGCGTCGTTGGCGTCCTTCGGGTTCAGCTTCCTCTGCTCCTCGAAAGCGTCGGGCAACAGATCGTGGTCCTGGTCGCGGTAGTCGTACACCCGGATATCGTCCACCATCCCACTTCCCCGAACCATGATGGCGTGAACCGCCTGCAGCTCAATCTCGGGATCGGCAGCCCACAGGTCTGCCTGGATGTCACGCCGGACCGTCGCCCACTTCCACATGCCCGTCTCGCCACCAAGCGCATGCCTCGAGTACCTATCCTCGACAAAGCTGTGCGCTTCATCGCCGGGCGCGTACTGAACGTATACCTTCCCTGCCGAGGTCTCGCACTGAACGTAGATCGTGTATCTGCTCGTGAACTTCATCCGCCACTGGAGCTTGCAGCAGCCCTGCTGATCCTCCGGCAGCGTGAGCCGGAACCCGCAGGCCGAGGTCCCGTCTTCCGGCCTGAAGACGACCACGCGGTTGTCCTTGCCGCCAGGCTCCGGCTCGCTGGCAAGCGTGCCGGGCCCCCTGGTGTCGTATACGTCCCAGCCTGGCAGGGCGGCATTCCCGCCATTCTCCAGCACAACGAAGGTGTATTCCACCGCATCGCGCTGCCGACTGCGAAGGCGGCTCCCTTGCGCCAGGGCACCAACCACGGCCAGGCAAAGCACTGCCAGCGTGCGCCACCTGCCCGGTGCCCGACTGCACATGATCTGAGACAACTGCTGCATCCCCCAATCTCTCCTGGTCGCTCGTTCGCTTGCTTCCCAGTGGATCGCGCCGACTTGCGTTGGAGGGGAAACGCGCCAACCGCCCCCTTCATTGGGGGAACCCGCTCTTCCCCTGCCTTACCGGGCAACACCGAAGGAGAATCGACCCGGGAACGGCCCTCCGTGCACAGTCACTTCGCGGCAGGCGCCACCCGGAGACGGCCATAGAGGGAGGGGTTCTGGAAGTTGTCGCCGGTTCCCTGCCAGATAATCTGAGCCTTGCGTCCCTTGCCGGTGTCGTCATCGTCCAACGCCAGGTCGAGGCCAAGAGTCTGCCGCCCAGCCCAATCGACTGGAATGAGGAACTCGGCCTGCCAGCCGCCAGCGCCAGCGCGCACTGCCACCTGGGTGCCCTCGGGCACCCGTCCTTCGAGCTTCGCAGGCCTCCCCGCCAGCGGTGCGCGCAGGAAGATCTGATAGACACCCGCTCCCACCGCATCCAGCCCCACTTCGTCCTCGGGCCGCAGGTCCAGGAACAACTCCAGACAGTCCCCAGACCATGCTCCCTTTGCCGACGGGCGCAAGGGACCAGGATCGGTTGCGCGCACTGCCACGTAGAGCCCTGCTGGCACTCGTGCCGCCACAAACTCAGCCGAAAGGTCCTCCGGGCCACGCCACGCGTCCTTCGCAGCCGTGCTCGCGAAGGGATCGGCGACCCCGATGGCCACTTGGCGACGCCGGTTGAGACCCCACGGTTTGAGCCCGGAAAAGTCCGCCGGATCGCCGTCCAGCACGGGCATCTGTTCGAGGATCGGCAGGACGAACTCGCGCCGTGTCTTCCCCGTTTCCCGCAACATCAAGCTACCCACGAAGCCAAAGCCGCCGGCATTGGCCACCACCATCTCGTCTCCCGGTTCCAGCCAGACGCTTCCCGGCACGCGTGCGTAGCCATAGACACGCCGCTGCCCTTCCGGCGTACCCACTGGCTTCGGCACCAGCTTCGCCTCCGCCAAGGGCACCAGTTCAAGCAGTTCGGCTTGCTTGCCGCGACGATGGGACAGCTCATAGGTGCCGAGGACGCCATACAGGTCGCCGACGACGCCCGTCCGCAGCTCGATCAGCACCTCGTAGTGGGACGGCCGGATGCCCTGCAGTTTCCAGCCCAATGCATCGCCCCTGTCTGGCAGACCATAGACCTGCCGATCTCCATGATGGAGTGGAGACGTATGCTTCTTCACCGGCCGCTTGGGTTTCGCCTCATGCGCCACAAAGCAATCCGTCACTGGCAATACCAGTTCGCTGGCGTCTACCTTGGCCGCAGCAAAGAACGCGGCTGGAGCCGTGATCGTCAGCGGGTCGCGGCCTGCTTCCAGGCTGAGATCTCCCTCTGTCTCAGCCGATACCGGGTTGCCCCAGATATCCAGGATCGCCCCTCGCCCAAGGGGCGGGAAGCGCACCTGCTTCGTCCCCCGGTCCGCATACCACAGCACGCCTTTGACCGTCTTGCCTCGCCGCCACAGGTGCAGATGCAGGCGACTCAGTCCCAAGTCCACGCGTTGCCAATACTCGAACCCCGCCAGTTGCTCCGCCGCCGAAGCCACGGCGAGGGCGGCAAGACGCGGCGAGGAATCCCGACAGAGCAGAGGCAGGTTGCTGGTCACGCTGGAGTACCAGAACAGCCGTTCCACGCCACCCGCCACATTCAGGTAGTAGTGCCGCACCGTGAAAGCGGCCGCATCGTCCTCGGGAATGGGACGGTAGGGCCAGCTGGCCTGCCAGTTGGGAGCCAGGTTCTCGGGTGCCCGGGCCAGAAGCTCGGCCGTAGTCGCCGGGCGAACCCCAGTGCGCCTGTCGTTCCAGTATCCCACCTCCGTGTTCCAGACCGGCAGGTCGCCGACGCCGTGGTTGGTGGCGATCTCGTGCAGCCTGCGCAATCGCCCTTCCAGATTCGCCGCTTCGGGCGAAGAGGGCGTGGTGTAGGCATGGAAGGAGAGAACGTCCATGTAGGGCCCCGCCCCTTTGCTCAGGATGTCCTCGGTCCAGGTCAGGAAGTCCCCCGTGCCGGAGCCAGCCACGATCCGGATCTCTGGGCCGACTTCGCGCGAGACCTCGTAGGCCGCCTTCTGAAGAGCCACATACTCTTCTGCGGTGCCCTTGAAGAAGCCGGCGTTGGGTTCGTTCCAGACCTCGAAGTGACGGATTCGTCCCCGAAAGCGGGTCATGTATTCCCGGCAGTAGTCGCGCCAGTCGGAGAGTTTCTTCGGCGGATAGGGCGCGCCCGCGCCGGTGTAGTGCGATGCGTCCGGCCGCGTGGTCGCCCAAGTGGGCGTATAGGCCAACACGCCAAGCACCTCGAAGCCTTGCTCGCGGAAGCGGTTCACCTTGGCGGATGTCTTCGAGAAGTCGAACTTCCCCTTTGCCTCGCGCTCATGTTGGTTCCAGGTGTCCCCAGTGTCCCACAACCGCACCCATTTGAAACCGGTCTGGTACATCTCCATCAGGCCAGCGGAGTGCACGCCGAAGGGCGAGGTCACCGGCAACTGCGGGGCCTCGGGCACAGACACCACGGCCAGGGCCAGCTCCCCTCCATACGCATGGCCTCGCCAGCTCGTCTCAAACCGAGCGAAGTGCACGCCATTGCGCGGCGCGGGAAACACCACCGTCAGCTTCCCCGTGCCGCCAGCCGGCGCCGCCAGGTGTACCACCTTCGCCGTGATCTGCTTCCCGGTCGGCCCGGAGAGCACCAACTGTCCGGTCAACGCAGTCGGCACAGCCAGGAACGAATCCACCCGCACGGTCACTTCCATCTTCTCGCCCCGCCGATACAGATGGCGTTCGCGGGGCGTGGACAGCGAGAAGGCAAGTGAATCCTCCTCCTGTGCGGGCAGGATCTTCACCTGATTCACCTCCGCCCAGCTGGACTTGGCGCCGATCATGATCTTCTGTCCCCCGCTCAGCGACACGGCCCGCAAGCCCTCCACCACACCCACATGATGGGGCCACTTGCCCGGTGTCCGTTTGGGTGGCAAGCCCGGCTTGCCCCGGAATGTCAACGCCTCTTCCTCACCCAACACCTCAGTCCAGAAGCGGTACCGGCTCACCACATTCAACGGGTTCGCATCGGTGTTCCCGGTGCGCACGCTCAGCTCCACCCGGTAGACGCCCTTGGGGAGATCTGCGGGCAGCGCCCAGGTCAGCACCTCCTTGCCAGTCCGGATCACGTGCGGCGGAGATGTCTCACCCGCAGCCGCATGCAAACGTGCCGCCTTCGCCCCGGCCAGAACCGCCACGGGTTCCGCTGCCCATACACCCGCCATCAGCACCGTCAACGAAGCCACCATCCACTGCTTCACCATGATGCATCTCCATCAGGAACACGCACTGCACAAGAACGAAACCGATCACCTACTGTTCCCTCGCGCCACACTAACCGCAAGTGCAGCACGAAGCACCACGGCCAGCGCAGAGCCGTTGCTGTCGCCATCCTCAGTTCTCAGCGGAGCTACTTCTTGGCGGACAGGTCTTGCTTCGTCCTGACGAAGGAGAACTTGGGCTTCTTCATCCGGGCCGGCTCGCCGCCGATTTCCAGAATGGGATAGGCAAAGAAGTTGATTGGCCCGAGAGCGGGGCCGGGCTCGAACACGAGATCCCGACCACGACTGAACTCCACCCGGTTGGCCGGATGGTGCCCGAAGTAGTAGGTCGCCAGAGCCGTGTACTTGTCACCTTCGCTGATATCGACCGGCCACCATGTGCCATCGGTGTAGAACTCCGCCCAACAATGGTAGCCATCCACCCCCCCTTCGTCTCTCGATGAGGGAATGCCCGCACCGATGGTGAAACGCGCCGGAATGCCCACGGCCCGTGCCAGAGCGATGAAGTAGGAGTGGAAATCCGTGCAGTTGCCAGTGCGTACATCGCACGCATACACGGCATCGCCTTGGCCCCAGCCCTTGCCAGCCTTGGCGTAGCGCATGCGGTCGATCACATGGTCGTACAGCGCCCGCGCTCGCATCAGGTCGCCCTCCTTACCCTTGACGACGCCCCCGGCGATGGCCCGGAACGTGTCGTTCGCCGGCACCATCTTCTCTGCGGCAAGATACTCGCCAGCCTTCAGTGCCGGGGCAGCATACGCACCCGTTTCCAGGCGCTGCACGTGGAAGCGGATCTCAATGGCCTTGCCACTGTCTGCCGGAGTGAATTCCAGGAGAAATGCCTGGTTGCCAAACTTGGCCTCACGCACGGTGCGCCGCGTGCCCGGAGCGCTGACCGAGAGGAGCTTGACGGTCTGGAGCCGATTGGTCGGCGGCACGGGAATCCACGCGCGCGCCTTCGCCTTCATCTCGGGCAGGGTCGCCCGATACAGGAACTCGAACTCGTCACGTTCCCTGACGACCCCGAGCAAGGCCTGGGACGCGCCCTCCACATCGGCCTTGAGCCAGGTTTTGTCGGCCTTCTGTTCCCACACGTACAAGGGTTGCCCGTTGATCTTGTGGACGGTCGTCTCGGTGACCTTCATATCGCCAGGGTCGCCGACAAGGAAAAAGTCCACATCATAGACATTCCCGTTCGCGGTCGCCAAATCCACACAGGCGAAATGGCGGCGCGGCCCGAGATTGGCCAAATACTCGGTGTGAACCCGGACCAGCTTGAGCAGGAGCTTCTCCTCGCCATACGCGAGGTCGAAGTACCCCTTGCCCAAGCGGGTCCGGTCTTCAATGTGCTTCTCAATGCCGTCCTGAATGTCTGCCGTCACCACGTTGGGGACAACGCTGGGGACGCGAGAAGGAGGTGTTTCCGCAACCTTCGGCTTCGAGCCGCAACCCGCTAGCAGAACACAGATACTCACACCAGCCGGTAGCGCTTTTCGCCAGTTCACGGTAGACCTCCCTCAGTTCACACGCAGAACGCCACAGAGAACATCGAACCTATTTGGGGTGCTCGCCCTTCGGATGCTCGTCCTTCTTCTTCTCGTCTACGGTCTTCTCGGCTTCCTTCTTCTCATTCGCGATCTTCTCGTTCTCCATCATCTCTGCCTGATTCTCCGGCTCGACGATCGGCTCGACCTTCTTCTTGCATCCCACCAGGCTGAGCGAGATGAGCCCCGCGAACAGCATCAACACGACGATCCTTGTTGCCTTCTTCATCGTTCCATTCTCCTTTTGAGCTTTGGGAACCTAGGTACACAGTGGCACGCCTTGGATGCTCTTGAATGTGCGCGTACCACACGACAGGACAGGGGAATATCATCATCTCTCTCTCGGGGACCTCGCAAGGACGACTGGTACACCCAGCCATGGGGAGCATACGTGTGCAAGCTGCCAATTTCCACCGCCGGCTCTGAGAACGGCACGCATGCCCGAGTTGCACCATGGCTGCGAGACCCCGAACTGACACTCCCCTCATCATGCCGGAGCCCACGCCGTCACGCCAGCGTGGCTAGTGGCGGGAGGACGGCTCAGCCACGAATATGATAAAATACTACTAAATGATAGTGCTTGTGCTTGACTATCCCTCCCGTTGATCATATATATACTTACATATGTTAGTCTGTATGAGATTCAGATAATGCTCGCGATTTGCCATACCCACTACTCCCTGCAAACTGGAATCGGCTCGCCCAGGCAATGGCTGGAAGCCGCCGCCAAGCATGGCTACACGGCCCTTGCCATCGCGGATGTGAACGGGCTCTACGGCGCGGTTGAGTTCGCCCAAGCAGCAGTCGCAGTCGGCGTGCAGCCGATCATCGGAGCCACTCTTCTCCTGGATCGGGATTCCTCCTGCATCGTGCTCGCCCCAAACGACACCGCGTACCGGCAATTGTGTCGGTTGCTGACTGCGCGCCATATGCACAGTTCGTTCGACTTGGAGAAGGCAGCGACCGGAGAGCTCGGCGAGCTGGTCTTCCTGTCTAGGTACGGCCGCGTGCTGCACACTCTTGCCCAGCTTGTGCCTGCCGGGAATCTCTTCGCGCTGGCGCCCGCCACCGGCAACCTGGCCCAACCCTTGCTCTGGGACCATCTTCCCCATGGTTGCCGACGCGCATTCATACCCGACGCATGGTTTCTGAACGAGCGCGAACGCATCCCCTTCACCTACTTGCGTGAACTTCGCACGCGCGGCAAGGGCGATGATTGTCTGCTCGCAACCCACGTCGGAGCCGTTCTGCCCGATGCCAACCAATGGGGGCGCCAGTTCTCCGACCAAACCACAACTCAGGAACTCATCGAACGCTGCCGTTTCCGCTTCCCCTTCGGCACCCTCCGCCTGCCCCGTATCGCCCTCCCCCGCGATGTCAGCGCCGCCGATCACCTCGGATTCCTCTGCCATCTAGGCATCGAGAAGCGCTACTCAGGCACAGTGCGTCCCCAGGCCGAGGAACGCCTGCAGCGGGAGCTTCAGATCATCATCCACAATGGCTATGCGGACTACTTTCTCTACGTCAACGAGATCATCGAGTTCGCCCGCAGGCAACACATCCCCACCGGAGTCCGGGGATCGGCCGCATCCAGCATCGTCAGCTACGTGCTAGGGTTCACCGAATGCTGCCCCATCGAGTACGATCTCTACTTCGAGCGCTTCATGAACCCCGGCCGGCGGGACTGTCCCGATATCGATATCGATATCGCCGACCATCGGCGCGACGAAATCATCCGTTTCTGCTACGACCGCTGGGGGGAGAAGCACGTGGCCATGGCTTCCACCATCCAGTTCTACCGCACCCGGGGCGCCCTGCGCGACGCCGGGCGGATCCTGCGCCTGCCGACGGACAAGATCAGCGCCCTGATCGAAGCCTCGGATGGAGATCGCCAGTGCCCCGATCTCTACCGGATCGCCGCCCATCTCGTGGGCCGGCCCCGCCATCTGGGCATGCATTGCGGTGGACTCTTCATCACCCCCGAACCCATTACCGATGCCGTGCCTCTGGCCATGGCCGCCAAGGGCGTCCGCATCACCCACTTTGAAAAGGATCAGGCGGAAGCCGTGGGACTGATCAAAATGGACCTTCTCGGCAACTCCGCCCTCTCCATGATCGACGAGGCCAAACACTGGCTGCAAACGGTCGGCCGCGAACTGTCCGAGCCAGGTCCCGCGCTGGATTTCAAGGTCAACCGACTGTTTGCCCAAGGCGACACTCTTGGCATCTACCAATGCGAGTCTCCCGGCATGCGCCAACTCTGCAAGGCCATCGCTCCACGCACGCCTCGGGAAGTGGCCATGACCCTCAGCCTCATCCGTCCCGGCCCCGCCGCCGCCGGCATGAAGGATGCCTTCGTGGCCCGCCGCCGTGGCCTGGAATCGGTCGATTACATCCACCCTCGCATGGCCGATTTCCTTGGCGACACCTATGGCGTCATGCTCTACCAGGAGGATGTGATGAAAGTCGCCGTCAACCTGGCGGGCTACACGCTGGCCGACGCGGATGTGCTCCGCCGCGCCGTCTCCAAGGCCCGCAGTTCCCAAGCCTTCGCCGACGAACACCATCGCTTTGTCTTCCAGAAAGCCCAGGCCGCCGGCATCCCCCACGAAACGGCCGACGAGATCTGGGATGCGGTCTCCCGCTTTGCCGCCTATTCCTACTGCAAGGCCCACGCCACCGTCTATGCCCGGCTCGCCTGGCTGATGGCCCGGCTCAAGGCGCACCATCCCCGCGAGTTCTACGCGGCCTGCCTCAATCGCCACAAATCCATGTACCCAGCCCGGGTCTTTGTCTGGGATGCCCTGCGTCACGGGATTCCCGTCCATGCGCCGGACATTCTGCTTTCGCAAGCCAACTGGACCCCGGTCCTGCACGGCGTACGCGCCGGGCTCGAGCTCATTCGCGGCATCAGCGAAGCCACCAGAAAGCGTCTGCTCCAGGAACGGACGCAGCAGCCATTCCACGACCTCGCCGATCTGGTCCGGCGCATCCCTTTCCGCAAAGGAGAAGCCGAACGCCTGATCCTCGTGGGTGCCTGCCGCACCTGGGGCACCCGCCCGGACCTGCTGAGCGAACTCCGCGAACTGAGCCAGTCCGGTCGCC
>Ga0307987_1001583_pt1 | contig 12459 bp, 10 predicted proteins | sample EllFjometagen181_FD_203157 | JGI IMG/M metagenome (GOLD analysis project Ga0307987, IMG submission 203157) | Marine microbial communities from Ellis Fjord, Antarctic Ocean - #181 | ecosystem: Environmental > Aquatic > Marine > Unclassified | place: Southern Ocean | collected 2014-10-08 | reverse complement strand
AACGTAACTTACCCTCTGTACTATCATTTGTGGGCATATATTAATATCATTCCCGTATTTATTAATAAGAGCTTCCTGACCCTCTTTAGCTAAAGTACTTGAATGATGTATTGCGTTAAATATCAAAACATACGGTTTGTTTGCAATTTTTGCCAAACCTATGGTGTCATCAATTGCTTGCAGATCAAAAAGATTAGGTCTACATGGGATAATGATAATATCTGATAGTTGTGACGCTATTTGTGCATCTCTTTGAGCGTGAGGAGGGGTGTCTATAAAAATCTCATCAATATTATTATTCTGAGCAACTTCTATAACATGCTTTAACCTTGTTGCAAATGAAGCTGTAACTATTGGCTCAATAGCAGCGCCTCTAATGTCACCCCATTTTGTAACACTTGCCTGAGGGTCTATATCTATTATTAAGGAGCTTTTGCCTTGTAGCTTTGATTGAACCGCCAGATTAATAGTAAGCGTAGTTTTACCAGCGCCTCCTTTCTGAGACATCACTGCGTATATTTTTGTATTATGTTTTATTGTCGACATGCCAATATATTAACTTGCAAAATTAAACAAGGCAAGACATTTTAATTTGCGGACAAAATAGAAAGAACTATTACTGAGTAAGTAATTCGTGTATCTGTGCTTCCGCACCCAGCGCATAAGTAAGAATAGCAGAAGCTTCACCCTTAGTAATTCGCTTGCCCTTAAACTCAGCAGGAAGCCATTTTCTTTGCTTCTTAGTTGGCACTTCATTGCGCCAATATCCAAGTTTAGTAGCTGAGTTATGCGTTTCATGCTTGTAGAGAAAATCATTACCAGCAGCGAGGGCCTGTAGTTTACCGCCTTTATAAACCAGTTGTGTTTCGATAAAATTATTATCCCTATTTTTACCACCACAAACAGCTAGCCAAATATCGTCATTCTTAAACACACAAGCCCAGCTATTAAAGCCAGTTGCTAACATTCCCTCATTACTTTGCTTTAAATCAGTCCAAGCAAAGGTCAACTTTTCAAGAAGGTTTATCTCACGCATGGTGAATTCCTCTAATATTCTCTGCTCTTTAGCTTCTACTTGACGTACCAGTTCTTGCGCTAAATGAGTATTGCATAAAGGACAGACTTCGGAGCTTTTAGGGATAGTCTTTTTACAAGCATGGCAGTATTTATGCCCTTCTTCTTTTTGATCCAAGCTAACGATTTGCTCTAAATTGCCATGTAGTATCGTTGAAATACCAAAATCTAATACAAGGCAATCAAACTTAACGATATTGGGGTACAGTCTTGTGTCAATAGTTCTCAGACCACGCCCTATCATTTGGATCATTGTAGACTTATAGGAACTGCTGCGGAGCAAGATAACACATGAGATTGGCGGATAGTCCCAGCCTTCTATCAAGATAGCGACATTGACTATTACTTGTAGTTTACCATTGGTTAAATTATCCAGCATTTTCTGTCTTTCTGAGGAAGGCATACTGCCACTAACTAAACCAACTTTAACTCGCTGGCGTTTAAACTCTTTGGTAATTTGGCTAGCATGCTTGGTATTAGAGCAGAATACTACAGTCTTACGTCCAGAAGCTCTATCCTTCCATTCTTTGACGACTTTGCTGTTCAGCGGGACAGTATTCATTATGTCTGCCATTTCTTGCTCACTATAATCACCACTAGCTTTGACCTTAAGAGCTTCTAATTTTTCTTTGGTTTCGCCTGTGTCAATTCGGTAGGTAACAGGCGGCACTAAATTACCATCAGCAATTAGTTCGTGTAGTTCTATCTGATCAGCGCAATTACTAAAGACCACTCCTAAACTGCTTTTATCACCACGCATAGGAGTAGCTGTTACTCCAAATAGTTTGAGGTTAGGGTTTATCTTTTGTGCATATTCTATAATTTTGAGGTAACTCTCAGCTGTAGCATGATGAGCCTCGTCTATTACCAGTAAATCTATGGCTGGCATATTCTCTAGATGCTCGTCTCTTGTAATGGTCTGAACCATAGCGAATATTACTTGCCCGCTCCAATCCTTATTCTCAGCATTGACTATGGAAGTTGAGACATTGGGGTTTACCTGCTTAAACTTATCCTGATTCTGCTCAGTCAGCTCGTCCCTGTGAGCAAGGACTAAAACTTTCATTTTAGAATGCATAAGACTTTTGATAACAGAGGAGAATATTATAGTTTTACCTGCGCCAGTAGGAGCTACCGTAACAGTGTTATTATGTTTCGATAAAGCATCTATGCTTTTAACTACAGATTCCTCCTGACGTGGTCTTAATATCATTTAGCTAATCAATTTAGTTGAACTTAGGCAAATGAATGTCTAGCTCAGCTTTACGCAAATAAGCCAAGGAATTAAGTACCTGACATGACTGGCTAACTGTTAGATGTTCACGCTTACTAAGACTAGAGAGTATCGCATCAATCATAGCTCCAATCTTGTCGGGGTTATTCAAGTCTATATCTAAACGCAAACTATCAGAATTAGGTATTAGCTCCTGAAAGACTAGCTCTATTGCCCAAGGTTCATTTGCTTCAAGAGCTTTTGATAAATTCTTATATGCGGCGGGACTTCTCTTATCGGTGAACTTTTTAAGCTTAGCTAGGGCTTCTTTAGGCTCAACAGGTCTACCCTGCTTGTTACCACTTATACCTTTGTTGTATTGTCCTGTATTGGATTTCATAATATTTTTATATCTATATTAATAATAACTTAATTGTAACATATCTCACCTGATAAATACACTCTACCCCCTGTAGAATACTGGCTTTAGTCGTGTTTTTGCAACAATGTATGTGAATGTGCTATTAATACCTCAATATCAACCAATAAAGTAGCTTATAGACCTGTTGTATGCTACAATAGAAAGATATAAAATGATCAATTCAATAAAGAACTATGACAAAATCAGAATTGCAGAAACAAAACGTTGACTCAAATGCAATGAATGTCGACATTGAAGAGATATCTAGTGCCTTTTCTATCAAGGATAATAATCGAAAGAAGCTACAACTTTCATCAGCACTTCTAACGCAAGTAATAATGGCTGGATACAATAACGATAACCAACAAGAAATACTTGATAATACTCTGGTTAGTATCAACGATATTAAACCCAAAGATGCTATAGAAGCTATGCTAGCAGCTCAAATGGTCGCTACGCATAATGCAGCAATGCAAAACCTAGAAAGAGCTAATGGTCTACTAAATAGTAAGGTATATAAGGAAATAGAACTTGGTAGTAAGGCGTTTAATGTAGCTAATAAATTAACTCGTACATACACTATGCAAATGGAAGCTCTGCAACGTTATCGTGGCAAAGGGGCACAAAAAATGGTTATAGAGCACGTCAATGTTAACTCAGGTGGTCAAGCTATTATTGGAAGTATTGAATCTAATAAAAAACTTCACTAGGGGTAGAGGGTAGAAAAAAATAATGCAAGATAAGCTCATAGAACAAGAAATAAGAACTAACTGCGGAGCAAAAACCCGTAAAGGACATCCTTGCAAAACAGCTCCAATTAAAGGTAGAAAACGCTGCCGTATGCATGGTTGCGCTAAAGGAAGTGGAGCACCTAAAGGTAGCCAGAACGCTTTAAAACATGGCTACTACACTAAAGAAAATATAGCCAAACGTTCTGAAATGCAAAAAATAATTAGAGACTTCAAGAAGTTGTCGGGAGAACTGAATGATCAATATTAAACAAAAGTACGCTAATGGATCGGATACAATATTGGATGATATGCAAATAGCTCAGCTTGAAGCTTTAGCGAATTATCTCCCAATGGAGCAAGTAGCTGGTTATTTTGATATTTCAGTAGATGACTTCCTAGTATTACAGAAAAAGGATAAAAGAGTTTCTATAGCTTATAAAAAAGGCAAGGTCAGAGGAATTTGCAAAGTAGCTAAACTTCTCTGGCAACAAATAGAAGATGGTAACCTTTCTGCCATGATATTCTTCCTCAAAAGTAGAGCTGGTTGGAGTGAAAAACCTATAGCAGAAGATCGGGATAAATTGCCTGCATTTGAACGCGTTAAGATAAAGTTTGAGACTCCTGAAGTTGAGACAGTTCAAATTGCTACTCCCAAACCTGAACGCTTGAAGTTAGTGAATATCGACAGACGGCCTGCTGGTCTAGTTATGCCGATTTCACTTAAAGTTATGGAAATGAGAAAGGTTGCCTAACTAGTATTAATGGTACACAATGACTATCTCGCGGGAGTAATGAACTTAATGTTAGTAGCATAAGTTTTCTTATTCTTATTATTGACCAATACTTCATAGCTAACTTTTTGTCCTATTATCAAAGTTTCTAACCCCACTTCTTGCAACTGGTTACTATGCACAAAAGTATCACCACTACCATCATCAGCCGTTAAAAAGCCGTATGCGCTCTTGTCTACGTATGACTTCACTTTACCTGTTTTCATATTTAGTACCTGTAATTAATATTTGCCTAAAATAGCAAAGTTTGAATTATTCGTATAGCTGAAAGTGACAATATTCCTAATCTATAAAAAGGCTGAGTTGCCTACTCTGCAGCCCCATTTGTATAATCCACTCCCATATTACTTAAAATCTTTTTCGCTTTAGTTACATAAAAATCTAAGTCTATATCATCAAACTTAAAATCATCTGGTATTTCCATCAAAGGTATAGCTCCAGTTGAGCCAGCTACTTTGCTATCATCCATGTTACGTAGCACATCTCCTTTAGAGCTATGATACCACCGCACTGTTTTTCCCAATCTTGCTCCTTGATAATACGCACCAAGCTTTGACTTTCTAAAAATTAAGAAGTTTCTTATGTCATGCTTCATAGAGTATATAGTCTCTTTGACTGGAATGTTATTTTTGAGATAATCTACTACGGCTTTCCTGCAAGCTGTTTCTATGCTATTGCGCATCAAGGAAGGCTCTTGCAACTCACCTTTATATTTTATCTCCCCATCTGTAGTAATACCTAAATAATTATTCACATGCGTTTTGTAAACGTCGTTGTAGGAAGAAAAAGTGGTGGTAAAATTGCAAAGCTTTTCCCAGTTTGCTACTATTTCATCTACTATCAAATCGTTGTCTTTGCTTGTATTCACTAATATCCCATCTGTGTTAGCAGATACAACAGCTATGTTGTTTGCTTCCAGTTCATCTATTAACATCAAGAGTGATAATTGACCCGTTAATGTTACATTTAATAATAAATCTGGTGAATATAAACTGCTATACTTAGACCCCAATTTACCAAACGTCCCATTCAAAATGATTTTACATGTCTGAGACTTTATTGCATCACCTATAGCCTTAGCCTCTAACCTCTCTGCGTAGAAACTCTTATAATCTTCTATGAATGCTTTGGGGTGGTTTCTGGGGACATAGCCGTTATTTATTATAATAGTGGGGTAATAGCTCACAACATCAATATCTAATAGTATTTTATTATTACTATCAAAATGAATACTATTCTCTTTTGAATGAATTCCTCCAATGCCTATACTATATATAGTATTACCTATTTTAACTTCATACGGGATATTATTAATTTTACCTTTTGCATTTAACGTGTATTCGTCAGCTTTAATGTTAGCAAAAAGCTCTACCAACACTTCGTTGGTAAATTCCAAATACTCTGGCGGATTATATTTGATCGTAGGTGCACCATAAGTATATCCCTCTTCCTTAAACTCAATCCCATATTTAGTATCGAATATTTTCTCAGCTATAGCAGGGTCAGACTTAGACATCAAATCTATATTATACTCTCGTGAAAAAACTTCTCTAATTTCTAGCTCACGGCTTATTTTATTGGTTAATGCTTCTGTTACTTCTACGTCATTTAAACAATATTCTCTAACTTCGATCATTTGTTCCTGTGTTAAAGGCTCTGCTGGGTCATAGGGCAAGTCTTGTAGCTTCTTAAAGCCAATCCTTGCTGCGTACGACTTCAAAGACACAGTAATGCTAGGTATTACCTTCATAATATCAATATGCTGTTTGGTATGACAGCGACGTACCCCGACATGCTGCATTATTTTCCATGTGGGTACATTTCTTGGCTTGTTGATCAAAGCATCAGAGGCTTTCTTTAAACCAGTTGCATTACAACCAGTTAAGGCGAAACTTATCATAGGTATGTCATAATTATTTGAATTAAAACCAACCGTTGTATAACGTGATAATATATTTCTAATATCTTGTATTTGGGTATTGTTAAAATAAGCATCATCGCTTATCTCGAAATATTGGCTTTTTCCATCACAGTAGAAATAAATTAAGAAGTAGTTGGGGTAGCACTCCACATCTAGGTACACTAATTTGTCTAAACAGCTAGTGTTTAACAGATCTTGTTTTGTATTTTTCATCGTAATTTCCTTTCTTTTTGTTAATCATTGATTGATTCATGTTGTTTTACAACTGACATCAACTGACTATTATATCACTCAGTTGTACTTGAACACCAGCATACAATTGGTATACAAGCATATTACAACTGAACTACTGAAAAAAACTGGAGTTACGCTAATGTGAAACGGACATACATAGTCCTCTACTGATATATTTATTATATTTATATATATATATTATTATTGTTATATTTAATATATATATAGTCAGTTGTTTCAGTTGTAAATGGTCTATAGCCAGTATATACAAAGCCTTTTTTGCACTACCGAAATTATATTTTTTCAGTTGTTCTCGGTTGTAACTCTATTTTTTCAGTTGTACTTTTTTAAAAATATTCAGGTGGTTTGTAATCTGGATGTTTTTGTACTAGAAATTTTCTATTATATTTTGAACGCACAACATCAAGCTCATTAAGCACCGACGCGACACCAATTGCCCCACCGCGTGGATTACCACCCAAGTCTAGTTTTAGGAATATGTCTGTTGCACTCAACCATTCATTCTTATTTTCCTCATCAGGATCATCTCTTTTGGGAAATATGTATCTGTCAATAATCAACTCTTTAAAGGGACAGGTCTTTACGTGCCTATCGTTATAGTTTTGTAACATTTTTTCCCCTTCTTGATCTAACCACCATTGCTCACCACTTTTATATAGTTCTAGAACCTGCGCCCATAATTGCTGCATATCAATATTATGTTTATAATCTACTGTAGTAATAGGTATTGTCCAAAAACGGGAGTTACCAGTTGGGTCTACTAAAAATTCATTGTCATTAACAGATGCGCAGAAAATAGTTCTCCTTGGTAGCACACTATCAGTACGAGCGTAAACTGGCCTAAATGTGTCTTTTCTACTGGTGAGAAATGCTTTTATTGCTGCTATATCCTTTTTCATTGTGCTATCGGCTTCACCAAGCTCAACTATAGCGTGACTAGTTACTGTAGAGATACTATCTTTTCTAGTTGGGTCTAGGGTAGCTCCTTCAAGAAAATACTCGCTTACTGGCTCAGGCAGCAGCTTTTTAAACCACGCTGTCTTACCAATAGATTGTTTACCTTGGAATATAAGAACGCCTTTAGAAAAGACTCCTTTTTCTTCTTCCATAGCTGCCATAACACTGATTAGCCATTTTCTAAGCAAGTGCTCTTTATCATCTTTTAAGAAATGCTCTGCTGTTCGTACTGTATCAAATATAGGCTGTAATCTGTCTATACCATCCCATTCCTTTGAGTTCACCCATTCTGATATTGGGTTATACGTGTTTAGTGACGCTAATTCTGTGCAGAAATTAGCGGAATTATGAGATTTACCAATATTATTAGCATCTAACAAACTCTCTATTCTAACTAGTCTGGCAGCATTAGCAATTTCACTAATATATCTATCATTAGGTAACATTATTGTATCCCGCTTAGATATAACATTACGTACTACTTTAATTCCATATAGATCAATCACCTTTTTAAAGTTTTCAATAGTACCTTTGATTGATCCACCAGTGACATACTCTTCAAAAAGTTCAGGTGGCAATATTGCATCTAATTGGTATATCCGATCGCCTTTATTCTTAATTTCCTCAGCTTTAATTTTACGACGTTCAGTTTTTAATCTTGATCTTAATGTACCTATACCTAAATTCGTGTTTGCCTTTATTTCAGCAATATAATACTCAGATTCTTCGGCGGTACAGTTTGTAGCTATACTTTCTAATATTGGTGTAAGTTGTTCACTACGCACTTTCTCAGTTATATTAGCTATGCTCTCAAATATTTCTCTATCAAAGGCCTCTAGTCGTTTCTCCTTAATTCTCATTAATACAGTAAAAAATGTTATAGTTTTTTTGCCCTGCTGTTTAAACGATACCCATTTGCTATTAATAGCTTCTATTGTATACCGATCAATGTCCAACTTTGACCATTCGTTAAATATAGCTAGTCCAACATCTGACCCATTATAATAGTGGTGTAATGCCATGCTGACTTCTACCCACTCATCATAAGACAGACAAGACGCTGGATACTTCTCCAAACTAGCTGCTATTTCACCTTCCGTTAAATTCAAGCTCTTTTCTTTATTGGCTTCGGATTCAACAAACTCTACTATATTATTATCCGCTGCCTCTGGGTTATTTTTTACTAAAGACAATTTTACCTTCGGCGTAGGTTTAGTACGCTCAACTGGTTTTTGCTTAAACTCCAAAGGGTTTAGCAGCTCGCCATCATGCTCTAGTTTCCAAGGTTGGTATTTCTCAGTAGTTAAGCCTTCGGGCAAGTTGGTTATTTCTACAACTCCGCTTATGAACATAAACTGGTTAGGCTTAAAGCTAGCCTCGTCTATTGCAGACCTAAAGCTCAGAGTGCTAGCAAATGCTTCTGCTGCTGCTTTATACTTACTCTCTGCAATATCCTTCTGCAAAAATAATACTATTCTAATTTTAGGCTTCTCTGGCGCGTGACTTGCTGTTGAATAAGCTAAATACTTATATTTAGAAAGTTCGCTCTTAACACTTACCTCTAGCTCTTCTAGACTATGTTCGTAATTGTCTAAGTCTAAAACTATAGCACTCCTAGAAATTAGGTTTTTGCCAATTCGTTTGTCCTCGCTGAATTTGCCAGCTATAAACCAAGGCAAGTTGCTCTTGCCCACTTTTTTAGCGTGAGCTATAGCCTCTTCTTGTGTCAGCTTTTTGTTATTTCTATTTACCGTCACAACCTCTGAATATGAAACAGAAACAGCCTTAAAAGCTGTTAAATACTTAGTAAATATGCTATGATTAGTAGTAGTTTGTTTGATAGCAGTGCTAGTTACTCCTTGCCCTGCAGCTATATTAATTAAAGATTTATTCGGTTGCTTTGTGGTTTTTAGTGAGTTATCTTGAACTTCGTCTTTCATAGTTTCCTCTTATTTTTGAAAGATTAATAATTGCAGAAAATGAGTGTTTAAATTGTCCGTCTAGACACTCATTCTGCTTCATATTATTGGAATTATGACTTCCAATTTAGAAAGGACATACGACTTGGTCTTCTATTGATGGACTATTCATATATTTTGAATAGTCCTGATGATCTGGTGTTATTGCTTTTTTGATCTCATTCTTACCTTCGCCCTTTTGGTTAGTACCAATACTGATCTCAGCTACAAAAATAATATCATCAAGATCAGCCAAGCTAATAATACAACGTTTTTTATCAGCAATATCACTCGTGTCTTTTGGATCAATTTCACGAGAAGATTCGAGTATTTCCTTGATAAAGACTCTGCCCATCTTTTCGTATATATCTCCTTTTGTACTATGTAGACCTATTAATGACCAAATTTTCTGTCCTTGAAATTCACCAGATAAAATTTTGAATTCACATTTTAAATAGACAGCTCCAGTCTTGCCTTGAGTTGCCATGCCTTTAGTCCAACCACGAGATTCGTCATTAAAACCACCTTGTTGAATATCAAGACGCACCTTGGCCAAAGTGCCTTCTTGGATTAATGGATATTTGGGTGCTCGCATTGCGCCTGAAAAATTTAATAAACTACTCATTGTTAGTTACCTCTTGTTTTAGTTAATTAATAAAAACAGCAATTTTCATTTTGCTGGTTCTTACTAATTAGTAAGAGAAGAGAGGTTTTTAAAATAGGTTTGTACTAGCACAACCTTAGTGGTCTACTAGTACACCATTTTAATCGCCTAGGAATCTAAGCATTTAAGGATAATATTTTTTGAATAGTTTTGAATTGTTACTCTTACAAAATCTTCTAAATTGCTATCTTCTAATCCAATTGTTAATGATTCTATTGACCTTAATATATTAGCTATATTACGATATACTTGTGCTTTATTTTTTTTAAACTCAGACTCATCTATTTTATTAAATTCAGAAATTATTTTATTACGAACGTCGTCATGCTTTCTACTTTTTCTTTTTCCGCCTAGGCCTTGTTTATTCTTATAATTTTGTCGTATGATTGTTTGATTATAATTATTAATACTTTGACTTGATGGATTTACATTCAGAATCATTAAATTCTTATCCTGATGAAAAATTATATTGCATTCTATGTTTTGAAGATTTTCACTTAACAAAGGGTAGTCTGGATGGTTAATACTAACAATACATTTATTCTTTAGATAATTTACAAATGCATTATTAAAATCCTCTTCTGTAATGTTTTGTCTGTTATTAGTTTGACTTCCAACAACTCCAATATCTGTCAAGAAGTCAAAAGAAGATCGATCTCCATTAAAAATATGTATAAAATTAGATCCTATATTTGTACTTAATAATCCTATACTAAAACCATCCATCCATCTGCTAAACATATTATCTGGTGTTATAGAATCTATTGTATTATGTGATTTTACTAAATCACCCCATGGTTTTGGCATAAAATCTCGAGGGTAAATATCTGTACTATATTCACCCATTGCAAGTGGTTTATTACCCAATATATCTGACATACTAGTAAATAAAAAAGGCTTGTATTTATTACACAAATTAAATGGATCAATTAGAGAATTCTTATTCTTAAATGATTCATAACCGATAATAGGTGTTATCTGATTAAATAAATTGTCAAAAGGATTGTGGATGTCTTGTTGAGATATAACATTACAAAACGGATTTATTATAGTAATTGGTTCCAAGACAAACTGAGGAATATTACTAAAATATTCTGTTTTTTTAAAATCCCATATAGGACTAAGGCGCTCTTTAAAGCTATTATCGGGATATATTTTTTTACTAAATACAGTAATAGGGATCATAGGAGTAGGTAACAGTACTTCATTGTCTTTCATTGCCTTTTGGTCTTCAGAAATATTGTTGTACACAGGAAAAAAGGCTTTATCTTCATTGTTTGTTACATCTAATAGTGGAAATAATATTTTGTTAAGAGGTGCAAGACCAAATTCATATTGTGGTACATTGGGTGCAATTTTTAGTACATATTCTTTAATTTTACATAAAGCCTCATTGATTTCTATTCTATTTTTAGCCTCATGCGGGGTTTGTAAATCAAGAGCGCTCTTGATTGTTTTAATGTGTATTTTGCAATTTTCTATATATTCTAGAGTTATTTTTTTATCGCCTTCCTTTGTCATAAATTATAATCCTATGAATATTTTATATTTATAATTCCTAAGCTGTTAGCTACCTTACTTAAAAACTGCATATATTTATCCTGAATCCAGTCCTTTACAAAATCACTAGAAGCTTTGAGTTCAATGGTTTTAGTTACCTCATCAACCTCAGCCGTCAGCTTACTAAACCAGTTTCTGTCGGTATCTTCTCCATACTCAACAATAAGTGCCTTACGAATATTACCCCATACTCCTTCTGGTAATTCTAGGGTTGGTGTTTGCTGCTTTATAGCTTTGGAGTAGGCGAGATCTAGCCTATGGGCTTCTTTCTCAGATACAATAAACTCAACAGTATCAACACATGCATAATTACCACCGCTAGCCGTAGAATACACAGCCTGCACTTGCGATAGAATAATATCTCGATCATTCTCAGTAAGCTTAATGTTTCGAGTTATGTGTATCCGCATATTATCGCCAACAACTTCAAAACGTTTAAGACGAGATAAAAGCTCATAAGCCTTAGAAGACTCTAGCCTTCCAGCTAGTTTAGCTTTTAGCTGATTCTCTGGACAAACCTGAGTAATGGCCAGCTGTTCAACTTCGCTCAAGAACTTCTCCTGAGCTCTATATTGCCTGTCTTCCGCTGTGAGATTTACCCTTAGCCTAAAATTCGCTCCAGACGTTTTTGTTGCGTCATGAAATTCTCTTTTTAACACAGTGATCATATAGGCGATAAAGGCTTGTTTGGTCTTGAAGCTAGCTGATACATTAGGGCTTTTTATGAAGCTTAATATTCGCTGAGAAATGAAATTATCTGAGAAGTCACGTCCTGATTTAGAGCGTAATTCATTACAAATTTCGGTATCCAAAAGATCGTGCATTTGTTCTAAGCTCTTGGGTTTTGAGTAGAATATTGGATTGATAATTTTAGCTTTCATACTAGCGTTTGTTGACTTTTTACGTTTATTTGG
>Ga0307987_1001582_pt1 | contig 12462 bp, 6 predicted proteins | sample EllFjometagen181_FD_203157 | JGI IMG/M metagenome (GOLD analysis project Ga0307987, IMG submission 203157) | Marine microbial communities from Ellis Fjord, Antarctic Ocean - #181 | ecosystem: Environmental > Aquatic > Marine > Unclassified | place: Southern Ocean | collected 2014-10-08 | reverse complement strand
TTCTTAAATGATTTTGTCATTAAATGATTCTGTCATAAATTCTTTCTTTCTTCTCTGTGTCCTCTGTGTTCTCTAGCGCAGCGGGTGGTTAAACCTCTTTTTTGGTTGCGGCTATGCCGCGCTAAGTGATTAGTGGTTAATACTCTTTCTCTTTCTTAATCTTTCTTCGTAGGCCATTCGCTATGCTCATTGCTTCAGCCTATTAAAGCTTATTATGAGTGACTAAAGCCCCTCTCGGAAACTCGAGTCGTAGTCTTAGAACAGCAAAGCTGTTCAATGAGAATTGCCATTCACTACGTTCATTGCTTCATCCTATTGTTTATCTTTAATGGCTAAAGCCTCTCGGCGACTGCGTCTTGAGTGCCATGTATGAAATGCATGGTCAATTAATCATTGTTAGTGTAACGACTGCAACGCAGTCGAATTTAAAGAATTTAGGTTCACCCACGGAAACCGTGACAGAGCCATATATATTAAAGTGGTATTACGAATCTCGTCAACTTTTTTTGAAAATTTTGAAAATAAAACTTGGGTTTTTTATTAAAATATCGCATAATAAAGGCAAAATTATTAAAAACACTGTAATAATTGGTCATATTATCTTTCAAACCATTAATTATTGAGTATTATTTCAATAAATTAACCAATCAAAAGTGAAAGACTTCACTTTTGAGATTATTAACAAATATTAAAAAACATTATTTCACGAACATTCGTATAATAATTGTTATATTGATAGAACCCCTTTCGGATGAAAGTTTATGAGTGTTTCAAACATACCAGAAGAAATAACAACCTCTAAAAAAATAGTTTTTGCAAGTATTCTTTTGCTTATTAGTTCACTAATATGCGTGTTTATTGGTGAGGGCGTTACTCGCCTAAGGTTAGCTGCGTGGCCGTTCCAACCTGAGCCAAATGAAATATCTTATTTAACTGATAAAGACATTAACCTACTATGGAGATACTCACCACAAGATGGCAGAAATAGTTTAGGGCTACGGAATAGAGAAATAGTGCCAAAAGAAGAAAATGTCTTTCGAATTATGTTTCTTGGTGATTCTTTAATATGGTCAAGTGATACAAGCTCAGGTAAATTATATACCGAAGTCGTTGAAGAGAACTTAAACAACATATTGGAAACAGATAAAAGCATAGAAGTAGTTAATGCTGGCACTCCAGGTTACACAACTTATCAAGAGCTTGAATTTCTCAATGTATATGGCTTAGATATGCAACCTGATTTAGTTGTTTTGGGTTTTGTGTTTAATGATGTGTATTACAAATATCTGCACAGACCTACAAAGGAAAAACTAACCGCACCTGAACCAGAGGCCTTCCTTCATCGTTTCAATACTGAAACCTTTCCCGGAATATTGTTTAGAAAGTGTTATTTGGCTCATGAAGTAACATATGCTTTTCAAAAAATTTCTTACAAATTAGGTAGATCACCATACTATACCTTTGATCATCGTTATGATTTCTATCTTGCTTGGAAAAATTATGGATGGACTGATGCAGAAAAACTTATCAGAAAAATGCAGCTGCAACTGTCAGACAGGGATATTCCTTTAATGATTGTAATATTTCCTATTAGCGATCAAGTAAATGATAAATATTTAAACTTGGATAAAGATTATGTATTGTATCCTCAAAGTAGAATAAAAGAAATAAGTGAGAAATATAATATTCCGTATATGGATTTGACCAAAGCGTTGGATCAAGGTGGTGGTGGAACTTTATTTTCTGACTATATTCATTTGAACGGAAAAGGAAATGATATTGTGGCTACTGAACTTACACAATATTTATCTGACAACCTTCCGCTTTATTTAAAAAAATGACAGATTCGCATTCATGCTTTAGATCAATATAACAAACCCGTTCAAGGTGAATGGCTACCCTTCCGTTTTTTTTAATTGGTTGCGCTGCCAATGTTGATTTTTAATCAATGTTGCTGGGGTGCCCGCAATCGTCTTAACGGGAGCGTTCACCTAATATAAACTAAGGTTTCCTACTCAATTCATAAACAGCTGTTTAACAATACCCAATCTTGAACATGTTTCTCAAATTTTTTTCATACCTATCTAAGCACCTAACGAACTGACTCATTTCGAATATATTATGTCGGACTATCAACCCTAACCATTATAGTTGTTAAGTTGTACGTGCTAAGTATTAAGTTGTTCCTGTTTTTAAAAGTAATTCGATGCAATCGAACAGAAATTTTTAATAATGGTTATTGAAAATTTATTTTCATAAGAGCTATTATAAAAATACTGTTGTTCCAACTAGTTGGAATGCTTTCAAAATAATCTGCGTAAATCTGTGGATAAAATTCTTCTCTTGTTTCCGTGATTATCGGTGTTCATCCGTGGCTAAAAATCGTTTCTTTGCGACCTCTGCGTCATTTGCGTTGAACTCTCATCTGTGACATCTGTGTTCTCTAGTAAGCGTAGCAAACGAGTGGTTTTTTTTATATTAGATGACATATCTTATTTTGACAAATATTCAGCAATGCTGTCTGCAGCGGCTTTTCCATCTGCCAATGCATGAACAACAAGAGAAGCTCCTCGGTTCATATCACCTACAACAAAAACGCCACCTGAGCTTGTCATATGACCTTCGTCTCTTTTTATATTTCCACGTGGGTCTAGTTCAAGATCAAGATCTTTAACGATGCCATTTGGTCCAGGACCAACAAAGCCCATCGCTAGAAGAATCAAGTCAGCTTCAACGTCAAACTCTCTGACTTCTTTCATTGTGAAACGACCATTCTCATCTTTTTCCCATTCAATATCAGCACATTTCAAAGTTGTAACCTTGCCATCCTTGCCTATAATCTCTTTTGTTGTAACACACCACTTTCTCTCACAACCTTCAGCATGACTACTAGTTTCTTTAAACTTAGTAGGCCATTGTGGCCATGGATTTGATTCTGTTCTTTTCATAGGAGGTTTTGGTAGAATTTCAAGTTGAAGAACACTTTCTGCACCCTGACGGTTTGATGTTCCAATACAGTCTGAACCTGTATCTCCACCACCAATTACAACAACTTTCTTACCTGTAGCAAGAAGATCCTTGCCAGTCACTTCCTGTCCAAGAACTCTTTGTGTCTGCTGTGTAAGAAAATCTAATGCAAAATGTACCCCTTCAAGTTCTCTGCCTAGAACAGGTAAATCTCTTGGCTGACGTGCGCCACCTGCAAGAACAATTGCATCAAAACGATCTTGAAGATATTTTGTTGAAATATCTGTTCCAGCATTTACATTTGTCTCAAACTTAATACCTTCTTTTTTCATTATATCAACACGTCTTTCAACAACTGACTTTTCCAGTTTGAAACATGGAATACCATATTGAAGCAGACCTCCAGGGTTTTCTGCTTTCTCATAAACAGTCACATTGTACCCTTTTTTGTTCAAGGAATACGCAACTGAAAGACCAGCAGGACCAGAACCTATAACTGCAACTTTCTCCTCAAATCTAACTTCTGGAAGCTTTGGTCTTACATATCCCTCTTCGTATGCTTTTGCTATAACTGCTCTCTCAATCTGACGGAATGAAACAGATTCTGCATTTAATCCAAGAGTACATGACCCTTCACATAGTGCAGGACATATCTGACCGGTAAACTCCGGAAATGCACAACCAGATATAAGCAATTGATATGCCTCTTCCCACTTGTTGTGATAAACACAATCATTGATTTCAGGAATAAGGTTCGCAACTGTACATCCTGAACCAAAACAGAATGGTATACCGCAATCCATACATCTTGCTGCTTGTTGTTTGATTCCTTCATCTGAAAGATTCTTTTCAACTTGATTATAGTTTTTTAATCTCTCATCTTTGTCAACATAACCGGGTGTTTCCAGCTCTATCTCCATAAATCCACGTTCGTTATCGCGCATATCTCAATCTCCTATCTAAAATATTCTGTTAATGTACCCGTAGTACATCTCTCTTAACTTCTTCATCCTCTTTCGTCATTTCCCCAAGAACACGTTTGTATTCTGTTGGGAAAACTTTAATAAAACGAGGAACTTCATAATCCCAATTTTCAAGAATTCTTGTTGCCTTTGGACTTCCTGTATATTTAACATGTTCTTCAATCATTGTCCTAAGTTCATTCTTGTCGGCATCCGTTTCAACTAGTTCAAGGTCAACCATTTCAAGGTTGCAAGAGTTATCAAAATTACCTGACTCATCATAAACATATGCAATGCCACCACTCATACCCGCAGCAAAGTTTACTCCTGTTTCACCAATAATAACAGCTCTACCACCGGTCATATACTCGCAAGCATGGTCACCGACACCTTCAACAACAACATTTACACCACTGTTTCTGATACAAAAACGTTCACCAACTTGACCGTTGATATATACACTACCGCTTGTAGCTCCATACAATATCACGTTCCCTGCAATAATGTTTTCTGCTGCCTCAAAAGATGTACCTTGTTTAGGCTTTACAATAATCTTTGCTCCAGACAAGCCTTTTCCAAGATAATCGTTCACTTCACCTTCCATGATGAAAGTCATTCCCTTAGATGCAAATGCCCCAAAACTTTGTCCGGCATATCCATTAAACTTTAGTGTGACAGTATCATCGGGCAATCCTTTGCTACCATATTTCTTTGCAATATAATTTGATGTGATTGTTCCAACAGTTCTGTGTATGTTCCTTATTTTCATCTCAACAACAACCGGCTTTACATTATCAATAGCATCTTTTACTTTAGCAAGAATTTCTTGGTCAAGAGCCTTGTCAATGTTATGATCCTGCTCCTGATTGCAGGAAAATTGATCGTTTGGCAAGTCAGGACGATAGAATATCTTAGAAAAATCCAAACCTTTTGCTTTGTAAAAATTAATAGCCTTGTTAACTTCAAGCACATCTGAACGTCCAACTACTTCATCAAACTTACGGAAACCATTCTCAGCCATAAGCTCACGAACCTCTTCTGCCATCATGCGGAAAAAGTTAATAACATACTCTGGTTTGCCAGTATAACGCTTACGCAGTTCTGGATCTTGCGTTGCAACGCCAACAGGACAAGTGTTTTTGTGACATTTACGCATCATCACGCAACCACATACAACAAGAGCTGTTGTTGCAAAACCAAATTCTTCAGCACCTAGCAAACCTGCAATAAAGATATCACGACCTGTTTTCAACTGACCATCGCATTGTAGTTTTGTTCTGTTTCTCAAGCCATTAAGAACAAGTGTCTGTTGTGTTTCAGCAAGACCAATTTCCCAAGGTCCACCAGCATGTTTAATAGAAGAAAGAGGTGATGCTCCTGTACCACCATCGTATCCGGCAATAAGAACCATGTCTGCATGACCTTTAACAACCCCAGCTGCAACTGTTCCAACGCCTACCTCTGATACCAGCTTAACTGATACACGTGCGTCTGGATTTGCATTTTTCAAATCATAGATAAGCTGAGCAATATCTTCAATTGAGTAGATATCATGATGGGGTGGTGGTGAAATCAATGTTACACCAGGTGTTGAGTTACGAACAGAAGCAATCTCTGCGTTAACTTTATGTCCTGGTAACTGACCACCTTCACCAGGTTTTGCACCCTGTGCAATCTTAATCTGTAAATCGCGACCATTAGCAAGATATTCAGCTGTCACACCAAATCTACCACTGGCAATCTGTTTGATTGCACTGCAACGGCTATCTCCATTTGCATCAGGAGTAAATCGTGCAGGATCTTCGCCTCCTTCACCACTATTACTCATGCCACCAATCCTATTCATGGCAATTGCCAAAGTTTCATGAGCTTCTCTGCTTATTGAACCAAAAGACATAGCACCAGTTACAAAACGTTTCATTATTGCGTCTACAGGTTCAACCTCTTCCAATGGAATAGATTCTCTCTCTGCAAACTTGAACAACCCACGCAACGTACACTGCTTTTCAGTTTGATCATTTATAAGCTTTGCGTACTTTCTATATATTTCAGTGTCATTCTGTCTTGTAGCCCACTGAAGGTAACTAATTGTTTCTGGTGTCCACAAATGACGTTCACCGTCAACCCTAAAACTATATTGACCACCCCCGGGCAAAATACTATTCTCATCTTGTGCGGGTGTATAAGCCGCAAAATATCTTTCATTAGCTTCAATTGCAATCTCTTCAAGACCAATACCTTCAATAGGTGAAGGAGTCTCTGGAAAATATTTATCAACAACAGATGAATTCAAACCAATAGCCTGAAAGATCTGCGCACTTCTGTATGAACGTAATGTAGAAATACCAATCTTTGACATGGTTTTCAACAACCCTTTACAAAGAGCTTTTACATAATTCTCAATAGCTTTTGTATCTGTATAGCTGGCTGTCAAATCACCATTCTTTGCCATGTCGGCAATAAATTCAAATGCCAAATATGGATTAATTGCAGAAGCACCGTATCCCAATAAAAGAGCCATATGCATAACTTCACGGGCTTCACCCGTCTCAACAACCAAACCGCAACTTGTACGACAGCACTCTTTAACAAGATATTGATTAACAGCTGATACTGCAAGCAATGCAGGTATCGGAGCTTGGCCTTCCTGAAGATTCTTGTCTGACAAAACAATAATATAACAACCAGTTGTAGCAGCTTCTTTGGCTTGTCCACATAAATCATCAAGTGCTTTCTGCAAAGCTGGTCCGTCTCCACCTGCGGGGAAACTCATTATCAAAGTCTGACTATTAAAGTTTTCATAAGCAAGGTTACGCAAACGATGCAAATCATCATTCGTCAAGATTGGATGTTTTAACTTAACCAATCTTGCATGTTGTGGCTTTTCTGTCAAAATATCAGGTGTTGAACCAAGAAAAGTCATCAGAGACATAACAAGTTCTTCTCTGATTGGATCAATAGGTGGATTTGTAACCTGAGCAAAAACTTGTTTAAAATACCAATAAAGCAACTGTGGTTTTTCAGACAAAACAGCTAAAGCCTGATCTGCCCCCATAGAACCAATTGGTTCCTTTCCATCAGAAGCCATCTGGTCGAGAATAATTCTTAAATCTTCACGACTATAACCAAACAAACGACCTCTCTTCTGCAAAGTTCCATCATCGGCAATAACATCATTAGTAGCATTGAAAAAACCATGAATAGCAACTTTGTTTTCTTCTACCCAACGTCTATATGGTTGTTTACGAGAAAGACGCATCTTCATCTCATAATCATGCAGTACTCTCTTCTCTTTTGCATCAACAAGAAGCATCTGACCTGGACGTAACGCTCCAGACTCCTGAATCTCTTCCGGTTCAAATTCCAAAATACCAACTTCCGAACCAAAAGCAATAAAACCATCTTTGGTGATAGTAAAACGTCCAGGACGCAAACCATTTCTATCAAGCAAAGCACCAATATTGTGACCATCACTGAATACAACCGCAGCTGGTCCGTCCCATGGTTCCATCAATCCTGCATGAAATTCATAAAAACCTCTCATGTCTGGTCCCATAGGGTACTTAACACCCCATGCCTGCGGAATAAGCATGGCCATTGCATGATGAACTTCACGCCCACCATTAACTAATAATTCTAAAGCATTATCAAGTTGAGCTGAATCACTTGTTCCACTTTCAAGAACCGGAACAATCTTTGTCAGATCGTCAGAACTAAAAGCACCAGGCTTAAAGTTCCTTTCACGAGAGGTCATCCAATTCCTATTGCCACGCAATGTGTTAATCTCTCCATTATGTGCAAGATAACGGAATGGCTGAGCCAAAGGCCATGACGGAAAAGTATTAGTACTATATCTCTGATGAACAACAACAAGAGAAGACTCCATCGCGTCATCATTTAAATCAAAATAGTAAAGGGCAACCTGCTTTGGCAGAAGAAGGCCCTTATATATTATAGTTCTGCATGAAAAGTTTACTGTGTATAAAAGCTCATCCTTGGGAACGGTAACATCATGTTTCTCAACACATTTTCTGACAACATAAAGTTTTCTCTCAAATGCTTCTTCATCAAGATTACTCTTAACAAAAACCTGCATAACAAATGGTCTCTCCATTGCAGCTGTCTTGCCAAGAATAGACTCATCAACTGGAACATCTCGCCAGCCAAGCAACTCTAAACCATTATCAGTAATTGACTTTTCAACAAACTGTAGAGCCTGAGCACGAATAACCTCTGTTCTAGGCATAAAGAATACACCAACACCATACTCACCTAGTGCAGGTAATTCAAAATCAAAATCATCTTGATGCTTTCTGAAAAACTTATCAGGAATCTGAAAGAGTAAACCTGCTCCATCACCAGTCTCGGCATCTGCACCTGTTGCACCTCTATGTACAAGGTTCTTTAAAACTTGAATCCCTTTTTCAACAATACTATGTTCTTTTGTTCCATCAATATTTGCTAAAAATCCTACCCCACAAGCATCGTGCTCATTTATCGGGTCATATAATCCTTGAGGTCTTATCACGAAGAACTCCTTTCATTCATTACTATCAATATACTCTAAGCCCTATTTATCTATCTAAAAATTTTATTATTATACTTTTAATACATAAAACAATTGTTTTTCTGGTTGAATGTCTTTTTCGGTCAGCGAGGACGCTGCCCCTCCCTAACTGCAAATCAATATTGTCTTGTAAGACGGGAGGGATGCCGTCCTCGGCGTCCGCTAAAACTAATTTTCCAATTTATCACGCAATGAGTGGTGAAACAATCATCCAATTATTAAAACAAGCAATTCCCATGCCAACATCAATGGTTATTCGTCGTTCGTTTTTAGTTAAGACACTGCCGTGAGCAGAACAAAAAAAACTGTAAACGGTAAAGGGTAAACTTTGGAACAGCTCCGCAGGTGTTTATCTCTTTATGAGAACGGGGACGTTCTCGCTCCCAATCTCTCTTTTAAGATTTGTCATATTACCTATTGGCTACATCTCTTCTTTGCGTTCTTCGTGTCTTCGTGCGAGAAAATTATTCTCTTCTCTTTCTTCAATCCCTTTAATCTGCGTCATCTGCGGACAAAACCTCTTTCTCATATTTTTTAATATAATTTCTGACAGTAGCACTAAACAATATTATCTCTTGCTAAATATTCAGATATAAAACCACATCCAAATCTACATTTTTGTATGGAAAAAACCCATAGGATATTACATTTTTGTGCCTTTTTGTCAATATGAATTACAAAAAAAACTATACATAATCTATAATTAGTTATATACTTCAAGAAAAACAAATCGGAGGCATTAAAATGGAAGACAAAAAATACGAAGACGCCAAGAAGAAAGTTAAAAAACTAAAAACGTTCTACCACAACCTAATTACATATGTTGTAGTTAACATTTTTCTTATAGTAATAAACCTGATTACAAGTCCAGACCAACTGTGGTTCTACTGGGTAACCATTTTCTGGGGAATATCACTAGCTGTCACCGGCGCGAGAATCTTTATGACAAAAAATGAATTTCTCAGTTCTGAATGGGAAGAGAAAAAGATCAAAGAAATCCTTGAAAAAGAAAACAACAAGGAATAGAAACTATTTTAGCCGCTGATTAACACCGATTTTCACGGATAAATATCCATGTTTAATTTGTGGCTGATTTTATAATTTCTAAAAAATGAATGAACCTAAAAATTAAGAGAACCAAATCCTTAGTTTTTCGGTTGCAAAAATAAACATGAGTTTTAATCAATGAAATCAGTAGATAACATTCTCTTTTTTATGCTTTTGGGTGATACTTTTAAATAAACGTTATAAAATGCTTAGCAACAGAAGTTTAACTGTTGTTTGCAAAATTAATGCAAGAATACGCTTTGCGACTTACGCCTTGGAAAGCCATTCTGTTTTTTATGAAATAAAAGAACAAAACTGGCTTGCAAGATAGACCACTACACTTCGCTCCGTTGCTGTCGCAGGCTCCAGCCTCACTCCCGGAGGTCGTGGTTGTGTAGATTTTGCTTTGCAAACAGTAAGATAGTACAAGTGTACATCTTATTCTGTTTAAAAAGTGAAATATGCGCTGATATCGCAAGTTGTTGTTTTGGTAAAGCCAGCTTGCTGAGGCTTCTTTCTCTAATGAGAAAAATAGAAAGGAGCAACGAACGAAGTGAGAGGCCTATGGCTTTCCAAATCTCAAACTTAAAAATAACCCAACCGTAAAATCAAGGACCAAACCGTAATTCCTAGAAAAATCTTGCTCAAAAATATAAGATATGAGATAATTCACTGAAACATATTTTAAGGAAACATAAATCATATGAACAAATTTATTGCATTAGTTGGAATGACTGGATCAGGAAAGTCAGTCATTGCCGATTACCTCGTAGCCCAAAACTTCAGCTTTGTCAGGTTTGGACAAATCACTTTAGACATAGTCAAAGAAAAAGGACTCCCACCCACGGAAGAAAACGAGAAAAAGATTAGAGAAAAAGTGAGACTTGAGCATGGAATGGGTGCTTACGCAATACTTAATATTCCAAAGTTTGACAAACTGCTGAAGCAAGGAAACGTAGTTGGAGACGGTTTATACAGTTGGTCTGAATACAAAATTCTAAGAGATAAATATAAAAAAAACTTAATTGTGGTTGCTGTATATGCTCCCCCATCAATTCGCTATGCAAGATTAGAAGCAAGAGAACTTAAGGCTGAAGACACTGACATGCGAAGCCGTCCTGCCAGCAGATCACAAGCTCAGTCAAGAGATTTTTCTGAGATTGAAAATATCGAAAAAGGTGGACCAATCGCAATGGCTGACTACACAATTGTAAACACAATAAGCCGAGAAAATGCAATTGAACAATTAAAAGAAATACTAGTTCTAATTGAAAATTAAAGAGCAATGACGAAACGGTTGCGTAACGATTGAAGAGCGGCAGTTATTTCACTCTCAACCCAAAACCATATCAGTCTAATCGGACAGATCAGACTGATTGAAAAAACAACTAACCATTATTATTGTGCTACAACCTTTCATTTTCTTGCCTGTCCTCCGTAGCCTGAAAGGTGAAGGATGATCCCGTTATTGCAATACAATACTGATTTGCAGATTTTAAGGTAGCACAACGTAGGCCACTGCGTTTCTGTCGCAAGCTCCAGCCGCTCTTAAGCTTCGCTACGAGTCTAGGTTGTAGGCGTTTCTCACTGCAAGCTAGAAGCGTGCGTTACCTCAAACACACCTGCAACGAAGATCGTTGCGTTACCCTAAACAATTGCTAAAACTCTTCTCTTTTTTCTTTTAATAATCTACGTAATATGCGGATAATACTCTCTTGGTTGCGGCTTGACCGCCCTATGCCTTTTTGTGACAAAATTCTTCTATTCCCACGGGTTTACACCCGGGGCTATACGCTATCGCTCCCTTGGAGCTAAAACAGAATTGCTAACATGCATTGTTCCATAAATTTTATAATAATCTTCTGCCAATTTGAGATTAAAGAAATTGCAACCTTGTTTTGGAATTTTGAACTGTTGCAGCTTATTAGCGTAGCTAGAATAAGATACAACAGTCAAAATAACATAACAAAAAATTAGTGTAAATTAGCGGAATTAGGTGACAAAAAATTCTTCTCTCTTTTCTCTGCGTTCTCTGCGCCTCCGTGCGAGAATATCTTTTCTTTCTTAATTCTTTTAATCTGCGTTAATCTGCGTAATCTGTGGATAATACTCTCTTGGTTGCGGCTATGCCTCCCTATGCAAATCTGCTTAATTCGATGACTCCAAAACATAAAAAGACGATTTATTGAAAGTTTTATCAATTTTGTCTTGACAAAAATACAATTTATTTGATACAAACGCAAATCGTTTTCAAATAAAAGAAATTTTTTAACATTTTAAAGTTTAAAGTTAAGATTACCATGACAGATACAAAAAAAACAGCAAAAGTAGCAGTAAAAAAAACAAAGGCTACTATTAAAAAAGTTGCCGCAAAAAAAGTTGCACCCAAAAAAGTTGCAAAATTAAAGGCTCCCAAAAAAACTAAAAAAGCTTTGGCGGTTGAAAAAGAGAATGCTGAAATCAGTGAGATGGCTGCAAAAATTGAAGCCGTTGCTGTTGCAATGAAAAAAAAAGCTAAATCTGAAAAAGCTCTTAAGACTGAGAAGAGTAAAAAAAGAGCGGAAGCAAATGAAGTAACAGACGAAATTTTCAACAAACCAATTGTAAAAAAATCTAAGTTAAAAATCAAAGTTAAGAAAATCACTCCATCTTCAATCAAAAAAGAGAAGACAATAAAGATGGCAACAGGAACTAGAAAAAAACTTACAGCAAAGCAACTTAGAGAATATGAAGATAAGTTGAAAGGGCTCAGACAGCTTTATCAGGAGCAAGCAAAAAATCTTAGCAAAGACTCTTTTTCTAACAATGATGTCATCACGGCAGAAGATGGTACCGCAGCCTTTGACCGCCAATTCTCTCTTGGACTTGCAAGTTCTGAGGGCGATATTCTTTTCGAAATTGACGAGGCGTTAATCAGAG
>Ga0307987_1001580_pt1 | contig 12482 bp, 7 predicted proteins | sample EllFjometagen181_FD_203157 | JGI IMG/M metagenome (GOLD analysis project Ga0307987, IMG submission 203157) | Marine microbial communities from Ellis Fjord, Antarctic Ocean - #181 | ecosystem: Environmental > Aquatic > Marine > Unclassified | place: Southern Ocean | collected 2014-10-08 | reverse complement strand
CACGGACTGGATGCCCGCTTCGTGGGTCACCCGGTGATCGACCGCCTGGCGGGTGTCGAACGCAACCCCCAGCCGCGCCGCTACGCACTGCTCCCGGGCTCGCGGGAACATGAGCTGGACCGCTTGCTGCCGGTGTTCCTAGACACGGCCCGGATCGTACGGGATCAGCAGCCCGACGCCAGCTTCGTGCTCGGCCTGGCCCGCGGCGCCGATCCCCAGCGTGTGGCGTCGGCGGTCGCCGAGGGCATCGAGCTTGTGGAGGGGCTCGTGCCAGCGGTGATGGGCTGCGAGGCCGCCTTGGTGGCCAGCGGCACGGCGACCCTCGAGCTGGCGGTGCTGGGGGTGCCCATGGTGGTGGCCTATCGGGTCCACGCCAGCACCTACGCCATCGGCAAGGCCTTGGTGCGCGGTATCGATCACATCGCGCTGCCCAACATTCTGGCAGGATCGGCGGTGGTCCCCGAGCACATCCAGGACCTCGATCCCGCTGTCTTGGCCCGGGATCTACTGGCCGTAGCGGCGGATCCCGAGCTGCCGGATCGCCTGGCCGCGGTGCGCGCCGCGCTCGGTGAGCCCGGCGCCTCGATACGGGCGGCCCAGGCCGCGTTGGAGCCGCTGCGCTCGAGCCCCTAGAAGGCGCGTCGTAGCCTGACAGACGTGGTAAAGGGTCGTACTTTTGCGCCTTGGAGCGACCCCATGAGTTCGACCCCTGCTGTGGTCACCCCGACCTACAACGAAGCCGAGAACATCGAGGCCGTTGCCCGCCGTGTGTTCGAGGCGCTGCCCGACGCCACGTTGTTCGTCGTCGACGATGGATCGCCCGACGGCACCGGCGACATGGCCGAAGCCCTGGACGGTGTGCTGGGCTCGGTCACGGTGCTGCGGCGCGAGGGCAAACAGGGCCTGGCGTCGGCCTACAAGCACGGCATGGGCACCGCCCTCGAGGCGGGACACGACCCCATCTTCCAGATGGACGCCGACCTCTCCCACGACCCCTCGGATCTCCCTCGGCTGCGGGATGCCCACGCCGATCTGGCCATCGGATCGCGCTACGTACCTGGCGGTGGAACCCGCAACTGGCCCCTGTCCCGCAAGCTCATCTCTCGCTGTGGTGGGTTCTATGCGCGCCTGGTGCTGGGCATTCCCTACCGCGACCCCACCGGCGGCTTCAAGTGCTGGCGGGCCCGCTGCCTGGCGGCCATCGATCTGCAGGAAGTCGTCTCGGAGGGCTACGTGTTCCAGGTGGAGACGACCTGGCGCGCCTACCAGCGCGGCTTCGCCATTGAGGAGGTCCCCATCGTGTTCACCGAGCGTGCCGCCGGAGCCAGCAAGATGAGCGCGGGCATCGCTCGCGAAGCAGCCTGGCGTATCCCCGCCCTGCGCCTGGAGCGCTAGAGCCTCCATGACCGAGCCTACGCAGGCCGTGCCCGTACAGGCCGCAACCGAGCCCGGAACGTCGCGCCCGAAGCTGCGCATCCTGTCGGGTGGGCGCGGTCTACCCGATGAGCCCCCGGATCCGGAACCTCGAGGCTCCTGGCTGAAGCGGGCCGAGGGGTGGTGGACCGCGCTGCTGCTGCTGGCGGGATTGGCGTTGCTGCGTCTGTACCTGGCCTCGGTACCCGGCCTGGCCGCCGACGAGGCCTACTACTGGATCTGGGGCCAACACCTGGACTTCGGCTACTTCGATCATCCCCCGCTCATCGCCTGGCTGATCCGCGGGTCGTCGTCGCTGGTGGGGCACAGCGAGCTCGGGGTGCGCGCCGTGTGCGTGTTGCTTGGAGTGGGCGTGGTGGCTCTGATGACCGCCAGCACTCGGCGGGCATGGTTGACGGCAGCGGCGCTGGCCAGTCTGCCCCTGTTCGCCCTTGGGGGCCTGCTGGCGACCCCTGATGTGCCGCTGCTGTTCGGCTGGGCGCTGTGCCTGGCGGGTGCGGTGCGCGGCGGGCGCTGGTGGTTGCTGGCGGGGCTGGGGGCTGGCATCGCCATCCTCGGCAAGCACACCGGGCTGATGTTGCTGCCCCTGATGCTGGTGGTGCGGCCCCGGGATCTGCGCACCCGCTGGCCTTGGCTGGGACTGGCCATCACCGGCGTGTTGCTGCTTCCCCACGTTGTCTGGCTGGCCAATCACGACTGGATCACCCTGCGCTTCCAGGCCGACCACGGCCTGGGGGTCGGCGGTGGCGACTCCACGGTGCCGGGCTTGGGCGGGCTGCTCGAGTTCCTCGGTGGGCAGGTGGGGCTGGTCAGCCCGCTGCTGTTCCTGTGCTTCTGCGCCTACTGGGCGGTGGGCTGGATGGACCGGGGCATCGTGCGTATGTGGTGGCTGCTGTCCTTCCCGGTGTTCCTCTTCTTCGCCCTGGCATCCATGCTGGCCCCTAGCGAGGCCAACTGGGCGGCGCCCGCGTACCTGGCCGCCGCTGCGGGCTTGGGCCACATGAGCTCACGCTGGCGGCGCATCGCCTGGGTGGGCATCGGGTTTGCGGCGGTGACCTCCGCGGTGGTCACCGTGCACGCGCTGCGACCCCTGTGGCCGCTGCCCCGGGACCCCACCCTGTCCCTGGTGGGGGGCGAGATCCTGGGACAAGCCGTGCAGGCCTGGGGCGTCGAGCCCGTCTACACCGCCCGCTATCAGGAAGCCGCGTGGATTCGTTTCTACGGAGGCGTGCACGCCGAGGTGCTCCCTGGCGCCGGGCGGCGCAACCAGCTCGACGACCTACCGCGCTGGGCCGATCCCGAGCGCGCCCTGTTCGTGCGCCCCTGGCGCACCAGCCCGCCCCACAAGGTAGAGCCCTACTTTGGCCAGCGCGAGGGCCCCAACACCGTGGTGGCGCCGGACATCCTGCTGCGTCGCGCGGGCCACTGGCAGGTCTACGAGTTGTGGGACTACAAGGGCGGCCTGGGTGACGAAGCCGGCCGAACGGGGGCGCCGTGAAGTCCACCACCCAACGCTTCCTGTCGCTGTTCCGACCCCACCTGGGGGGCATGCTCCTGGGCACGGGGCTGCTGATCATCGCCGCCAACATCCCGGCGGCCATCGTGGTGCTCATCAAGTTCGTGCTCGATGAAGTGCTCATCCAGCAGAACCACGCTGCACTCATGGCCATGCCCTTCGTCGTGGCCGGCCTGTACGCCCTGAGCGCCGGGGTGAACATCGGCAGGGGACTGCTCACCAAGAGCATCGCGTTCCAGGTCGTGGAGCGCCTACGGGGGCAACTGCTGTTGCAGTACCTGCGGCTGGGGGTGGCCTACCACCAGACCACTCCCACCGGCGAGCAGGTCAGCCGCCTGGCCAACGACGTCAACAACGTCCAATACGCGGTCTCCGGCTTCGCCACGGCGGTGCAGAAGCCCATCACCCTGATCGGGTTGCTCATCGCCGCGTTCGTATTCAACCCCGTGCTGGCCGGGGTCGCGGTCTGTGTGTTGCCTCTGGTGGCCATCCCCATCGATCGTTTTGGCAAGAGCCTGCGCCGCAGCACCCGCGACTCCCTGGCCAACCTGGCGCGGCTGTCGGCCATGGCCCAGGAGCTTCTGGTGGGCATCCGGGTGGTGCAAGCCTTCGGCGCCGAGGATCGGGTGCGGGGCCGCTTCGACGAACTGAACCACGAGCAGTACCGTCTGCAGCTCAAGGCCGCCGCGGCCCAGCTCATCCCGGGGCCGGTGGTGGAGCTCATCGCGGCGCTGGGTGTGGGCGCCGCCATCTACGTGGGTGGGCGGCAGGTGTTCGCGGGCACCATCACCCCTGGGGAGCTCATCGCGTTCCTGGTGGCGCTGGGCTTCATGAACGACCCCCTCAAGGGGCTATCCCTCATCGTCAGCCTATGGCAGCGGTCCGTGGCTGCAGGGGACGAGGTCTTTCGCATCCTGGATATGGAGCCGGCGGTGCCCGACACCGGCGCCCTCGAGCTGGCCGGTGGGCCCTGCGGCCTCAGCTTCGATGGGGTGAGCTTCGACTACGGCGACGGTCCCGTGGTGAGGGACCTCGACTTCGAGGTCCTGCCTGGTCAGGTGGTGGCCTTGGTGGGCCCCTCGGGAGCGGGCAAGACCACCCTGGCCAACCTGGTGCCCCGCTTCTACGACCCCACCGCGGGGCGCCTATTGCTCAACGGTCAGCCCCTGCCCGCATGGAGCCTGGCGTCCTTGAGGCAGCACGTCGCGCTGGTGACCCAGGAGACCTTCCTGTTCAACGACACCGTCGGCGCCAACATCGCGTTTGGCCGGCCCAGCGCCAGCCAACAGGACATCGAAGCCGCAGCCCGGGCCGCCAACGCCCACGCGTTCGTGCAAGAGCTGCCCAAGGGCTACGACACCCGCATCGACGAGCTGGGCATGCGTCTGTCCGGCGGACAACGCCAGCGCCTGTGCATCGCCCGGGCCGTGCTGGCCGACGCCCCCATTCTCGTGCTCGATGAGGCCACCTCGGCCTTGGACAGCGAGAGTGAGGCCCTGGTGCAGCAGGCCCTGGATCGCCTGATGCAGAACCGCACCGTGCTGGTTATCGCCCACCGCCTGTCCACTATTCGCCGCGCCGACCGCATCATCGTGCTCGAGGGCGGCTGCATGGTGGAGTCGGGCCGGCACGAGGAGCTGCTGGAGCTGGGCGGGGTCTACGCCCGGCTGCACGCGAGGCAGGCGTGATGCTGGTGGCCTACGGCGTGGCGGCTCAGCTCGCCTTGCCGGTAGCGGCCGCCTGGGCAGCCCTGCATCCACGCACCCGGACCCATCTGTCCGAGCGCCTCGCGCTGACCGTTCCACCGGTGCAGCCCGGCGCCCTGTGGCTGCATGCCGCCAGCCTGGGCGAAGGCCAGGCGGCCGCGGCCGTGGCGGAGGGGCTCAGCGCACGTTGGCCCGATCTGCCCTTGCTGCGCACCGCGACCTCGGACACCGGGCGCCAGCAGGTGCTGCCGGTGGACGCTGTGGGCTGCTTGCCCCTGGATGCACCGTGGCTTCAGCGCCGGTTCCTGCGTCGGGTGCGACCCCGGGCGTTGGTGCTGGTAGAAGGCGAGCTGTGGCCAGGTTTGCTGGGGGCCTGTCGCGGTAGGGTCCCCGTGGCGGTGCTCGGACTTCGGGTGGGGGAGGGGACCCGTCGGCTCGCGGCTCGTTTCCCCGGTCTGTGGAAGGCCATGCTCTGCTGTGTGGACAGCTGGTCGGTGCGAGACGTAGACGACGCAGCCTGGCTGGCGTCCTGGCTCGACGCCGAGGTGCCGGTCATCGGTGACCTCAAGCTCGAGGCACCCTCCGCGCCGGCGACCCTGCGCTTCGAGCGCCCCATGGTCCTGGCGGGCTCCACCCGTCCCGGCGACGAGGCAGCGCTGCTGGCAGCCCGGGACCAGCTGCCGGACCCACCGCTGCTGGTGCTGGCCCCCCGGCACGCCGAGCGCTTCGAAGCTGTGGCCACCCTTCTCCAGAACAGTGCTGTGCGCTGGACACGGAGCAGCGAACTGGGGCAGGCCCTGGTCCCCGCCGATGTGGACGTGCTCCTGTTGGACAACGTCGGGCAGCTGGCATCCCTCTACCCACTGGCCACCGCGGCCTTTGTGGGGGGGACCTTCGACCCCACCATCGGTGGACACAGCGCAGCTGAAGCCAACCGGGCGGGAGTCTGCGTGGTGCACGGACCCGAGACCCACGCCAACGCTGCATCTTTTGCCCAGGCCTGCAGCTTCCACGCTGCGACCCATCGGGGACTGGCCCCTGCCCTGGCCGCGGCGCTGGCGTCGCCACGCCCCGTACCCATCCGGGGGGACGCGGTGAGCCTGGCCCTGGGCCAGCTCTCGCCCCTGGTCGCGGGGCCGGTGCCACCGGAGCACTCCCTGCGCCCGCTCCTCAGGCCCCTCGCGCCGGTGTATCGCTTCGCGGCGTCCTTGCGTGCGCGTCGGGCTCGCGGGGTGGCGGACATCCCCGTGATCAGCGTGGGCAACATCGCCAGCGGTGGCACGGGGAAGACCCAGCTGGTGCGTCACCTGCTCGGGAAACTCGAGCAGCGGGGCCTGCGGGTCGCGGTGATCTCCCGGGGCTATCGACGGGCGGCCAAGGGGCCCTGGCTGCGGGACAGTGCGTGGGAACAGGGAAGCAGCGCGTGGCTTGGCGATGAGCTGGCCATGCTCTCTCGGCCCGGTGTGTTGGCGGTGAGCTGTCCGGACCGGCTCGCGGGGGCGCGCCGCGCGGCCGAGCTCGGCGCCCAGATATGTCTGCTGGACGACGGCTTTCAGCAGCGGGATCTGGCCGTGGACCTGGACCTGGTCACCATCGACGCCCTGCGACCCTTGGCGGGTGGTTCGCTGCCTGGGGGTGAGCTGCGGGAGCCCCCTGCGGCCCTGGGACGTGCCGACGCCGTCTGGTTCCTCCATGGTCCACCGCTCGCAGGGCTCTCATCCCAGCTGGCCTCCAAGCCCTCGGTGCAGGCGGAGGTGCGAGCCCTGGGCTGGCTGCACTGCGGGAAGCGTGTCTCGCTGGATCGTGGGCCCGACGGCCCTGTGGCCGTACTGGCGGGCATCGCCAGGCCCGCGGCGTTTCTGCGCCAGCTGCGTCGCCAGGGGTTGGTCCCCGCCCGACGGCTCATCTATCGGGACCATCCCTGGTTCAGCGACCGGGATCTCGCGTTGTTCCGTAGGACGGCCGCCCAGCTGCCCCTGGTCACCACCGAGAAGGACCTGGCTAGGCTACCCGACGACCTTCCATGCTGGGCCTTGCGGGTGGGCTTGGAGATCCAGCAGGGTGGAGATGAGTTCCACGCTCTGCTGGACCGCTTTCTGGTCGAGCGCGGCCTCGCGGAGGCGTCTGCATGAGCGTGCGCACGCGGTCCCTGGATCTGGTGGCGTGGGTCTTCGCTCGCTTGCCCCTGTGGGTCGCCAACCTCTGGGCCTGGAGTATGGCGTGGCTGTGGTGGACGGTGCTTCCGGTTCGTAAGGTCGTGGCCCTGGACAACATGGCCCATGCCTTGCCCGCCATCGATCCGGCCCAACGCCCACGTTTGCTCAGGCGCAGCATCCACGATCTTGCCCTGGGCTACGTGGAGCTGCTGAGCAGCCTGCGTCGGCCGGCGCTGTTCGAAGAGCGCTGCCGCACCGAAGGGTTGGAGAACCTCACGGATCGCCAAGCCAAGGGCCTGCCGTGCCTGGTGCTGCAGGGGCACTTCGGGTCTTTCGACCTGATCATGCTCGCCATGGGGCGCGGCCGGGGCATGGACCTGTCCTGCATCGTCAAGGCCCCGGTGGACCCCTGGGTGTCAGGTTTGGTGGAGCAGGCGCGCAAGGAACGTGGGGTGGACCTCATCCCGCCCCGTCACAGCATGGACCGGGTGTATCGGGCCCTGTCCGACGGCCGGGTGGTGATCTTCGTCAACGACCAGCGCTACAACGAGGGCATCCCGCTACCGTTCATGGGGCGGGACGCTTTGACCTCCTTGGGGCTCGCGTCGGCTGCGCGGCGAAGCCGGGTGCCTGTGTTCCTGGTCTGGCAGTGGCGCGAGGGCATCGGGCGACACGTGATGCATGTGTCACCCGCCATCGAGCTCGAGTGGACGGACGACCGCGACGAGGACCTGGCAAAGGCCACCTTGGCCTTCAACCAGGCTCTCGAGGCCTGCATTCGTGAGCGTCCACACGGCTGGCTCTGGCTCCATAAACGCTGGAAGCGTTAACGTACGCGGACCAGCCTGCGGCCTACCACACGGTGACGGTGAGGGTGTAGGCGTCGCCGCAGCTGAAGCCGGAGCCGGACGAGGGGCTCACCACCACCTCGAAGCTGCCACCGTCGTCGGTGTCGGAGCTAAGGCCGTAGCTGCCTTCGTAGGTGACGTACTCGTTGGCGTTGTAGGCGGTGTCGGATGAGGCCACCAACGCCCCGCCACCGCTGAGCCAGTAGAGGTCCAGAGCGTAGTCATCGCCTGGTGGTACATTTTCCAGGGCGATCTGGATGCCGTAGCCGGACTGGTCCAGGCAGTCGTACCAGTCGTCGTCGGTCTCGAAGGAGTAGGTGTCGATGTCGTCGGGGTTGTGGATGGTACCCGAGATGATCTGAGTGTCAGCGCTGCCGCTGACGTAGCCGAGGTAGTAGACGCAGTAGCCGTCGCCTTCCATGTTCCCCAGGTCGGTGGGGGTGGAGTCGTTGGGCTCGTAGCCGTCACCCAGGTCTTCGTTGATCTCGCCGTCGCAGTCGTTGTCGATGTCGTCGCAGACCTCCGACGCGCCGGGGCTGGTGCTGGAGTCGTTGTCGTCGCAGTCGCCTTCGTTGGGGGTCCAGCCGTCGCCGTCGGCATCCCAGTCGTCGGGACCCACCACGTTGATGGTCACGCTGTCGGTGGCGACGAGATCTCCGGTGTCCTGGGCGCTGAGGGTGACGGTGTGGTCACCCAGGGACAGCGACGAGGTGCTGAAGCCCAGCTGACCGGCCGATCCCGCGCTGTCCCAGTTGATCAGACCATCGACGGAGCTGTCCCAGGAGATGGCCAGGTAGTCGGCGCGGTCGAGATCGTCGGCGACCTCGCCGGCGAAGCTGGCGGTGGTCTGAAGCAGGGTGTCGCCGGTCAGTGGCGAGGAGATCAAGGCCGTGGGGGGCTCGTTGGCGGGCACGACCTCGACGTACACTTGGTCGGTGGCGGTGGCACCGGCGGTGTCGGTGACGGTGACGGTGACGATGTGGTCGCCCAGGGAAAGGGCGTTGGTGGCCAGGGACAGCACGCCAGTGGCGTCGGGGGTGTCGTTGCCCAGGAAACCGTCGGTGTCGGAGGCCCACTCGACCTCGAGGGCATCGGCAGGGTCTTCTTCGTCGTCATCGCTGGCCTGAGCGGTGAAGGTAGACAGCGCGCCTTCTTCGAGGCTGTCGCCGTTGCCAGGGAAGTCGATCTCGACGTCGGGCTCGGAGTTGAGCCGCTCCAAGGTGAAGGTGACGTTGTCTTCGCCTACCTCGCCGTCGGTGTCCACCACCTGCAGGGTGACGATGTGTACGCCAGTGCTCAGGCCGATGGTGGCGAAGGTGACGCGTCCGGTGCTGTCGGGCACCGCTTCGTCCAGCAGGCCGTCTATGTTGCTTGACCAGGTGGAGGTGAGGCGGTCCGGGGAGTCCTGCTGATCCTGGACCACACCCTCGAAGGTGACCATGGCGCCAGCCTCGAAGGACTGGGAGAGATCGCCGGGGGAGTGGATCTCTGCGGTGGGCGGCGTGGTGATCTCGACCACCTGGACATCGTTGCCCGGGCACGCGGTGGCCAGGGCTACGAGGGCGAACAGAAGGATGCGGTGGGACATGGGGGCTCCGACTCGGAGTCGGCCCAGTGCAGGGCGCCGAGCTCCGGGCTGCGAGGTCGCTATCCGAATCCTGCCACAGGTGAAAGCCGGGCGCAGGGTTTTCCGGGTTGAGCGTAAGGCGGCTTCAGCGGCGGGTCTTGAGGATTCCGGGGAACTGGACCCCGGCCCGTGGGTCCACGCCCTGGTAGCTGTTGCGCGCCTGACCTACCTGAACGGTGAAGCCCATGTCCGGCAGGTGGACCTGTCCGTCGGGCCCAATGAGCTGTTCTGGGGGGTTTGGGAAAGGGCCGGCCATCTCGAAGGCGTCCACCACGCATAGATCGATGGCGGGGGCCCCGCTCTCCTCGGTCACCGTGACCTGGGCCAGCGCGCCCTGGGAGCTGAGGATCACGTCTACCCCGGTGAGGTACTGGCTCTTGGTGATCATGGTGGTGGGAGGAAGGTTATCGAGGTTCTGGCTCCAGTAGAAGCTCACCAGGTTCTTGATGCGGTTGATGTAGTCGGCGAACAGGAACTCGTTGGTGTTCAGGTTGACCGAGGTGCCGCGCTCTTCGTCCAACAGATCGTTGCTGGGGGCGCCGGCCACGGTCTGGGTGCTGTGGCTGGCGGGCACGGGCTTCTGCAGGCCGTCGCGGTTGGTGACCGAGAAAGGGGAGTGCAGCGCCGCGAGGCTACCGTCGCGGTCGGGCTCGAAGCGGTCGTTGCCCACCCGGGCGCCGGTGGAAGGATCGGTGGCGCCGAGATCGATGAGATCCTCGAGCTCGAGCTTGGTCTCCTTGCTGTACTCGGGCGCCAGGACTTCGGGGTTGATCTTGTAGCGCTCGGTGCGGGTCTCATCTTCGACCACCCGGTCGTGCTCGGCCAGGTAGTCGGCGTCCAGGGGCTTCTTCTCTTCTTCGGGCGGGGGCAGGTCGACGATCTGGCCCTTGAAGTCGGGGAGCTCGTCTTCGAGCTTGTCCGGGTCTTGGGGGTCCAGCAGCACCAGGGAGATGGGGCGGGCGTCGGGTACCTTCATGGACTTCATCAGCAGGGGCCAAAGGGGGATGCCCATGGAGATGATGAAGACGTGCACCAGGATGGACAGGCACCCGAAGGTGATCACCGCGGCCATGCGGCGCTGGTGAGAGCGTCGCTGCCTGAGGCGTTCCTGGTGGTTGATTCGGCGCACGGAACCTCGTGTAGAGGACGGAGCGAGACGGACTAGAGGTTAATCGGACCGAGAAGCCCACCGCAACAGCTTCCTGACCGTGCGTACAACGCCTGACAAGCCTTGGATCTTTCGTTGAATTGCGCCCGGATGTCGCGGGGCTCGCCCCAGGAGGGCGACGTGGAGAACCCCAGCGGGGGATTACTCCGGGACGACCTGGTGGTTGAACGCCGCCAAGGCGGGGAACGGGTCGTCGCCGTCGTAGAGGAGGTGGTACATCTGCCAGCTCCCCGAGACGCGCTTGACGTAGTGGCGGGTCTCTCGGAAAGGAATGGCCTCGACAAACTCGTCCAGGGGAACGTTGCCGCGGGCACGACGCCACTTGTCCACGTTGCCTTCGCCGGCGTTGTAGGCCGCCAGGGCGATGAAGGGATCCCCGCCGTACCGCTTCATCAGGTAGTGAAGGTAACGCCCACCGATGCGCAGGTTGGTGCTGGGGACGAACATGCTCTTGTCCGTCACCTTGATGCCCAGCCAGCCCGCCACCGAGCGTGCTGTGGGAGGCATGAGCTGAGACAGGCCCCGGGCTCCGGCGTGACTGACGATGTTCTTGTTGAAGTTGGACTCTTCGCGCACCAGCGCGTGGAGCAAGCGGTAGTCCCAGGGGTAGTCGGCGCAGGCGGTCTGGATCTCCGACTCGTAGCGGTGGATGTAGGCGGAGGTGAGCAGGCGAGCGCGGTTGTGCTCGAGGGTCTCGGGGGGATGAGTGAGCAGGTAGGTGCGCAGCAGATCGTGGGCCCACAGCCAGCGTCCCGAGGCTGTCATGAGATCCGTGAACACCCCGATCTCACCGGGGATCATGTCGGCCTCCACCAGCTGGTCCAGCTCTGTGGAGGCTTCGCGGACCAGGCCCACCCGTGCCAGGGCCAGGGCGTTGCTGCCGGCGCTGCCGGCCAGGAAGCTCTGGCGGACCTGCCAGGCGCCGGGGTCTTCCCCAAGGCCGGGGTGGGGGAGCTCGGCCAGGCGCTCAGGAGCGAGCTCTTGCAGGCGGGCGGCCGCCAGCATGCCGTAGTAGCTGGCCGGGTGATCACGGCAGAGCTCGAGCAGCCCTACGATGGCCTGCTCCCGCTGCGCCGGGTTGTCCACCAGGGCTGTGGGGTCGCCGTGGTCGGGGTACAGGCGCCAGCGCCAGCGCCAGTACTTTGCGGCGCGGTAGTGCACGGCGTCATCGGCGATGTCCAGGGTCTCCGCAGCCTGATCCACCCAGCCGATGGCGGTGGCGGTGTCGCCCTCGAGGTAGGCGTTCCAGGCCAGGCGCCAGAAACCTTCACCCGCCAGATCGCCGTGGGGGTAGGCGTCGACCTGGGCGGCCCAGCGCTGGGTGGCCGTGGCGGTGTCTTCGCTCTGCTGGAAGCCGATGCCCGCCAGGGTGTAGCCGTCGTCGGCCATGCTGTGTTCGGGGTAGAGCTCGGGGATGCGCTGGTAGACTTGCGCGGCGCCGGCCCAGTCCTTCTTTCGCTCGAGGGCCTTGCCCGCCAGGTACAGGGCTTTGGCGCCTCGGTCGTCGTCGTGGCCGGGGCAGGCGATGCCTGCAGGGGCCAGCACGGCGTGGGCTTCGGTGAGCTTGTTGGCGCGGTACTTCGAGCGGCCGTAGACGTACCAGGCTCGGCAGGCTTCCGGAGAGGGCTCGTCGAGCTTGGCGAGCACCGGCTGCAGCAGCCCGATGGCGTCGCCGTAGCGGTAGCGGGCCATCAGCGCGTCGGCCCGCGCGGCCCTGTCGGCCACCGTGGCCCGGTAGGTGGCGCCCCTGGCTTCGTAGTCCACCAGCGCCTTGCGGGCGGCGGCGTCTTCAGAGGTCCGGGGGTAGGCCCGCCAGATGCGTCGCAGGAGGGGGTAGGCATCATCGGAACCCAGGCCGAGTCGCTGGGCGCTTGTGAGCAGGGCCAGGGCTGTGCCGTCGCTGGGGTCATCGCGCTCGAGCAGGGATGCGTAGGCTGCGCGGGAGTCGGCGGTGCGCTCGAGCTCGTAGTAGGCCTCGGCCAGCTGAACCCGAGCCCGGGGCCAGATGGCGGCGCTGCCTTCGCCTA
>Ga0307987_1001579_pt1 | contig 12483 bp, 8 predicted proteins | sample EllFjometagen181_FD_203157 | JGI IMG/M metagenome (GOLD analysis project Ga0307987, IMG submission 203157) | Marine microbial communities from Ellis Fjord, Antarctic Ocean - #181 | ecosystem: Environmental > Aquatic > Marine > Unclassified | place: Southern Ocean | collected 2014-10-08 | reverse complement strand
TTCCCCTACAATAAGGGCTGCCGCCCGCAGTCAGGATGCCCATAAGTATTGCCCTCTTCAACTTACTGAACTCGTTCCTTTAACACCTTGCTCGGTGTGAATTTAACAGCTTTGGACGCCGGGATCTGCATTTTTTCTCCTGTACTCGGGTTTCGACCTTCCCGGGCTGCACGTTCGATCACTTTGAAACTTCCAAATCCGATGAGAGAGATCGAATCTCCTTTTTCAAGAGCTGAGGAAATTGCTTCGATGACTGCTTTCTGTGCCTGTCCTGCGGCTTTCTTGCTAATGCCTGTTTTTTCAGAAACCAATTTCACTAAATCTTGTTTATTCATTTCCTTCCTCCTCTAAAGCAGTATTGTTCAAATAAAGAGATATTGAGAATAGCCCATAAAAATGGTTAATGTCAAACCCTGCGAAACTTTGACCATTCAAAACATTTTTTGCCGTATACATTTTATATCACGATAATTTTTATTATTTGGATGGCTGGAAGAGATAGCAGTTATGTTGCGTGAGTTTAGTGCCTTTTTTCTTGAAATAAGAAAACTTTGAAAAAGTTCTTTTACTTTTCATATTCTTCTTTTACTTTGTATATTATTCTTGTTCTTTCCAGGTTGGTTATACCGGATTTGCTTCTTGTTTTCGCCTCCAGGGCATATTCCCCATCATAAAAGACCATAGGAGGAGTGTTTCCGGGGGGCCATTGTTGTGTTGTGAGAATTTTTTTGTGAGCAATCAAAAATTGAGGCAACCCATTGATTTTGAATCGAAATCAGGATATCCAAAGGACGGTCCGAATTCGTCATTACTTTCGGCGGGTTAAGCCAACTCGCAACATAATAGCAGCACACTGGACAACCGACTTTTCGTCACTGAGATCCCTTCGTGTGGCGGTCTCCACCAAAAAGAGATGACGCCTGATCAAGAAAAGAACGTCTTTAGTTGCTTCTTCGGGGTAATGCATCCGTTCCAAAATTTTATGGGCTATCTCTGCTCCCCTTGCGGCATGTTTCGGGCCGACCTTGCCAATATCATGGAACAGCGCCGCTAAAAAAAGCGGCTCGGGTTCGGGGAGTTCCAGAAAAATATCAAGGAGGAGCATTTCCTTCTGTGTATGGATGACCTTGAGGCGCCTGATGGTTTCAAGGGAATGTCGCCCGACCGGAAACGTATGGTAGGCATCAAATTGAACCCGGTTTTCGATTTTTCCAAATTCGGGGACAAAGGACGACAAAAAACCAATCTCTTGCATCTGGATCAGAACATCAAATGTGTGGTTGCCGTTTATAATTTTGAGGAAATCCTCAGCTGTTTGTTTCGACCTTCTGAAATTATCATCCACGAGGGACAGAAACTCCGAAACCAGTCTACGTGCCTCCATGGAAAGCGGATACCCTGTTTGCGAACTCTGTTCGAATACGGTCATCAGCATGAGCGGATCAGAAAGAATGACGGTCGCTGAATCAAATCCTATTTCTCCCTGATAAGTATGAAAGCCCTTGACCACGTCCAGCCTTCGGGTCCTTTCCACGGGCCTCTCCCTCTTGGAAGATGGGTCTTGATAAAGGTGCGGTTCAAGGCCTTGACGTCGGCCATGGATGCGTGGAGATCTCCCATGAATTGTTCGACCGCCAACAAACCCTTGCAATCCTGATAGCCCAGTCTCAAGGCGATCTTTTCCTGATATTCGAAGTTCAGTCGATCGTTTTTCCGCCCGGATAACTGGTGCAGATGATTTCGAACAAGCCAGATGAAATCAAGGCGACCTTTCAATGCCTTGTATTCGTTATGGGAGAGTTTACCCGAGTATTCCAGATCTCTTGACGCTACTAGGTTAAAAAACGCCTTGGCTAACCAGAGGATATAATGATAGTCCCTCAGCCCCCCGATACCATCTTTCAGATCGGGTTCCAGTACGACACTGGCATCACCCTTGACATCCATCCTGACCTGATACAAATCTTCCAAAGATGGTTTTTCTTTTTGAAATAACCTTTTCTTGAAGGGTTTCCATCAGGTCAAGGAACAGCAGGGAATCGCCGCATAAAAAGCGGGCATCCATCATGGCGATAAGGACTTCAAAGTCATCCCTGGAAAGCTTTACGCAATCCTTGATGGTGCGTGTTCCATATCCAAGGTCAAGGCCCAGATCCCACAGAGGGTAAAAAATCTCCTCCGTAAATCCTTTGGCTAAACCCGGTATCTTTGGGCCAATCAGGATCAGGACGTCAATGTCCGAATGAAGTGAAAGCTCCTCTCTGCCGTAACCTCCCACAGCTAAAAAGGCAAATGGTGTCCCCTTGGAGAAAAGACGATGACCCGTTTGGCTCTCCTGGAGGCTTACCCGGAAATACTGATCCATATTTCCGGAATGATGCGCCTGAAAGTTGCCCATGGCCTGAGATGTCAGCAACATGGAAAGCAACTGTTTTCTGGATTTCTTGAGTTCTTCAAATGCAGATATCATATCGATTGATGATTATTGATGGTCGATTGAAATAAAGTAGGAGCAAAATGTATGCCATCGTTACCCCGGGGAATGAAACAGCAAGGAATATGGGTAACCCCCGTAATCCGGCAAAGAGCGTTACGGTGGAATAATCGCCCCACGATGGATACATTTCTGTAGGTTGAAGCCTGGCTAAGTTACATAAATGTGGTTTTCGCCGGTTGTCAGTTGCCGGTTTAAAAAGCCGTCAACCGGTGACCGGTGTGTATTAATGCATTTCCAATTTTTTAATATTTAGTCGTTTAAATCGAAAGACACTGATATAGTATGGCAGATTACCTTCCCATACGATCCTTTCCTTCCGGTGTTTAATTTATTTTTCTGCGATTCGTTATTTTGGCATTTTAATTGCATTGTTATCTTTCAAATTTTGATTGAAAATCTTTAACTGTCAACTGGAAACTGTCAACCGACAACCGACAACCGCTTTTAACCGATAACCGCATTTAAACAAGGAGGAAGAAAATGAACTGTCAATCATTTGATGATGTGAGAAAAATTGTAAAGGACATGGATATCAGCTTCGTTCAGTTCTGGTTTACCGATGTGCTGGGAGTCTTGAAAAGTTTTGCCATTACCCCTTCCGAACTGGAAGAAGGCATGACCGAGGGGATGGGGTTTGACGGCTCGTCCATTGAAGGTTTTGCACGAATTGAGGAAAGCGACATGATCGCCAAGCCTGATCCCATCACCTTCCAGTTGGTTCCCTGGCGAAGCGGCGACCGGCCTGTGGCCCGCATGTTCTGTGATATTCTGCATCCGGATGGAACCCCCTATGAAGCAGATCCGAGGTATGTTCTCAAAAAGCTTCTCAAAAAAATTGCGGAAAAAGGATACACCTTCTATGTGGGTCCCGAAGCGGAGTATTTCTACTTCCAGGATGACAAATGCACGGAAGTTCTGGACAAGGGCGGGTATTTTGATTCCCGGCCCGTGGACATGGGAAGCAGCCTGAGACGCGAGACCATCTTTGCCCTTCAGGACATGGGGATTCAGGTGGAATACAGCCATCATGAGGTAGCGCCCAGCCAGCACGAGATCGACCTTCGGTACCAGGAGGCGTTGCGCATGGCGGACAATATGATGACCTACCGTCTTGTGGTCAAAGAGATTGCCCGCCAGAATGGCGTTTACGCCACTTTCATGCCCAAACCCATCTTCGGGGAAAACGGAAGCGGCATGCATGTGCATCAGTCCCTGTTCCTGAAGGACAAGAATGCGTTTTACGATTCATCCGATGAATTCAACCTGTCCACCATTGCCAGGCAGTATATTGCCGGGTTAATGCGGCATGCCCCCGAAATAACGGCTATTTGTAATCAGTGGGTCAATTCCTACAAACGATTGGTGCCCGGTTATGAGGCGCCGGTTTATGTATCCTGGGCCCGACGCAACCGTTCCGCCATGATTCGCGTTCCCATGTACAAACCCGGCAAGGAAAATGCCACCCGCATTGAATTCAGATCCCCTGATCCGGCCTGTAACCCGTATCTTGCCTTTGCGGTGATGCTGGGAGCGGGTCTCAAGGGAATTGAAAACAAATATGAGCTGGCGGCACCCGTGGAAGAAGACATCTTCGAGATGAACCCGGCCGAAAGAAAGGCCCATGGGATCACCGATCTTCCGGGGACACTGTATGCGGCCCTCCTGGCCACGGAAAAGAGTGAAATGGTCCGGGATGTGCTGGGAGACCATGTGTTCAACAAATTTATTGAAAACAAACGGATTGAATGGGACGGTTATCGAACCCATGTGAGCCAGTATGAACTGGATAAGTATCTGTCCACCCTGTAGCGTGGTTAATGGCCGTTAGCCAATGGCTAACGGCTGACAGCAGCCAGGAATGAACGTCTGTTCGGCATTTCCATGAAAAAGGTCTCCCGACAGTGGATGGCTTATCAAAAAGCCCATTGGAGATTTATCGAAAAGAGAGACCCATTCAGGCCGTTGATCTTTCAAAAGACGGCCTGGAGGAACAAGGAGATTGTACCGTATGAAAAAAATCGAGGCCATTATCAAGCCGTTTAAACTGGACGAAGTTAAAGACGCAATCCTGAAATTGGGGGTGAGTGGTATCACCATGACCGAAGTAAAAGGCTTCGGACGACAGAAGGGACACAAGGAAATCTATCGGGGTGCGGAGTATGTGGTTGATTTTCTGCCGAAAATAAGGTTGGAAGTGGTGGTTCCCGTGGCGCTGGTGCCCCAGGTGGTTGAAGCCATTAAGGAAAACGCCCATACCGGCGAGATCGGGGACGGAAAAATCTTCGTGATCCCCATTGAAAAGGCCATTCGCATTCGAACCGGCGAAGAAGACCTGGACGCCATTTAAGGCGGCTGTTTTGAAAGGATCTCGGAAAAGGGTCCCAGTATTTCTTTCGGAAAGGGATGCTCTGGCGTCGAAAGGGCTTTTGTCTGAAACGGGCCTTCGGTTTGCCCATCAATATTCCGATTTGATGGATCAATTTATTCGGGATCTTTTTCATCTGGCCGGGTTTCGACATACAACTGGAACCGATGCCGAGAATGTCCTGGCGGTAGTGGCTCTGGGAGGCTATGGCCGAAGGGAGCTCTGTCTTGGATCGGACGTGGATCTGATGGTGATTCACCGGGGCAATCTACCGTCTCAAACTGAAGAGGTGATCCGGCATGCCCTCTACCCCCTTTGGGATGCCAAGCTGGATGTGGGATATTCGATCCTGACCTTCCGGGAATGCATCCGCCTGGCTATGGGAGACTTCAGGATGCTCACGTCCCTGGTGGACAGCCGTTTTTTGATAGGATCCCGTTCCTTTTACAGGCTCTACAGGGAGGCCTTTTGGTCTCGTATGGCTAGAGAGAAGGATTCTCTGCTGGGAAAGTTCCTCATTTCAAGGCGGGAGAGGGCTGACCGGAATAAGGGGGAAGGCTGTTTTGTGGAGCCGGACCTGAAAGAAGGTTTGGGTGGCCTTCGGGACATTCATCTCATGGCCTGGATGGCTCGAATCTGGTTCGATTGTGAACGCCTGGGCCAGATGAAGCGGTTTGCGGCCTTCAGCCATTTTGAGATACGGAAGCTGGGAATCAGCAGAAGTTTTCTTCTGAAGATTCGGAATCACCTTCATTGGCTGGCCCATCGTAAGGAGGACAGCCTCAGACTTTCCTACCAGGATCAGATTTCAAAAATTCTGGGCTATGAAGACGAACCCCGTATCTCCGGCCCTGAAAAACTCATGCGGGACGTATACCTTCACTTAAACAGGATTCGGTATCGGCATGAAGAATTTCAGGTGAAGATGCTGGATATGATCGATCCAGTACCCGTAGAGCCGACCCAGGAAGATTTACCTTCCGAATTTTCGGTTCTTAAAGGACACATTGTTTTGGGTGAAGGGGTGCTCTCGGAAAAGGACCCACTGGTCATTTTTCGGGGATTGAAGGAAGCCAACGAACGGGGGCTATTCTTAGGCTCCGGGTTTATCTGGGAAGGTAAGAAAATTATCAGTCGAAAACGGAAAGCCCTGGCTCAATCGACCGAGGGAAAGGCCCTTTTTCTCGATCTGATTCTGAAGCCTCAAAATCCTGAAATTATGCGACTGGCCCTTGAGATCGGGTTTATCGGCCTGTTTATCCCCGAGTTTAAGAAAATTCGGAATCTGCCCCAGTTCGGATTTTATCACGTCATGACCGTTGACCTCCATTCCCTGAGGGCCCTGGATGTGATCAACGAAATTTCAAAGGGCGTTTATGATGAAAAGTGGCCTGTTTTCAGAGCTGTTTTCGAGGAAATAGAATCCCCCGAGCGGCTTTTCCTGGCGGCTTTGCTGCACGATATCGGAAAAGGATACGGAGAAGATCATTGTGTTCGAGGCCCCCAGTTGATCCCAAAGATTCTGGCACGTCTCGGTTTTGGAAAAGCATCTGTTCAAGCGGTCTCTTCCCTGGTGCGGCATCACCTTCTGATGCCCCGTGTTGCCCAGCACAGGGACCTTCGAGACGAGAAGACCTGCGTCCAGGTGGGACAGGCCATCCAGGATCGGCAGTTGCTGAAGATGCTTTTTCTGCTGACCGTTGCGGACAGCTTCGCCACCGGCCCCATGGCTCGAAGCGACTGGAAAATCATGCTCCTGGCGGAATTGTTTCATAAAGTCCAGTGCATATTGGAGCGTGGCATACTGGCGAGCCCTGATGCCACAGAGAAGATCGAGCGTAAGCGGGTGCGCATTGGGGAAATGCTGTTACAGGATTTTGAGGAAAAGGCGGTCCATGATCTCATTGATCAGGTGTCTTCGAGGTATATTTTGAATACCTCCCTGGGGGACATAGCCATCCACTTTTCCCTGGCGTTGAACCTGGGAGACCGAAAGCATGTTTGGAAACTGGAAAAACGGAAAAATGCCTCCGTCACCCGGGTCATTCAGGTGACCCACGACAAACCGGGTTTGTTCAGCAAAATGGCCGGTATTTTTACCCTGAACAACATGGAGATATTGTCTGGGAGCATCTTTACTTTGAAAAACGGCCTGGCTTTTGATACTTATGAGGTGACCAATCCGCCGGATGCTTACCATGAAACGGAAAGCTGGGCCAAAACGCAAAACGACTTCCAAGAAGCGCTGGATGATCATCTTTCGCTGGATCGTCTGATTCAGAGAAAGAGGGACGCCAAGATGCCGGCGGCATATGGAAGACAGGTTAGAAAAAAAGTCGTCCTCAATAACGAAGAGTCTGATTTTTTTACACTTATTGAAATTCGGTCGAGCGCCAGGCTGGGCCTGCTGTATGATCTGGCGTGCGTGATTTTTGCCATGGACCTTGACATTCGAACAGCAAAAGTCAACAGTGACGGGGAAAAAATGACCGGCGTTTTTTATGTGCGGGATTCGGGTGGTGAGAAGATCTATGAACCGGATGTCATTGAGGAGGCCAAAGGTCGTTTGATGGCGGTTTTGTGATTGAAATATCGAGAAGCGGCATACGGTTGCCGGTTAAAAGCTGTCTTTCAGTCCCATTCAATGGGATAAATTTGTGAATTTAATAAGTGAGAGAGTTTTACTATGAATACACAAACTTTTGAGAGTCGATTACTGCCGGATGGACATCTATATTGCCCTAAAGAATTTATCAAAAAAAAGAATGCTCATTTTAAAGTCATTGTAATTTTTGAAGATTCTGACACTGGAGCAACAAAAAATGATATTGAGCTATCAGGCATAATGGATCTTTCTCATGATTTTCTTTCTGAAGAAGAACTGAATTACTATTTAAATTTGGAAGAGACATGCAAAAATATAAACGTGGCCAAATATGGATAGTGAACTTCGATCCAAGCATGGGCCATGAATATAGAAAAGTTCGGCCAGCCCTTATCATTCAACATGAGCGATATATTTCATTGGGTAGATTGTTGACAGTTATTCCAATTTCATCCCAGATAACAAAACTTACTGAACTTGATGTGGTTTTGGAAAGAAACGCTCAGAATAGACTCATGAAAACCTCTTTACTTAAAACAAAACAGATCAGTTCATTTGATAAAAGACGGTTTCTTAAATTCATAGGAACACTCGATGAACAAACAATGAAAACAGTTGATAACAATATCCAACTTTTTCTCTTTGGAAGATAACAAAACGAGAAGAAAATAATAGATTCTGAATTCATTTAAAGAATATGAAAACCAATTACCAAAAATTAGGTAGATACCCCATCCCCCAGGGGCTTTACAACGGTCGATATGAACATGACAGTTGTGGGGTGGGGTTTGTGGCCAATATTGACGGCCGTAAGGATCACGCCGTCATTCAAAACGGACTACGGGTTTTACGGAATCTCATGCACCGCGGGGCCGTGGGTGGTGATCACACCACCGGCGATGGTGCCGGCATTCTGTTTCAATTACCGGACCTGTTCTTCAAAAAGGTGTGCGGGGATCTGAGCATTACACTCCCCCCAGCAGATCAATACGGCGTGGGAATGGTGTTTCTGCCCCATGAGCCTGAGGTGCGCGAGAAGTGGATTCGTGAAATCGAAGCGGCTATTGCCGTGGAAGACCTGAAACCCTTGGGCTGGCGCGACGTTCCGATAGATGACAGCGTGATTGCGGGACAGGCCAAAGCCATGCAGCCATGGATCAGCCAATGCTTCGTGGACGGTGGGATGCTTCAAGGGGCGGCCCTGGAGAGGAAGCTGTATCTGGTGCGCAAGGCCATTGAAAAGCGTGCCGTAGCGCCCGGATGGACGGAAAATTCCTGTTACCTGCCCAGTCTGAGCTGCCGCACCATTGTGTACAAAGGGTTGTTCACCGGTACGCAACTGGCCGGTTTTTATAAAGACCTGGAAGATCCGGAAATGGTCAGCGCCATGGCCGTGGTGCATCAGCGATACAGCACCAACACCTTTCCATCCTGGGAACTGGCGCAACCTTTTCGCTACCTGGCCCATAATGGGGAAATCAATACCCTCAGGGGAAATCTCAACCTGATTCGGGCCCGGGAACAGTCTCTGGAATCCGAATTGTTCGGGTCCGCTATCCGTAACCTAACCCCCATCATTGATGAACGGGGAAGTGATTCCGCGTGCCTGGACAATGCCCTTGAACTGCTGACCAGTGCCGGCAGATCCTTGTCCCACGCCATGCTCATGCTGATTCCCGAAGCATGGGGTGTGAAGTATCCCATGGGTCCTGATCAGCGGGGATTTTTTGAATATCATGCGGGCCTCATGGAACCCTGGGACGGCCCGGCCGCCGTGGCTTTTTCAGACGGAAGCCAGGTGGGCGCCATGCTGGATCGTAACGGGCTTAGACCTGCCCGCTACACCATCACCCGGCAAGGGGTGATCGCCTTCGGATCGGAAGCGGGCGTACTGGAATTTGCACCTGAAGACGTGGTGGAGAAAGGTGCCCTGGGTCCCGGTCAGATGATTCTGGTTGATTTTGACAAAAAACGGGTATTGAAAAATGGTGAAATCAAGACCCTGAACGCCCGGCGGCAGCCCTACCGAAGGTGGGTGGACGAAAACCGAATCACCCTGCGAGGGTTTTACGGGGAGGTCGCTTCCATTAAACCGGATTTAGCCCGGTTGCCGTTTTTGCAGAAACTGTTCGGTTACACCCGCGAAGATCTCCAGATGATCATGGCCCCCATGGCCATGACGGGCCAGGAGCCGGTGGGCGCCATGGGTGCGGATACCCCGCTGGCCGTGTTTTCGGAAAAAAACCAGTTGCTCTTCGGCTATTTCAAGCAGCTCTTCGCCCAGGTGACCAATCCCCCCATTGACCCGGTCCGGGAAGAACTGGTCATGAGCCTCATGACCTTTATCGGAAACCCGGGTAACATTCTGGCTGAAAGTCCCCGAAGCAGTCGATTGATCAAACTGCTTCATCCCATTCTGACCAACGAAGATCTGATCCGTTTGAGGGATCTGAATCTGGAGGGCTTTCGGGCCGAAACCGTTAGAATTGGATTTCCCATCAAGGGCGGCGGCGTCATGCTGGAAACGGCCCTGGATCGGATCTGCCGGGAGAGCGAAACGGCCATTATGAAGGGTCACGCGGTGATTATCTTGAGTGATCGGGATTTGCCCGAGGGCATGGCCCCCATCCCGTCACTTCTGGCGGTGTCTGCTGTGAACCGGCACCTGGTCCGCCATGGCATCAGGACCTCCGCAGGACTCCTCCTGGAGACCGGCGAAGCCAGGGAAGTGATGCACATGGCTCTGCTTCTGGGTTATGGGGCCACGGCTGTTAATCCCTATCTGGCCTTTGAAACTGTGGCCGCCATGTCGATCCAAAAGGCGTTGGGCCGGCAATCGAGTCCGGCGGTGAGTATCGAATATTACATCAAAGCCCTGTGCAAAGGGTTGCTCAAGATCATGAGCAAGATGGGCATTTCCACGCTTCGAAGCTATCGCAGCGCCCAGGTGTTTGAAGCGGTGGGCCTCAACACCCACGTGGTGGACCGGTATTTTGTGGGAACCGATTCGAGGGTGGAAGGGATCGGCCTGGATGAGATTGCAAGGGAAGCCATGGAACGCTTTCATTCTGCTCACGACCCGGCCCCCGATGCACCTAAGATTCTGCCCAGCGGCGGGCATTTCCGTGTGCGGGTGGATGGTGAACGGCATCTGTGGACACCGGAGGCCATCCATCATCTTCAGCGGGCTGTCAGGGAAAATGATACCGAATTATATGCGCGGTATGCCGAAGAGATCAACGACCAGTCCGAAAAACTGTCCACCCTGAGGGGATTGTTTGCCTTTCGCGAAACCGAGCCCGTACCCTTGGAAGAAGTGGAGCCGGCATCGGAAATCATCAAACGCTTTGTCACCGGTGCCATGAGCTTCGGCTCCATCAGCCGTGAAGCCCATGAGACCATTGCCATTGCCATGAATCGCCTGAATGCCCGAAGCAACAGCGGTGAGGGGGGAGAGGACCCGGCCCGTTATGAGTTGCTTTCCAATGGCGACAACCGTTCCAGTGCCATCAAGCAGGTAGCCAGCGGGCGGTTCGGTGTCACCGCCGAGTACCTGGTGAATGCCAAAGAGATTCAGATCAAGGTGGCTCAGGGCGCCAAACCCGGGGAAGGCGGGCAGCTCCCCGGTCACAAGGTGAACCTGGAAATTGCCCGGGTCCGTTATTCAACTCCTGGCGTTACCCTGATTTCGCCGCCGCCACACCATGACATCTATTCCATTGAGGATCTGAGCCAGTTGATCTTTGATTTGAAAAATGTGAACCCCCGTGCCCGCATTTCCGTAAAACTGGTATCAGAAGTGGGTGTGGGCACCATTGCGGCCGGCGTGGCCAAAGCCCATGCGGATATGGTTTTGATCAGCGGATACGATGGCGGAACCGGCGCATCACCCCTCTCATCCATCCGCCACACCGGGGCCCCATGGGAACTGGGTCTTTCCGAAACGCAGCAAACCCTGATGCTCAACGGTCTCAGGAGCCGGATTCGGGTGCAGGCGGACGGCCAGATGAAAACCGGACGGGACGTGGTGGTGGCGGCTCTTCTGGGGGCTGAAGAGTACGGTTTTGCCACGGCGGCCCTGGTGGTTCTGGGATGCGTCATGGTACGGAAATGCAACAACAACCGTTGCCCCGTGGGGATCGCCACCCAGGATGAGGAACTCCGAAAACGGTTCGCCGGAAAACCGGAACACCTGGAAAATTTCTTCACCATGCTGGCGGAAGAGGTACGCAGCCACATGGCCCAACTGGGCTTCAGGAAAATAGATGATATGATCGGGCGGTCCAATCTTCTGGAGATGTCCGGGGCCATTCATTTCTGGAAGGCCAAAGGGCTTGATTTTTCCAAGATCTTCTATTTTCCGGAGAGCCATGATGGCTCCCCCAGGCGCTGTACCGAGTCCCAGGAACACCCCATCCGGGATGTGCTGGACCGTGACCTGATTACCCGCTCTCAAAAGGCATTGGAGCAGGGTGAAAAGGTGGACTTTACCCTGCCCGTTCGAAACGTGAACCGGACCGTGGGGGCCATGCTGAGTGGTGAAGTGGCCCGGGCGTACGGGAACGGAGGGTTGCCCGCCGATACCATCACCTGTCGGTTCCAAGGGGCTGCAGGGCAAAGCTTCGGGGCGTTTGGGGCCCGAGGGATCACCTTTGTGCTTGAAGGAGAAGCCAACGATTATCTCGGCAAAGGGCTCTCCGGGGCCAAGATTATTGTCAAACCCTATGGCGGCGCCACCTTTGAACCGTCTAATAATGTGATTGCCGGAAATGTGTTGCTCTATGGGGCCACTGCCGGAGAAGTGTATCTCCACGGAAAGGCGGGTGAACGCTTTGCCATTCGAAACAGCGGTGCGTTGGCCGTGGTGGAAGGTGTGGGAGACCACGGGTGCGAATACATGACCGGCGGGCGGGTGGTCGTCCTGGGAAATACGGGGCTCAATTTTGCAGCCGGCATGAGCGGCGGCATCGCCTATGTGTACGATCCGGACCGTCGATTTGACCTCCGGTGCAACCT
>Ga0307987_1001578_pt1 | contig 12490 bp, 10 predicted proteins | sample EllFjometagen181_FD_203157 | JGI IMG/M metagenome (GOLD analysis project Ga0307987, IMG submission 203157) | Marine microbial communities from Ellis Fjord, Antarctic Ocean - #181 | ecosystem: Environmental > Aquatic > Marine > Unclassified | place: Southern Ocean | collected 2014-10-08 | reverse complement strand
GTCTGGAAACTCCAGCCAGGTCAGCAGCACCGTATGCTCACCAGTGACATACAAAACCGAGTATTCTGGGTTTAAATTCGAAACCTGCACTCATCCGATTTCACCTCCCTCGTCAATCATTCCGGCTCCATTTGATCGACTATATCTAGATATCTCCAACCGCCATCTCCATTTGTTGTATGATTTCTTCATCCGTAACCGCTGCATCAATCTGGCTCAAAAGTTCTTCATCGGTAAAGTGTTTCAGTACAATGGCATTGGTCGGGCATTTCGCATTACAGAGCCCGTCCCCTTTACAGAGAACCGGATTGACCCAGGCCTTTCGGCCTTGGGTTGTCTCACGAAACTCGATGGCGCCATAGGTGCACGCCGTAATACATGCTCCGCACGATACACAATCGTTATCATTCACTTCGCAAACAGAGCCCGAGGCAACAACCGTATCGTTTGAGAGAAGCGTTAAGACCCTGCCGGCAGCACCATAAGCCTGATTGATGGATTCTTTAATGTGCTTGGGATAGTGTGCCGTCCCACAGAGATAAACACCGTCAGCGGCAAACTCAACCGGTTTCAATTTCACATGGGCTTCTTTAAAGAATTCATCCGGACTCAAGGTTACCTTGAAGTGTCCGGCGATTTCCAAGGTTGACGCGGAAGGAATCACAGCGGCAGCCAATGAAAGCACATCGGCATCGATACCGATCTTTTGACCCAGAACAGGATCGGTTACGGCAACCCGTATGACGGGCCTCCCTTCGGCGGTGGTTGCTTCCACCTGGGGCTTGTCATCAGGATCATACCGGATGAATTTCACATCTTTCTCTGATGCTTCCCGGTAATAATCCTCCATGGTCCCGTAGGTTCTCATATCCCGGAAGAGGATGTATATATCCATTTCAGGGTTGACCTTCTTGAGACCCAAAGCGTTTTTAACGGCGTGGCTACAGCAGACCCGACTACAGTAATTTCGGTCTTCATTCCGGCAGCCAACGCATTGGATCATCACCAGGCTCTGTGCATTTTGTACGGGCGAAAAATCTTTCGCCCCTACCTTGGCGATCTCTTCACCCAACTCAAGGTGGGTGAATACCTTTTCATCTTCTCCATAGAGGTATTCGGTTGGGGTATAGACATCCGCACCGATAGCAATGACGGAAGCACCATGTTTAATCTCTTTAACACCGTTTTCAGCTTCCACCGTGGTGATGAAATTCCCCACATAACCGGAGACGTCCTTTATGGTGGCGCCATGGGAAACGTGGATTAAGGGGTTATTATAAACCCTGCGGATCAGGTCATTCAAATAGGATTGAACATCCATTCCTTCAAGGGTGGTGTGAAGCCGTCGCGCCATGCCGCCCAGTTCATTCTCTTTTTCGATCAGATACACGTCATGATTCTGGTTTGCGATGGATAGCGCGCACGTCATGCCGGCGATACCACCGCCGACCACCAATGCCGCCTTGTTGACGGGCAGGTCGAATTCCTGCAAGGGCTGCAGATATCGAGCGCGAGCCACTGACATGCGGACGATATCATGCGCTTTTATGGTGGCTTCTTCCTTCTGCTTGGAATGGACCCAGGAGCAATGCTCCCGGATGTTGGCCATATCGCAGTAATACTGATTCAGCCCCGCTTCCCGTAGGGTATCCCGGAATAAGGGCTCGAGGGTTCTGGGTGAGCAGGCCGCGATCACCACGCGATTGAGCCCCTTTTCCCGAGCCATGTCCGTTATTTCCTGGGCGGAATTGGTGGCGCATGAAAAGAGTTGTTCCTGCGCGTAGACAACATTGGGCAGTGTTTCGGCATATTCAACGGTGGAGGGAACATCCACCACACTTGAAATATTGGCGCCGCAATGACACACAAAAACGCCTATTCTTGGATCTTCCTGAGAGACATCCCGTTCCGGGGGATAGACCCGCTCTTCAGCCAGCTTGCCCCGCCGGTAGTCGAGGAATTCGCCCACCTGAGCGCCGGCCCCACTGGCGGTAAAGACCGATTCGGGGATATCCATGGGACCCTGAAAAGCACCGCTCACAAAAATCCCGGGTTTTGTGGTCTCAATGGGATTGATTTGTGTTGATTCGCAGAATCCGTGTGAATTGAGTTGGATGCCGAACTTTTCCGACAATGCCTTATTTTGAGCAGGCGGATTCAATCCAACGGATAGAACCACCATATCGAATTCTTCTTCTTGAACCCCTTCATCATTGGTGGAATATCTTAAAAAGACATTCTTCGTTTCCGGGTCTTCCCTGACAATTGAGGCATAACTTCTGATAAACTTAACCCCGGGAAGCTGCTCCGCCCTTTGGTAGTATCGTTCAAAATCTTTTCCAAAAGACCGAATATCATTATGGAATATGGTACATCTTGCTTCAAAATCATGATCCTTTGTGAGAATCACCTGCTTCTGGGTATAGGTGCAGCAAACGCCTGAACAATAGCTGTTATCGCCCGGCGTCACCCGTCTGGAACCGACACATTGAATCCAGGCAATTTTCTTGGGGTGCTTTTTGTTGGTGGTGCGGAGCACCTCTCCTTCATATGGCCCGGTTGAGGATAACAGCCGTTCATAGTCCATACTGGTGACGACGTTCTCGAACTCTCGGTAGCGATATTCGGCCTTCACTTCAGGGTTATACGGCTTTATTCCGGAAGACAGGATAATAGCTCCTACGTTAACGTCAAGCTTTTCGGCGGTCTGATTCAAATCGATGGCATCATTTTGACAGACGCTCTCACAGATTCGACATTTTTTCTCTTTGAGGTAAATACAGCTCTCATCGATATACGAGATAAGGGGAATTGCCTGGGAGAAATAGACATGAACCGCTTTATTCTGGGATATTCCTTGATTGAATGGGTCCGGATATTCCACCGGACAATACTCCACACAGGTGGTACAACCCGTACATTTTTCTTCTATGATGTATCTCGGTTTTTTGACAAGCGTTACCTGAAAGTCTCCCGCTTGTCCCTCAACACGATCAACTTCAGTATACGTCAGGACTTCGATGTTCGGATGCCGGCCGACCTCGACCAGTTTAGGTGAAAGTATTCACATGGAACAGTCATTGGTTGGGAAGGTTTTGTCAAGCTGGGCCATATGGCCGCCGATGCTCGGCGTCTCCTCAACCAGGTAAACCTTAAACCCCGCAGTGGCAAGATCAAGAGAGGCCTGGATACCGCTGATGCCGCCACCAACGACCATCACATCGCCAAAACGACTGTCCGTGAAACTTTTGCAAAGCTGTTCAATCTGTTCTTTTTCCAATTCTTTATGTCCTTATGAAAAAATTCTAAGGTTCCCTATAACGCTTCTTGTATAATCTCCGTGATATCCTTAATCTCTATTTTTTCATCCACACCCATGGTAATTCTGCTGTCCTCAAACATGGTAATGCAGTATGGGCACGAGGTCACCAGCAGTTCAGCACCGACGTCAATGGCCTGATCAATTCTGAGGTCGCCGAATCTTTCACCCTTTTTGGTTTCCATCCAGACCCTGCCGCCACCGCCGCCGCAGCAAAGACTGTCGATGCGTGTATCCAACATTTCAACCAATTCCAGGCCGGGGACCTTCTCCAAAACCTCCCGGGGTTCATCAAATATTCCGTTATGCCGACCCAGGTAGCAAGGATCATGGTACGTTATTTTTTTGTTAAACTCCCCTGTGAGTTCAAGCCTTCCCGCATTCATCAATTCCAATAAATATTCCGTGATATGAACAATTTCAAAATTCACCATGAAATCGGGATACTCGTTTTTGAAGGTTTCATAGCAGTGAGGGGATGAAACCAGGATCTTTTTCACGCCATTATCCACAAATGTTTTAATATTTTCCTTGGCCAGGCGCTTGAATAATTCCTCATCCCCGGTTTTGCGGATGCTTTCTCCACAGCAATTTTCCTTTTCACCCAGTATCCCAAATTCCACCCCTGCCTGGTTGAGAATCTTCGCCGTGGCAGTGGCGATTTTTTTTGCTCTGGGGTCAAAACTGGGGTAGCAGCCGGGGAAATAGAGAATTTCCATGTCGTCGGTGAATGTTTTAACCGATTGGCCTTTTGCCCAGTCGCCCCGGGTTTTTCGGTCTTCACCTAAGGGGTTCCCTTCACCGATGAGGCTCCCGACAGCGGTTCGGATGGGTTTAACGGAATCGGGAAAGACCCCATATTCCGTGGCGACCCGTCGTAAAGCGATACCGCTTTCGATCTGTTGTACGTCCCTGGGACAATGCTGAGGGCATCTTCCGCAGGTGGTACACAGCCACATCTCTTCGCTTTCAATCTCCGTAAAACCAAAGGTCGCTTGTCGGACCAGTTTGCGCATGCTGAAGGATCTGACCCTGTTCCACGGACAAACCGTATCGCACAATCCGCATTGGAAGCACCTCTTAAAGGCGTCACCACCGCTCTCTTTGATGACATCAACGATCTCTTTGTAGTCGGCTACAATCTCCACTGTCTTCCTTAAAACCTCTTGTTTCGCCTTACGGTATTTTATCCCTTTTTGGCCATGGACATTCGGGCAATGGTTTCCATGATCTTGTCGAGTCCATATTCGTTGGCCAAAGCTTCCAATCCGGTTTCCATCTCCTCGGGACTTTCTTCTTCATCCATCTCTTCTTCCCGCTCTTCGTAGGTAAGGGCATCGACCTTGCACCATTTGACACACAAAGGCTCGTCTTCGCCTTCGCACATATCGCATTTCAGGGGAAGGCCGGAATCGGGTTCTTTGAAATCTTCCCTGGATGGGCAGGAAGCCCGGCAGAAGGCACACTCCTCGTATTCCTTTCCATCAATCACATATTTGTCTCTGCCCGCACATTCGGCAGCCGTATATTCACCCGCGTACACCGGAACGTAGATGTCCTTCAGGGGGTGGCGATTCACCACAATACGGGATCTTGCCGGGTTGCTGCTGCTGTACTTGGGTGCGGCGTGAAAGGCGGAGCAGATCACTTCACAGGCCCTGCAGCCATTGCACAAATCGGCATTTACTTTGATGGTTTTGACAATCTTCTTTTTTTTCTCAGCCACGGCTACACCTCCTTGTCCGCAGAGGTTTCTTTGGAAGGTGTATCATCCTTATCGTTGTAGATCCCCCTCTTTTCGAAGTCTTCGGATACGTAATCCAAACCCAGTTCATGTAAAGATTCTTGGGTCGGAATCCCCTGATCATTCCATCCCTTGTATTGGTAATAGGTATCCAAGAGTTCCTTTTCAAGCTCGGGAAATCTTTTCTTCCAATGGTCTTCCGGCGGCGCATCGTCTTTCCTTCTCATGCCTCTTCTGATGTTGATGGCCCTGACCAGGGTCCGGTATCTTTTGGCAGCCTGGGTCAGTTTTTCCTCATCCATCTCAATGCCTGCGCCTGCCGAGATAAATTTCGGGTAGTTGTGGATATGGTAGGGCGGTTTCAGGGGGAATGACGAGAGACCCGCGCACATGCCGAGAGCGTCATCGATGTAGTGCATTCTCTCCTGCCAGTCCACAATGTCGCAACACATCTCAGGGGTTGGATAGTAAGGGATTGAGTTATCTCCACGCGGTTCCCAGTCCAGAAAATATTGTTTGAATTTGTCATCGGGGACCTGGAACCAATCCTCTACAAATTTTTCCCTGTGCTCTCTCTTGGGAAAAGGTGCCTGGGGGAATTGCCCTTCAATCTGCGTGATATTCATCTTCTCTCCGGTGCAATACATGAGGAAATAGATGGGGTTCAGCATGGAGAGTTTGAGCGGCAGTTGTTCAAGTTTCTTGATGTTATTATGGGCATATTCTTCAGCACCCTTACCGATCTCCTTGGCCGCCCAATGGGTGCCATTGGCCAACACATCCCCGATCCCTTCCCGTCGAACAATCTTATCGAGCAGATAATAAAACCTTCCCTCATTGTCCTCCGGCATATCCGGCAGGTCCTTATCCGTCAGGATACCGTCTTCATAAAGTTCCAGAGCAAAGGCCATGACCTGCGGTGCCGAGAATCCGTCTACCCCGTACTCCGTGGCACTTTGCGCGATACCCAGACCAAATTCAAGGTCGCTCATGGCCCCCAGGGTGTAGGTCAGTTTTGTAAAACACTTCATCATGTAGGTGGGTTTCCCCGGCGGGGAAATGGTGGCGCCGCAGGTCATGGGACAGTTAAAACAACTGATAAGCCGTGTCCGCATGGTTTCCATGGTCTCCATCCATTCCTTTGCGATTTCGTCGGTCCAGAAACCCTTTTTGCGGAGACGGGAATTTCCCCACATGAAATTTTCGGTGTGCCACTTCTCATCGTGTACTTTCATTTCCTGGGGTGATCCAAGCCCGGCCAGAATGGGCATGACTCCCGGAATGGGGTTTTCATTCCGGAATTCTATGTAGTCCAGCACTTCGTTGCACAGTTCCATGAATTCAGGCGGTTCTGCCAGATTGATGTCCTTTGTGCCGCGAACAACAATCGCCTTGACCCCTTTGTCTCCCATGACAGCACCGATGCCGCCTCTACTGGCACTGGACCTGCCCTGCTCGATGGACGCAAAATAGACCCTGTTTTCACCGGCCAGGCCGATGGCTGCTACCTGGGCTTTCGGTTCTTTTAATTCCTCCCTGAGGAGTTCCGCGGTCTCTATGGATCCCCTCCCCTGTAAATGGGAGGCATCCCGTATTTCCACTTTGTCATCTTTTATCCACAGATAAACCAGCTCGGGGGATTTGCCGCGAAGGACTATTTTGTCATAACCGGCGTATTTCAATTCCGGTGCGAAAAAGCCTCCCATCATTGAAAATGCCATGAGTTGCGTCTGGGGGGAAATAGTGGAAATAATGGTTCGGTTACAACCCGTCGCCGGTGTGCCGCACAACAGGCCTGCGGCGAATATCAGCACATTATCGGGGGAAAAAGGCTCAACTTCAGGCGGAACCCTATCCCATAATATTTTGGCATTTGTTCCCAGACCCCCCAGGTAGAGTTCAGTCTCTTTGGGATCGGTTGCTACCCTTTCAATGCTTCCTCGGGATAGATCAATTTCTAAATTAAACCCAGTTTCTGCGTACCTCATTTTCTTCCCCTTTTAGATAACCTGAACCCATGCCATGAGTTCATGGGCTCGTAAGCTTTCAATGCCGAACCCGAAAACACCCTTAAACTTAAACGGTTTTTCAAGAATCCGGTTCGAAGTGACTACAATATAGCTGTATCGTAACTATGCGTCAAGGGAAAAAATTGTTTTACGATGACCCATGGCATTTTTTTGGAAGGTTGTAGTGGAGATTTTGGCGAGTTCTAAGGCCCGGTTACCACCTTTACCTGGGCTTCGGCATAACCGCCCCGGCCGGAAAGCCCCCGGGTCCTGAGACGAATCACCAATTCTTTCGCATTTGACCAGTCACCCGCCAGATTCCCCGGGAAGTCCAGGCGTGATTCAGCGGCCACGACCCAGACGCGATCCGTGCCGTAAGGTTCGGTCACCACCAGGTCGTAGGAGCAGCCGTCCTCGGGCAGGCGAACCCGACACCCTCTCTGTTTCATTTCCGTAATGAGTTTGCCGCGCAATTGTATGGCCAGAGGAAGGCTCAGGCGGCTCTGAGATTCATATAGATCATTGGCACTGATGAGGACCGGCAGGCCTTGAAGATTACCTTGCTGAACCAGTGTTTCCGTCAATCTTAAAACGGCTTCATCCAGGTTTTTGGGAGGGGGTGGCAACGCTTCTTCAGCGAAGGTCGTGGATAGCGCGCAGCAAAGGAGAGCAAAAACCATTGGGATGATCATCTTCAGTGCTGTTTTCAGCAGATCATTTCGAAATGGTTTCCTATGCTCAGGTTGCATGCTGCCGCCTTTTTTCCAGGCCGGCTTTACTATTTGATGGTTTTCAGAAGCGCTTTGAATTCCGATGTGCCGGCTTTTTTGAGGATTTGAAAGATGACCGCCTCGGTGGAGGTGATGGTGGCGCCGGCTTCCCGCATGAGCGACAGACCGATCTGCCAGTTATCTTCCGTTCTGGAGTCCACAGCGTGATGGGGAACATGAACCCTGTAACCCCTTTCCAGGAGAGAAACGCATGTCTGAAATACACAGATGTGGGTTTCAATGCCGGTGAGAATGATATTTCGAAGTCCCTTCTCTTCAATCTCATGGTTAAAGGCATCTATCGCACAACAGTCAAAATGCAGTTTTTCGATTGGGTCGTATGTGGGCAGAAATTCTTGGATAGCCGGCAGAGTGGAGCCCAGAAACTGGGGATTCTGCTCAGTTACGATGACGGGTAGTTGAAAAATCCGGGCTAGATCAAGGAGTTTTGATACCCTGTCGACCACACGTTCTCTCTGCCCCATGACCCCCGCGAGCTTTTCCTGAACATCGACAATGACGAGCCCTGTATTTTCTTTATTCAATAGTGAAATAGCCATAATGCGACCCATTATATGTGGACAGTGATTTGGCTGTCAAGGGGCACTTTGGATTTCTCGGAAGTTTACAACACGGATTCTATGCCCAACCCTGAATAAAAAAACTAGATTTATTAAGGAAATATGGTAAAATAATCAAGGAGGTCAAGATACATGTCAATAAATGAGATGCTTTTACCTCGTGAGCTAAGGGAACAGATTCGGAAAGGCCAATGGCAGACCCCCACCACCGGAATTGCCCCCGGGTATGTGCAGGGCAACCTGGTGATGCTGCCAAAGCGGGAGGCGTTTTCCTTTCTGCTCTTCTGTGTTCGAAATCCCAAGCCCTGTCCTGTTCTGGATGTTCTGGAAGCAGGGGCGTGGGAACCGAAAATTGCCCCGGGTGCGGATCTTCGGACCGATCTTCCCCGGTACAAAATTTACCGAAATGGTAAATTTGAGGAAGAAGCGATTGAGGTCAGGGACTTTGTTCAAGACGACCTGGTCAGCTTCCTTTTTGGTTGCAGCTTCTCTTTTGAGAGTGCGCTCCTGAGTGCCGGAGTTCCCGTCAGGAACCTGGAGGAAGACTGTAATGTTTCCATGTATATTACCAATCGACCCTGCATTCCCGCCGGGCCTTTCAGCTCACCGCTGGTGGTGAGTATGCGGCCCATGAAACGGGAGCAGGCCATCCGTGCCATACAGGTCACCACACGGTTTAATCAAACCCACGGGGCGCCTGTACACATGGGTTTCCCGGAAGAAATCGGCATTGACAACATTGATAAGCCTGATTTCGGAGATCCGGTGACCATTCTTCCCGGTGAGATTCCCGTATTCTGGGCCTGCGGGGTGACCAGCACCCTGGCTGCCATTTCAGCGGATCTGCCCCTGGTCATCACCCATGCACCGGGGCACATGTTTATTTCGGATCTCAGGGATGAAACCCTGACATTGCTTTAAATAAAGGAGAATATCCAATTTCGAACAAGGAATGTCGAATGTAGAAGTTAAATGGCGTGTAAAATTTGAGAGATAAACTCTCGGCGTGAAACTGTAAACCCAGTAGTTAAGGAGGTATCAACAAATGAAAGCATTGGCCAAATCCTGTTTTTCAGTCTTTTCCGTAATGTTGATGGTGATTTTTCTTGTGCCCGCCGGTGCCTGGGCTGTTGAAGAGATCAAGATTGGCGTCATATACCCTCTAACCGGTGGCGCCGCAGCCGCTGGTCGTGAACTCCGGGCCGGCGCCGAATTGGCGGCTGAAATTGCCAACAGCACGATGGATCTACCCATGACAATGGCTCAGAACAGCGGTGTCAAGAGCCTCGGAGGCGCCAAAATAAAACTCATTTTCAAAGATCATGAAGGAAATCCCACCCTGGGTGCGGACCAGGCCAAGCAGCTGATTTTAGACGATAAAGTGGATGGTATTCTGGGGTGTTATTTCAGTTCGGTCACCAAGACGGTCAGCGCCGTTTGCGAACAGTACGGCATTCCCATGATCAACGGGTCTTCCACCTCACCGGCTCTTACGGAGAGAGGCTTTAAATGGTTCTGGCGCACCACGCCTCACGATAAATGGTTTACCAAGGATCTGTTTGAATTGCTGGTGGGCCTCACGGAAGGAAAGGTGAAAGGGGTTAAGGCCGTTCCCAAAAAGGACATCATCAATGTGGCATCCGCCTGCGAAAAAACCGAATGGGGAAGCCATGTGTCCGAGCTCATCAAGGAATTCAGCAAGGAATATGGGTTTAAGTTAAGAAAATCATTCCTGTATGCTGCCAAGTCCGCGGATCTTTCAAGTGAGGTGCGATCCCTCAAGGCATCGCGTGCGGATGTGATGCTGTTTGCCTCCTATACGTCGGACGCCATTTTGATGGTCAAAACCTTGAAGGCCCAGAAGGCCAAGCCCAAAGTTATCTGGGGACAAGACGCGGGTTTTGAAAAGCCTGAATTTCGCAAGACCCTGGGGGATAGCATTTCGGGCATTTTAACGCGAACCGTATTCCTGCCCAAGGTGGTGGAGATCAAGAAGCTGGCCGGTCAGGTGAACGATCTGTACAAAAAGAAGACCGGCAACGACCTGGGCGGCGCTTCCGCCCGTGCCTTTACGGGACTACAAACCTGGGTGGCGGTTCTGGAAAAATCGGGTTCCAAAAAGCCGGCTGATATTCAGATGGCGGCCAATGCCATTTATATCCCCGGTAAAGAACTGGTGGTTCCCTGGCAAGGCATCAAGTTCGCCACAACGGGGAATGAAATGGGCCAGAACGTCCTGGGAAGCGGTCTCATCGGCCAGTATCAGAAGAACAAAGAGGGAAAAATAGAACTGGAAATCGTCTATCCCTTTGATGTTTCATCAGCGGATATGATTTACCCCTTTGCCGGATTTTAGCGGCATTTTATGGACATCCTCGTCGGTTCCCTCTTTGCCGGGTTGCTCATCGGCATGATTCTGGCTCTGGTGGCCCTGGGCCTTACCATCATCTTCGGGGTGATGGATATCGTCAATTTCGCCCATGGCGAATTTCTGATGATCGGTATGTACACGGGTCTTTTGACGGCCCAGGGGCTGGGGATCGATCCGCTCTTTACCCTGCCGGCGGCGGCGCTGGTGGGGTTTCTGTTGGGCATTATCTGCTACTTCGGATTTATTAAATATGTTTTGAGAGGTCCCATGGTGGCCCAGTTGCTGGGGACTTTCGGGCTCATGCTGTTCTTACGGAATCTGGCACTGCTTATTTTCGGGTCCGAGGACCGGGCCGTGCACACCGGTCTCCTGGTGGACAAAAGTTTTGACATTGGCATGGGCATCATCGTGCCGGCCACAAAGTTAGCGGCTGCGGGGTTATCCGTGGCCGCCTTTTTTGCCGTATGGCTGCTCATGCACCGAACCCGGGTGGGTAAGGCTTTGACCGCCACGGCGCTGGATGCGCAAGGGGCGCGTTACATGGGCATTCCCACTGAGCGGATGAACGCTCTGGCATGGGGTGTGGGGGGGGCTTCCGTCACCATTGCGGGTGCACTTCTTGTTAATTTCTGGTCGGTCAATCCCTTCATCGGGCTGCTCTTCACCATGATTGCCTTTGCCATTGTGGCTCTGGGGGGGTTCGGGAGCATTCCGGGCGCCTTTTTCGCGGGGCTTGTGGTGGGCCTCATTACGGAAATTCCCGGGTTCTGGGATTTCTTTACCTATACCTTTGATGCCGAATGGATGATGGATGTCCCCATGACGTCCTTTAAGTACATGTGGGTATATGTGGCATATTTTCTCATCGTCGTGTTTCGACCGCGGGGGCTCTTTGGATGGAAGCAATAAAGAACGCCCTCGATTTTTCGGATTCCCCCCGCATTGACCTGATTGTGGCAGGGGCCATAGGCATCGCCATTCTTGTTTTTCCCCTGTTCCCCCATTCCTCATTTGCCATGAGCACCATGATCCAGTTCCTCATGTTTTCCCTCTACGGCATGGGGTGGAACACCATCGGCGGGTACGGCGGACAGGTGGATCTGGGAAAAGCCCAGTATGTGGGAATCGGTGCCTACACAACGGCGGTGATGCTCATTCGCTGGGATGTGCCGTTCTGGTTCTCAATGCCCATCGGCATGTGCCTTTCCGTGGGCTGGTCTTTCATCATCGGTTATCCGTTGTTCCGTCTCAAGGGACACTATTTTGCCATTGCCACCATTGCCACGTCCCTGGTGTTAAAGGACCTTTTTGAGGTCTGGGACTTTGTGGGGGCTTCCAGGGGCATAGAAATTTCGCCCATAGAATTTCCCACGCCGGACTTTATGCGTCTCCTCTTCAGGGATGATATTTACTATTTTTACGTCATCCTGGGATTTTTCTTTCTGGGCATTCTCTACATCAACTGGTTTCGCAGATCCAGGCTGGGGTTCCAGCTTCGTTCCATCAAGGACAACGAGGATGTGGCCCGTTCTCTGGGCATTAATGTTCACTGGGCCAAAATCAAGACCTATGCCATTGCCACGGCATTTGTCAGCATGGTGGGGTCGTTTCATGCCTGTTATGTCAAGAATATCGAGCCCGAAGACACCATGAGTCTGGATATCTCCATCCTCATTGCCCTGATGGCCATGCTGGG
>Ga0307987_1001577_pt1 | contig 12503 bp, 6 predicted proteins | sample EllFjometagen181_FD_203157 | JGI IMG/M metagenome (GOLD analysis project Ga0307987, IMG submission 203157) | Marine microbial communities from Ellis Fjord, Antarctic Ocean - #181 | ecosystem: Environmental > Aquatic > Marine > Unclassified | place: Southern Ocean | collected 2014-10-08 | reverse complement strand
TCAAGGATCTTGAGTCCCGAACTAGCGTCCACGACGTAGGCCAGGTTTCCGACCACCTCGACGTCATGGGCGTAACCAGGCGTATCGTACGCGCCTACCAGGGCGGGAGCCGCCGGATTCGCTATATTGATGACCTGGAGTCCCCTTTCGGCATCTGCAACGTAAGCTAGGTCCCCTATCACCTCGACGTCATAGGCGAAATCCGGCGTATCGCATGTGGAAATCAGGATAGGGGCCGCTGGATTTGTGACGTCGAGGATCTGGAGTCCCGAGTCGCCGTTCGCAACGTAGGCCAGGTCGCCGACCAGTTCGACGTCATGGGCGTAAGCTGGCGTTTCGTACACGCCGATCAGGTCGGGCGTCGTTGGATTCGTGACATCGACAACCTGGAAACCATGATGTTCGTTTGAGACATAGACCAGATTCCCATCCGCCTCGACGCCGAAAGGATTACTCGACATATAGTGCGAACTGACCTCAACCGGAGCCGCAGGGTTAGAAACGTCGATAATCCGAAGTCCAACGTTTATGTCTCTGGATGTGACATAGGCAAAGTTACCAACCACTTCTACATCTCGGGCCATGAGCGTCATCCCGTTGTACGAGCCGGTTAAGACTGGATGCGAAGGATGTGAGACGTCAATGATCGTGAGTCCTGACTGAATTCCAGTGACATAAGCCAGATTTCCTATCACTTCAAGGTCATTGACCGCATCCGAAGTATAGTACGACCCGGCCAAGGTTGGGGCCGTCGGCTCCGCAATATTGAGAATCTTCAAGCCGTTGTATCCGCAGGCGACGTAGGCCAGATCCCCAATCACTTCGATATCGCTGCCGATGCCCAGCGCATATTCTACGAGCAAAGAGGGATCTGCCGGATTCGACACGTCAAAGATCAAGAGCCCCTCGAAATTACACACGACATAAGCTAAATTTAGTCCGATACCGCAGCATTTCTTTTTCTCCAGTTGGTCATACGGAGGGTCGTATTTTCTAATTTTAGGGCTACGTGGCCGGAGGGAGGGTGCATCTTTCATTGGGTATGCCCGACTTGTCTCGTGAGGCGAGTCGGGCGATTTCGGTAAGTTTCCTTTATTGAAGAGGAGATTCCCAATGAGAAGATGGGACATGTTGGCCGACCGGTTCATGGCGAGTTATTCGGCCGAAGGGAAAGCGGACGGAACGATCACGGCGATGCGGCGCGAGTGGGATCGCTGGGGCTGTTGGCTGAAAGGGCGACGTCCGCGTGTGAGGCTGGACGAGGTTTCACCGGAACTGATCACGAACTACATCCGCAGCCAGAGCAAGTTTCACGCGAAGTCGACGCAGTACAGTCTGATGTCGCGACTGGGGATGATCGGCGACTTTCTGGTGAAGGAAGAGGTCTGGCGCGAGAATCCGCTGACCTGGATGAAGCGACCTCGCTTGGATTCGCGTCATCGATTGCCGCGACGGATCGACGAATCGGCGCTGGCGAAGATCTGGGATTCGGCGGCGCGAACGCGCGAGTCGCACTATCGTCATCTCTGGCTCGCCGTCTTGGGCGTGCTTTACGGCGGAGGGCTCCGTCGCGGCGAGATCGTCGCGTTGGATCTGTCGAACTTCGACGCAATCTCGGGCACGCTGCTCGTATTCGGGAAGACGCCGTACGAGCGTCGGATTCAACTTCCGGACTTGGCATGGCGCTGCATCGAGGTCTATCTGCCGCGTCGTCAAAACGTCTTGACGAAAGCGTTTTCATCCGAACCGGCGTTGTTCGTGAACAAGTTTGGACGACGCCTGAGCGCGGAGGCGCTCAGCGGCGGGATCCAGCGGATTGCATCCCGCGCCGGTTTCAAGATCACGCTGCATCAGTTCCGCCATACATGCGCTTCGCAACTCTTGGCCGACGGCGTTCGGTTGCCGTACATCCAGCGGCATCTGGGCCATCGCACGATCCAGACGACGATGCGTTATCAACATATCGCGGGCCCGGAACTTCGCCGCGCGATCGAAAAGCACCCGATCAATCAACTGCGACCTCAAGTTCGCCCGACGGGCGAAAAGGAGATATAGACGATGGCGAAACGTCAACCGAAGTTAGCCCCTTTGATGGAAGGGTATCTGGAATATAAGGGTACGGTCGAACGTCTGGCGGAGGGGACGATCAAAGACATCCGTTGCACGTTGCGACGCGTTTCCGAGGACATGGCCGAGCGTCATCCCGAGAAGACGCTTTGGGAGTTGAAGCTGACCGACTATATCGCATGGCTGGAAGGCGAGACGCGGAAGGGATACAGCACGTTGGGCCTCTGTAAGAACGTGAGCCATTTACGAGGATTCTTGAACTACGTCTGGAAGAGCGGTCGGGCGGACCGGAACGTGTTGGCCGATTATTTTCCCGAATACCGTCAAGTGTTGAAGGAGCCGGAATCGCTGACGATCGAGGAGGCGTTGCGTCTTGTAAGCGAGTGTCCTTGTTCGACGCCGACGGAACGCCGCGATCGGGTCATGATCATGCTGCTTTACGGCTGCGGATTACGGACGGGCGAGCTTTGCGACCTGAAAATAAGGGATTTGAGCGTCGAACGCCGCGAACTGCACGTCAAAAAAGCGAAGGGCGACATCGAGCGGATCATCCCAATCCCGGACGTGGTTTTCACGGAACTGTTGGCGTACCTTCAGGAACGCAAGGGCCGCTCGGGCGCGATGTTTTTGACGGAGAGGAAGCGACGCCCGATCCGGCAATTGATTGTCGGCGAGGTCGTCCGCGCAGCGGCGGCCCGTGCGAAGATCGACCGACATGTGACGCCGAAGACGCTACGTCATTCGTTCGCGACGCATCTGATGGATCGCGGCGTCGATATCGCGATCATCTCGCGATTGATGGGGCATAGTTCGCCGACCGAGTCGGGCGTCTATCTCCACGTTCTGCCGGGCCGTCAGCGCGAGGCGGTCGAACTCTTGGACGACGATCCGGATGAGCAAGAGGATATCGAGGAGTCAACGGAAGACGACGAGGCGGACGCATGAATCCGCATCAGCTGAAATGGGATCATTGGATCGATCTCTATTGCGAGCATTGGTGCGTTGCGAGGAACCTGCGCAGCACGACGATCCTCGCGTACCGTGATGCGTTGAAGCAGTTCGTGAACTGGGCATATGTTCACCACTTCGACTTGTCGCCGGAATCGCTGACGGCTCGCATCGTTCTTGATTACGTCGTCCACCTGCGTGAAGATCGAAAGAACGGCGGCTCGGCCGTGAGCCGGGCGATCGTCGTGATCAAGAACTTCTACGGCGCGATGGTCGCCTACGGTCACCTGTCTCCGAACGAGAACCCGATGCTCGGGTTCCCGAAGTTGAAAGAAGGTCGCGTCAAGCTGCCCGTCTTTCTTTCGCCTGGGGAGATGAGTCGGCTGTTGGCGCAACCGAAGACGTTGACCGTGCTCGGTCTGAGAGATCGTGCGATCCTGACGTTGCTGTACGCGACCGGAATCCGCGCGAGCGAATGCGCGGGCCTGTTGGAAGGGAACGTCGATCTGGACGAGCGGACGATCCGCGTGCTGGGAAAGGGGAATCGTGAACGAACGATCCAACTGAACATGCGCGCACTGAAGGCGTTGGACGTCTATCGAAAAGCACGAGGCCCTCAATCGCCGGACAAGGCGTTCTTTCGCACGAAGCGGGGCGGCCCGCTCAGCCGGAAAACGGTCTACGATCGCGTGAAGAAGTACGGTCGCGAGGCGAGGATTATGAAACGGGTCAGCCCGCATGTCTTGCGTCACACATGCGCAACGCACTTGGTACAGCGCGGCGCGAACCTGGTCGTACTCCGCGACTTGCTGGGTCATCGTCAGATCACGAGCACGCAGATTTACATCCACGCGACGGCGCACGACATGAAGGAGCTTGCGGCGAACCATCCGGTCGGCAAGTTGGCTCCGGTTATCGAGGATCTGATCGAAGGCGTTCGCCTCCCGATCGACCATCCTCCGCGTCGCCGCCCGGACGAGAAACGGCAGTCGAATCGAGGCCCTCGGGCCTCGCCTCGACTGCGCGGCGAGCCGGTCTAGTCTCGCCGAACTCCGCCTTTTAAGCAGGCGGAACAGACGAAATAAATGTCAACGAATTCAATTGCATTCCGTGTGCGGTTGGGTTATTGTGAGCGTATGTATGAAAGAGGCGTCCGAACCTCCGAATGTGCCTTGAGAGGAAGATGCGAGCCGTCGTCAACCCGTTTCAGACCGGTCAGCCGGAAAAGAATGTAAAGCTCGAAGCGAATCGCTTAAGCGACTCGCTTTTTAGGGGCTTATGCGATCGGACTAAATACTACCATGACGTCGAACGGATCGAAGGATCCCAGTTCGCTAACGGTTGGACGTATGTTCAGTATACAGACGGAACGAACAGGCAACCGTCGCTCATTATCTCGCCCGATCCGACGCGGCCCGCGATCTTCATGGAGTATGACGAAAACGGTAACGTCACGCTGATCGACGACATTGATCGCGGCGGCGACGCCGACAGGGACGGTCGCGACGACAATCCCCAACGGATGGAATATGACGAGTACAATAATCTTGTCCGCATGACGGATCCGCGAGGGTTGGTAACGGAATACGCATACAACGTACACAATCAGCAAACAGGAATGACGCGCGCCGTTGGGACTCCGCTGGCGTCGACATGGGCCTGGGATTACGATCTCGCTACGGGATTCCTGCTCAGCGAGACCGATTCTTCCGGGATTGTGAAGGCGTATACGTACGATCCTCGCGGCAACATATTGACGGAAACGGTCGCTCCCGGCACGGCGGCGGAAATCGTCACGACTTACGAGTACGACTCGTTCTCCCGCCCGACGTCCGTAACGGACGGCGCCGGACGACGCACGGAATATACGTACGACGGTTGGGACCGTGTTCTCACGACGACGCTGGTCGCAACGACGTCGCTCCAATCCTCCAGCACCTACGATCCCGCAACGGGACGCAAACTGATGGATGTCGATTACATCGGTAATACGACCAGCTATACGTATGATCCGACGACCGGCGATTTAATCGCGATGGAACAAACCGGCATCCAACCGACGCAAATGGAATATGACCGCTTTGGAAACTTAGAACGAGTGATCGACCCGGTCGGCAACGTCACCTTGTTCGTCTATGATGAAGTCCAACGGCTCGTTCATCAAGTGAGCCTCGGTTCTACGACGCGCGTTCTTGAAGCTGTCGGCAGCAATGCGGACGTCGTAATCGAGTTTACCGATCCGATCGATCCTGCTTTGATCGACGACGGAATCGATTTCTATGTCAAAGATGCTCTCGATCAGCCCGTCGTTGGAACGGCGAGCCTTTCGCCGGACGGTCTGACCCTGACCTGGATCGCGACGACCAGCCCCTTGGCCGAAGGTGAGTATACGATCACCCTTGCCGCCGAGGAAGCGGGCGAATTTACAACCTCAGGCGGCGACTTGCTGGACGGCGAGTTCTACAACTCGCTTCCCAGCGGTGATAACCGAGCAGGCGGCGATTTTGTCTTCACCTTCTTAGTCGATGATCATGGAAACGACGCCGCGCACGCGACGCCGATGACCGTTCCCGGCGACGAATTGGGCGAACTGGCGCCCAACGGAGATGTCGATTGGTTCGCCATCGACGTAAATGAAGGAAGCCGTTTCCGGTTCGAGATCGTCCTGGACACGCTGTTCGATTCGATCTTGCGATTGTACGACATCGACGGCGAAACCCTGCTGGACGTCAACGACGACATTGATTCAAACGCGGGTCAGTACGGATCTCGGATCGATTGGGAAGCTCCACGTACAGGACGTTATTACCTGGAAGTCGACTCCTTCGCCGGTAGGTATACGGGCGCTTATCAGTTGAACACCGAGATTCTTGCCGATGATCATGCGGACGATTCCACGGGAGCGACGGTGATTACAGTTCCCAGCGTTACGGAAGGCAGACTGGAAGTTCCCACCGACAAAGACGTTTTCGCGATGGATGCGTCTGAAGGCGTGGAATACCGCATCACGACGCTTCTCGATACGCTGAGCGACTCATACCTGAAAGTTTACGATACGGACGGCGTAACGCTCCTGGCGGAGAACGACGAGTTCTTCAACGGCGATCCGGCTTCCTTCCTCTACTGGACGGCCCCCGCCGCGGGTACGTATTTCATCGAGGTTTCCTCGGACGGTGAAAATTTTGCCGGAACATACGAATTGGCCGTCTCGGTCGACGATCACGGCGACTACGGAACGATTGCGACCCCCGTCGCCGTCGATTCGCAAACAGCGTCGGATATTGAAGTTCCCGGAGATAACGACTGGTTCTCCTTCGTAGCGACGACCGGCACGGACTATCGCCTCGATACGACTCTGGGAACGCTCCCCGACTCGCTTTTGGTTCTCGTTGATACCGACGGTATGATCTCCTTGGGCGGGAACGACGATTATGTCGGCAAGGAGTCACGATTTTATTGGACGGCTCCCGCCGACGGAACTTATTACTTACGCGCAAGCGGCTTCGACGGATCAGGAACGTATACGTTGGGCGTTCGCGCCCTCGCAGACGACCATGGCGACGATGCGGCGACGTCTACGTCCGTCCTCGTTCCCAGTACGACGCCTGGTGAGATTGAAATGCCCGGCGACGCGGATTGGTTCCAATTCCCGGCCGTAACGGATCAATGGTATCGATTAGAAACGATCCTCGGCGACTTGCCCGATACGTTGATTCGCCTTTACGACGTCGACGGTACGACGCTGTTGTTGGAAAACGACGATTCCAACGGACTACAATCTCGTATCGATTGGCAGGCGTCCGTCGAAGGGACTTACTACGTTGAGGTCGTCTCCGCATTTTCATCTTTAGCTGGTACGTACGATCTGCATCTGTTCGAGTTGGAGAAGACACCGCCGGAGAGTGCTCTCGCCTATCCAGTCCCCGGATCCGTCGTAACGACCGACCTTGGTTACGTTGATATCTCTTGGACCGACGTCGGACTTGGAATTGATCCCGCCACGATCGGTGCCAGCGACATAACGATTACCGGGGTGAACGTCGCTAGCGTAGAAGATCAAGGCAGCGGCGTCTGGCGTTACTCGTACGACGGCGACTTGAAGGACGGCCCCGTTGAAGTCGCCGTGCTGGGACTTCGCGTCGCCGACTTGGCCGAAAATTGGAACGAGGAACGAATTGAGACGTTCGTATTCGATACGGGTGCCCCTACGGTCGAAATCAGCCAAGTCACACCGAATCCTCGGCTTGGAGAAGTCGCAACTCTGATGATTACCTTCAGTGAACGAATTGAAGGACTCGACGTGGGCGACTTGTCGTTGACTTATAACGGCGGTGCCAATCTCCTAACCGCATCTCAAACAATATCAACGGAAGATAATATTACGTTTGAGTTAGGAGAATTGGAATTTCTTACGGTAGAAACAGGAACGTATCAGTTGACGTTAATCGCGGCTGGTTCGCTCATTGAGGATGCGGCGGGGCGTTTGCTCATCGAGGACAGCGCCATGTCGTGGGAGGCCATCGAACCGGCTGAGATTCATGGAGTCGTATATAGTGATAGAAACAGCAACGGCCTGCAAGACGCCGATGAATACGGTTTAGCGGACTGGATTGTCTACCTTGACCTGAACAACGACCGCGAACGGGATTCGGATGAACCGTTCGTCGTTACAGCAAATGACGGGGCGTATGCGTTCACGAGTTTATACCCGGGAACTTATACGGTCGCACAAGAAAGGAGAGAGAACTGGGATCAGATATCGCCGAATCCGAATACGCGCCCGGCCGGTTCGCCTCCGTCAGACGCTGCGATTGGTACAGCGCCGATGCCCATGTTGAGCACGACTGCCTCGACTGCGCCGATCTTCCCGACAGGTTTTACGACTCCGATTTCGGAAGAGTTGCTCGAACCAAGCACGGCCCAATCCAGCGACCTGATCCATCTGTCCGATTTCAAAGATGATTGGCGTTTCGATGAGATTCGCGGTGCCGGATACGCAACCGTCATCCTTGATACGGGAATCGATCCGGATCACTCGTTCTTTGGTCCGGACTCAAACGGCGACGGCGTCGCGGATCGTATCGTTTATCAATACGACTTTGCCGACGACGACGCGGACGCCAGTGATCATAACGGGCACGGCTCCAACGTCACGAGCATCGTCGCTTCGCAAGATCCGCAATATCCGGGCGCGGCGAATGAGGCCAACATCATTCATCTCAAGGTATTCGGCGACGACGACTCAGGCAGTTTCGCTTATACGGAAGCCGCCTTGCAATGGGTCGTCGCCCACGCGGCCGAGTATAATATCGTCAGCGTCAATATGTCGCTCGGGGATGAAGAAAACTTCGACGCCCCCGTCAGTTTATACGGAATCGGCGATGAACTGTCGGCCCTTGCGACGCTGGGCGTGATCGTCATCTCCGCTTCTGGCAACGATTACTACGATTTCAACAGCACGCCCGGCGTTGCTTATCCATCGGCTGATCCCCATTCGCTTTCCATCGGGGCAACGTACGACGGTAACGTCGGAAGTTCGTCTTACGGGGGTGGAGCACAGGCCTATACGACGAACGTCGACCGAATTACGCCTTTCTCTCAACGGCATTCAAGCCTGACGACCGTTTTCGCGCCAGGTGCCGCGATTACGGGAGCCGGCTTAAGCGGCGGATTGACGACCATGCACGGAACCAGTCAGGCTTCGCCTCAAATTGCGGGATTGGCCGTCCTGGTCCAACAACTCGCTCAAAAGGAACTAGGACGCCTCTTAACTCCCGCGGAATTCACCGCTTTGCTGCGAGATACGGCCGCCACCATTTATGATGGAGACGACGAGGACGACAATGTCCTACATACGTACCTGGAATATCCAAGAGCCGACGCCGAGATGCTCGGCGAGGCCATTATCAGCATGTCCGGCCCCGGCCCCGGCACGTACCAGGTTACATTGACGTCTGGCGAGTCAGTCGCCGGTTACGATTTCGGAGACCATACGGACCATGACATCGACTTCGGCGACGCGCCGCAACCCTACCCGACATTATTAGCGAACAGCGGTGCCAGGCATGTCGGAACAGGCCCAACGTTGGGAACAGTGCGTGACGTCGAGCCCGACGGACAACCGACTGTTCTCGCCGACGGCGACGATGTTGCAGGAGTACCCGACGACGAAGACGGGCTGCTCAGCATTCCGGTCCTAGCGCCCGGCCTCAAACAGACCCAACTCAACATCCACGCCTCGGGACCGTCGTTCCTCAATGCTTGGATCGACTACAATGCGAACGGAATTTGGGAACCTTCCGAGCAAGTCGCAATTGATGCGCCGCTCATTGCTGGCTCGAATCAGATTCTTGTCGACGTCCCGATCACCGCCGTACCAGGAACTACCTATGCACGACTCCGCCTGACCTCATACAATACGGGCGGAACGCTCCTGCCAACCGGACTGGCAAACGATGGCGAAGTCGAGGATTACCAGTTCCTGATTGAGAACGACATCTACCTCGAAGCGACGACCGGAGACGATACGGTCCGCATTTACCCCGGAACCCCCGGTGGGGCGCAACATCGCGTTCAGATCAACAGTGTCGACAGCTTCTTCGACGCGACTGTCTTTGATACGATATACGTCGACGGACTCGGCGGAACCGACACAATAAACGTCTACGGGAAGGCGACGAATGAAAACGCCGCGTTTGACGGAACGTTCGTTCAGGTTAGCGAGAGCACGGTCTACGACGTCTACGGACAGGGATTCGAAAACTCTTACGTCTATGGAGGCGGGGGAGTCGATACCTCGACGATGCTCGGCTCAACCGGCAACGACAACTTCTATGCGAATGAGACATACTCCTACCTTCGAGGAAACTCGAACGCCTTCTTTAACTACGCCAAGAACTTCGCAAGCGTCTCGGTCGACGTTTCGGGCGGATCAGGAACTGACCAGGCATACATGTACGACAGCGCGGGCGACGATATCCTCATCGCTGGCGAGACGCAAGCGACGCTTGATTACGATTCCGCCATCTCGCTAGGCGTCAACGTCACAGCGAGTGGATTTGATCGCGTCGATACCTACGGGCAATATGGCGGAACCGACAATGCGACGCTGATAGGTTCATCCGGTAACGATACGTTCACAGGTCTAGAGGCGTATAGTTACCTTAACGGGAACAGCGGAGCGTTCTACAACTACACCAAAGGATTCGACGCCGTCACGGCGAACGTCGCAAGCAGCGGCGGAACCGACTCCGCGACCCTCTACGACTCGCCCGGCGACGACACGCTCAATGCGGGCGAAACGCAGGCCGTACTCGATTATTACGCAACTGCGGCACCCAACCCAAACCTTACGGCGGTCGGGTTCCCCAATGTCAGCGTCTACGCCTTATTCGGAGGTGACGACACGGCAACTTTGACCGGATCGTCAGGCAACGACAAGTTCACGGGCCGCGAAACGTACGGCCGGATGAAGGGGAACAGCAGTGCGTTCATCAACTTCGCGAAAGGGTTCGACACCCTGACAGGCGACGTCTCCGGGACGACCGGCCTCGACATCGCGAACCTCTATGACGCATCCACCGACGACGACTTGGTCGCGGGCGACACGTCCGCCTACTTCGACTATGCGGCGACCGGAACGCCCGACCCGGATTTGATCGCCACCGGTTTCGACCAGACCTATTCCTACGCGACGAGCGGAGGCAATGACACATCTGTTATGAACGGATCGTCCGGCGTGGACCGCTTTACGGCGAAGTCGACCTACACGAACCTGAAGGGAAACAGCGGGGCCTACTTCCATTACGGGACCGGGTTCGATGAATCGTTCGCCGACGCCACGCTCGGCGGAGAAGGCGGCCTCGACAAAGCGTTCATCTACGACGATACGACCGGCGACAAGTTCACGGGCGGCCCGACCCAGGCGACTTTGGATTATGATCAGAACGGATCGCCCGGCGTCGACGTGACCGCGAACGGGTTCGACGAAGTCTACGCCTATGCGGACAACGGCGGAACGGACGCGGCGGTTCTGAATGGATCGTCGTCAACGACCGACAAGTTCTACGGGCTCGCAACCTATGGCTACTTCAAGGCGACCGACAACTCGTTTTACAACTACGCGCGAGGTTTCGACACGGTCCTGGCCAATGCGGTCGGATCAGGCGATCTGGCCTTTATGTACGGCTCGGACGGCGACGATACGCTCAACGTGGAATCGAGTCAGGCGGCGTTTTCGTTGAATCCGACGGCGACGCCTTCGGTCGTGAACACGGCTACGGCGTTCGATCAGGTCTACTCGTATGCGTCGGGCGGCGGCACGGACAAAGCCTATCTCAACGGCACGACCGGAGCGGATACATTCACTGGCGAGGAAGACTGGGGATACTTGCGATCCACCGGAACGACCGACTACTTCAACTACGTCCGTTACTTCGACGAAGTCTTCGCCGATCCCGGTGATACGACGGGCGGCAACGACGACCTGAACGACCTCGGCGTGAGTTATATGCTGGATGATGATCCCTCGAACGGGAATATCTGGTAGGAGCGGCCAATGGTGATCGGTGGTGGGATATCCAGTCCAGGAGGAGAATTTCTAGGGCTCACAAGCAAGCCCAGACCTGCTCTTGCAAGCAGGTCTTCAATATCGCAAGCCGTTCAAGACTTGAATCGCTTGTACGCTCGGGAATACTTTACAGAATTAATGCACGGGATCTGCGATGCCTCATATTGGAAACTGAAACCCAAACCATGGGGCCTCAGCTATGGCATCCCGAAAAAAGTTGTGGTAATCTACGCTCGCGACATTATCTTCGATCATTGCTTTCTAAATTCGCCTGTTTTGCGGACACATATCAGTTTACTGTTAGCGGGGCATATGGGATTCACCCATGCTAACATTTCAAAACGATGACTGTATCACTTGCTCCAGTGCCCCTTTGTCCAAACCCATATCTGTTTGACTCTTTGCCATTTCCAATGCCCCTTGATCCACTTTCGCTTATCGAAAGGGCGTTGCGACGGGACAGGCTTTTCCCGAGCGGGCGGTTTTGGAGGACGGGGAAGCTTCGATTTCGCCATAACGTATTCTCCTCGGAATAATGCGATGCCTTGATTGTTTGTGAATCACAACGCACGGAAAATATATCTTCGCCTAGAGTGGGACTCCTCTGAACACGGTGCAAAATCCGGAATTCGCCCTGCCAATATTCAAGGGTGCAGCGAGAACTTGAGAGCGGGGCAAATGGCGAGCATGGATATAATTGTGCGACGAAATTCGGCGTGTTTTAATGGTGTTACACCTCTCGGGATGGACATCCCGAAAGCCGTAACGCAAACCATTATGACCATCAAAAGAATACGCGACTGTAAAACGGTACTCGACGAACTACCCCGCTTCTACACACCCGCTATCTATACAAACGGAATTGCGATACCGCGTATCAGCATGTGTACGACAGCATCCAGGGCGAGGAGCGGAGTAT
>Ga0307987_1001576_pt1 | contig 12503 bp, 10 predicted proteins | sample EllFjometagen181_FD_203157 | JGI IMG/M metagenome (GOLD analysis project Ga0307987, IMG submission 203157) | Marine microbial communities from Ellis Fjord, Antarctic Ocean - #181 | ecosystem: Environmental > Aquatic > Marine > Unclassified | place: Southern Ocean | collected 2014-10-08 | reverse complement strand
AAAAGACTTTGAAAGATATTACAACCGGGCCAAGGACGAGGTGGGCGTTCGGTTTGTAAAATCCCGGGTGACGAATATCGTTCCGGATAAAGAGACCGGTTTGAACATGATCCGCTATATGGATGAGCAAGGCCAAAAAGTGGAAGAGGGCTTTGACATTGTGGTGCTCTCCGTGGGGCTCGGTGCCACGGCCGAAGGACGAGCCCTGGCCGAGAAATTTGGTCTGGAACTTGACCATTATAATTATGTAAGCACCGGCAGTTTTACGCCCGTAGAGACCGCAACACCCGGGATTTTTGTCTGTGGTGCCTGTCAGGCCCCCAAAGACATCCCCTCATCGGTGGTGGATTCCAGTGCTGCGGCAGGGGTCGCCGGAAGTTTCCTTTCGGATGTTCGCGGGTCTTTGACCAAGACAGCCCAGGTCCCCCAGGAACGGAATATCAAAGGGGATCCCGTGCGAATCGGTGTTTTCGTGTGCTGTTGCGGCACCAATATTGCCGGTGTGGTGGATGTCCCCGGTGTGGTGGAATTTGCAAAGGGCCTCCCCGGCGTTGTGTTTGTGGAACAGAATATGTTCAGTTGCTCCCAGGATACCCAGGACAAGATGAAGCAGGTCATAGATGAGCAGAAGCTCAACCGGGTGGTGGTGGCGGCCTGTACCCCCAAAACCCATGAGCCGCTCTTCCAGGAAACCCTCATCAGCGCCGGAATCAACAAATATCTTTTTGAGATGGTGAACATTCGGAACCAGTGCTCCTGGGTCCACAAGGATGATACCGAATCCGCCACCAATAAAGCCAAGGACCTTGTACGGATGTCGGTGGCCAAAGCGGGATTGCTGGAACCCCTGCCGGAGCCGGTTCTCAATGTCGACCAGAATGCCCTGGTAATCGGGGGAGGTGTCGCCGGTATGGAGGCCGCCAAAAACCTGGCTGGCCAGGGATATTTTACCTATCTGGTGGAGCGTGAAGGAAAACTGGGCGGCAATGCGCAATCCCTCCACGAAACATGGCGGGGAGAGGATATCCAAGGGTACCTTCATGGCCTGATTCGGGATGTGGAAGCGGCTGAAAACATTGAGGTGTGTTCGGGTGCTGAGATTACCGAAGTGGACGGCTTTGTGGGGAACTTCAAGACCACCATTGATCAAGGTGCGGAAACCAGAACCCTTGAACACGGCGTCACCATTATGGCAACCGGGGCAACCGAATATGCGCCTCAAGATCCGGCCCTTATTGAATCTTCCCGGGTGATGACCGGGCTTCAGTTGCAGCAAGGCTTTGTCAAGGGAGACAGTCAGCTCAATGGCCTCGGAACGGCTGTTTTTCTCCAGTGCCACGGATCCCGTATTCCGGAGCGGCCCTTCTGTTCCAAAGTATGCTGTACCCAGTCCATCAAAAGCGCCCTGGAACTGAAAGAAAGAAATCCCGACATGCATGTCTACGTGGTTTACCGGGACATGAGGCCTTATGGTCTCAGGGAAGATCTGTACCGGGAAGCAAGAACCCGGGGCATCTCTTTTGTGCGCTACAATTTCGAAAAAGAGCTGAAAATAGAACCCGGCGACCAGAAAGTGGATATCAGGTTTACCGATACAGTTTTCAGAAAAGAGGTGACCATTCACTCGGATCTTCTGGTACTGGCATCCGCCATTGTTCCGGAAAAAGAAAACCCTCTCTCACGGTTTTACAAGGTGTCCCAGAACGAAGACGGATTTTTCGCGGAAGCCCACGTCAAATTGCGACCCGTGGATTTCGCCACCGACGGTGTGTTTGTCTGTGGTCTGGCCCACTCTCCCAAACCCATTGATGAAAGCATTGCCCAGGCCCAGGCGGCCGCTGCTCGGGCCGTCACACTTTTATCGGCCAAAAGCCTGTCCGTGAGCGGTACGGTTGCGGAAGTAGATCCCTTCAGCTGCAGCAGTTGCGGGGTTTGTGTCTCCATCTGCCCCTACTCAGCTCCCCGGGTTGATGAAAAAACGGGCAAGGCCATGATCGAATCCACCCTCTGCAAGGGGTGTGGTCTCTGTGTGGCGTCGTGCCGTTCCGGGGCGTTACATCTCAAAGGCTTCGAAACATCGCAGATCATGGGGATGATCGACTGCGCCTGATTTTTTTTAATGCGGATTGCGGACTGCGGATTTAGAAATCCCGGGAACCCAGCATGGAAATCCGTTATTGCTTCACCCCACCGGATGAAACGCCCGTTGCCGTTCTGGATCAGATCTGTGATCTCGTGGCACGAAGCGGCGGCGTGGGCGTTTCCTGGATAAAAGAGAACCTCCAAAAAGCCTTTCTCATCGGCTACGCCGTTCATGAAAACCGTGTGGTCGGTACCTCCACCCATAAATATCCCAAAGAAAGATACCGAAAAAAGATCGAAGCCGAGACCGGCCTTGATCTTTCAGACTATCTGGAGCGCGGTTATACGGCAGTGGACCCGGAATTCCGGAACCGGAGCATCGGTTTGAAGGTCATTCAGGGATTAATCGAAGAATCTCATGGGCAAAAGATCTATGTCACCATCGACATGAACAACCCCTGGCCCCTCAAAATTACCCACCGGGTAGGGATGGTGCTGAAAGGCCGGTTCATCAATGACCGGACCGGACATGAACTGGGGATCTTCACCAATGTAACGCCGCGTCAAAATATCTTGAAAACGACCAAAGATCGCTGAAATTCCACGATTATGGGATAAGCTCCCTCTCTAAATAGTCCAATCTGTTCGAAAATTGTGTAACAATTGTGTTGACACTGTAACATGAATTGATACAATCCGGAATATGATTTTGAACAATATCATTGAGGTAAAACCATGGGGGAATATATAGCCAAACGCCCTTTGAAAAGATCTCCAGTTCATCCCGGTGAAATTTTACGTGAAGATGTACTCAAAAATCTTGGTCTGTCGGTCAGCGAAGCGGCGAGGCGACTCGGTGTTTCTCGCCAGCAACTTCACCGTATATTAGCCGGTACCCATCCGATTACAATTGAAATGGCTCTTCGAATAGGCAAGTTTGCGGGTAATGGGCCTGGGCTCTGGTTACGCATGCAGCAGGCTTATGATTTGTGGTATGCTGAGAACAGGATGATAGACGAACTTTCCAGAATTGAGACTGTTGCATCAAGAAGGCTCAACGCCTAACAACGACGGAATTAAGAGTAACGGCAAAAAGCCGTAGCGCCTTATGCCGGGGTAAACGTCACTATGGGGTAACGACATGAGTTCAGCTTCTGTAAGATATTTTTTTGTCTCAGATGATGATGAGATTTTTCGAGTAGCAAATGCTAAATTTGACCGATTGCTGAAAGGTTCATCTGAGGAAAAGACCGAAAGGTTTGAGGGAAAGCGTGTACGCGTTGCAGAAATAATTGTGAAGCTTGAGAACCGGAAGCCCATTGAGATTCTGCGTGCCATTTATTATTATCTGCACTTCAATGAAAAAGGAATTCTCGATTACGACAGGTTTATGAAGGACTGTGGCATAGTGGCAAATGCTGGATTCCCCAACCTTTTCGCGGAAAAAGCGCAAGGCAATCTAATAAATGCGCAGCAAAAATTTGCCGAAAGAGAGCGCAATCATTCCGTTTGGTGGAAGCCCAGTATGCAGGTAGAACGAAATATCTTAGATGCTTCTATTGTCAAGTTTAAGTGTAAACGGCTGTAACTGCTCTTATTTATTCATTTATTGGAATAAAGTTGAATAGATACTTCTCCCAACGTTGGTGAGAAGGCATAGGATGAAACATGAGGTCACGGTTATGAAAATCGAATCCATCAGATTGAAGAATTTTAAAGCATTTCAGGATGTGGAGATGTTGGATATTCCCCGTTTCTGCGTTTTAGTCGGCGCTAACGGTTCCGGCAAGTCAACCTTGTTTCAAGTTTTTGCCTTTCTGAAAGAGGCAATAGCCAGCAATGTGCACATTGCGCTTATTAAGCTTGGCGGGAGTCTGGGGTTTCGGGAAGTTCGCAGCCGAAACAGTAGTGGCAATATTGAAATTGAAGTAAAATTTCGTGCAAAGAGCGATGGGCCGCTCATCACTTATTTCCTTTCAATCAGCGAAGAAAATGGATCACCATTTGTCGAACAGGAAATCCTAAAGTACCGTCGCGGCAGCAGCGGCCAGCCCTGGCATTTCCTTAATTTTTCGAAAGGCAAAGGAAACGCCGTCACCAATGAGCTTGATGCGGTGACCGATATACGCGACCTGCAACGGGAAGATCAAACGCTGAAGGCCCCTGATATCCTGGCGATAAAAGGTCTTGCTCAGTTTGAACGGTTCCCTGCGGTGGTGGCCTTGGGGAATCTCATAGAGAACTGGCATGTTTCTGATTTTCACATCAATAAAGCCCGTCCGGAGCAAGAGGCGGGTTATGCTGAACATCTTTCCAGCGAAGGCGAGAATCTTTCTCTGGTTACTGAATTTTTACACAACCGCCACCCGAACCTCTTCGATAAAATTCTTAAAAAAATATCCGCGAGAGTGCCGGGTATTTCCAATGTAAAGGCCAAAACCACAGAGGAAGGGCGAGTTTTATTGCGTTTTCAGGATGGTGCTTTTGAAGATCCATTCCTGGCCCGTTATGTGTCCGATGGCACAATTAAAATGTTCGCTTATTTGTTGCTGCTCTATGACCCGAATCCTCACCCGCTTTTGTGTGTTGAGGAACCGGAAAACCAGCTTTATCCGAAACTGCTTTATGAACTGGCTGAAGAGTTCAGGGCTTATGCCGATCGCGGCGGGCAGGTATTTGTATCCACCCATTCGCCTGATTTCCTCAACGCGGTAGAATTGGATGAAGTCTTCTGCCTGGTAAAGAAAAACGGATATACGCAAATCAACAGGGCACGGGATGATGAGCAGCTTAAAGCCTTTATGGAGGACGGCGATCAGATGGGTTATCTCTGGAAACAAGGTTTTTTTGAAGGAGTGGACCCGCAATGAAATCACTGGTGTTCTTTTAAGAAATATCAGAAAATAAGCGTCTCCAGAGCCATTGGCCCGCATCTTTCCCTGACGGGTAATTGTTCCCTGAGCTTTATGAAGTTTATTTCCGGAGTCAGAAACATTACACGGGCATCGCTATGAAACTGACGAAACTGGATCGGTGGCTTTATTTTTAAAAACGAGTTGCAGGCATTCCACATACCAATTGAAATCATAGAGCGAGGTTATTCCATGAAATTTTCCCATCTCTTTACCGGCAAACCCTATCATGAGATTGAAAAGAAAGCAGATGCTCTTTTAGAAATGGGCGAATACGGTTTTGCCAAACTTGAATATGAAAAGGCCTTGCTTAAATTGGAAAAGAAAACGCCTGAAGCACCCGGGGCCAAAGGTCACATAGAGGCAAAAATCGTCAAATGCAGAGATGCGCTTGCCCTCGAACATAAAAAAACTGCCGAGAATCTAACTGAAAGCGGCCTCCACGAAGAGGCCGAAGATCTTCTGAAGCTGGCTCTGGAACTGGTGCAGGATGAACAGCTTACCGTTGAGATTGAGGAACAGCTGAAGGGCGTAAAGGCGCATTTTATTTCCCATGATGCTTCAGGGATGCCTGATTCCGGGGAAACTTTTGAAGATACAGGGGAGTTGGCAACCCAAGAGTCCAGAGAGGAATATTTTACGGCACTCATCAATACATTGCCCGGGGTGGAGCAGGAAATCTATCTCGGCTATGGGGATTCGTTCAGGGAAGGGTATGTTAAACTGAACCAGGGTTATTTTGAAGATGCGGTCAAACTATTGACCCATGCCCTGGAAACCGAATCTTCGTCGGTCGGTTTTATTCGGCTTGAGCTGGCGGCCGCCCATTTGAATCTTGGCCATGATTCCGAAGGATGTACTCTGTTGGAAGGTTTTTTGAATGACCATCCCGAATCCCTGAGGGCCTATCCGCCGTTATGTGAAATATACTGGCAAAACAAGCAGTTTGATGAGGCGCAAAAATTGCTTATGAATTGCCCCGAGTCACTGCGCAATTCCCCGGTAATTCATCTGCTCACAGGCGAGACGCTGTTCCACGCCGGCCAGTATCATGATGCTGAATCCCATTACCGGGGCTACCTTGATTCCCGTGGTCCGGACGAGGCGATTGCCTTGGCCCTTGCAAAGACATTTGAAGCGCTCGGGTCAAAAGAGAAAGCATTAAAACAATACTCTGAAATCATCAACCGATGCCAGGGCTGTGGAAACCGAATTGATCCTCTTATCAAACAAAAATATGCGGATATAAGTTTAGAGACAGGCGATCATTCAATAGATATTTTGGAACTGTACCTCAGTCTGGTGCAGGAAATCCCGGAGAATAGCACGGATAATTATCAAAAAATCAGCATGATTTACGAGCTGAATGGAAATGAAGAGGAAGCCCGCCGATTCAGCTCCTTTGCCGAACAATCTCGGCAAAAGAGCTGACCGGAATTTCAAAATAAAGCCGGGGTTAATCCACAATCCGGCTGGACAGGACCTTTTCCCCGGATGAACCCATTGCCGGGTTGAAAGCCAGAAAATAAGTCCCCGCCTTAATCGGAATAGTCGCGCTTTTTCCCAGTTTGAATCCCAGCATCCCCCCTCTTTCATCATAGAGCACGTAGACGTCCAGGTCATTGCCGGGGGTTACGGCAAATTCCACATTCTGTCCGTCAAATTCACTTCCCTGGGCCACCGTAAATTTTCGCCAGACACTCAGGGGAACCTCATTGCGTAACACCAGATCAAACGGCTCATCTTCTCCCAGCGTGTACCCTTCCACTTGCTCCATGGGGAAATATCCGCTGGTCAGGTAAAAAAGTCTTTCAACACCATCTTCACGGGTTACGGTGATGGCCCCGTCCCCCCGGCTGGTACTGTCCCCCACAAATGCCAGATTGTCATCCTGGGGATAGATAACCTGCATGGTTGACGGGGTCTGGGCCAGCAGCAGTCCGTCTTTGTGGTCGAAGGTCAGAAATGGATCACTGCTGACCCCTATCATGAGGTCCGCCATATAGACCTTGCCGACCCGGTCCTGCCACGCCAGAGAAAGCTCTTCCGGCATGGGAATTTTCTGACCCAAAGTGGAAACCACATTGGGTCCGGGGGGTTCCTCTTCACCGCCCGTACGGACCATTAGCAGATAACGGTTTCCATAAATGTCCTCCCGATCCATAAAGACCACATTCCATTCCTTCCCTTCCACGGCAAAAGCGTTGCTGCCGTCGGTTTTGAGGGTAAGGGCGTTGCCCGAAATTGGATCCCCATAGGGATTCGTCACCCAGAAAAGAGTGGCGTCGCGCTTTTCGATTTTGAAATATGCACCGGGGGATCTTTGTCCGTAAAGGCCGACGATTTCAGAATCCAGGGTAATGGCTTCTTCGGAAAAATCAGGCAGGGGTCTGGGTTCCGGATTCTGGGATAGTCCCAACTTTTCCCTGACCGCCGCCAGCAGGCAGGTTCGGGCCACAGTATAAACGGCGGTGCCGGCGGTATCGGAATTACTGAGAACCACCACGCCCAGTTTAAGGCCCGGATCCGGAAGCATCATCATCATGGCGTTGTAGGGCCCGGTCGACCCGTTTTTGGCCCAGGCACGACCGTATGCCCCTTGATTCGGTGCAACCCCGTAAAAGGCGGAGAGACTGACGCTGTCCAGCCCCAACCCGGGCTGATAGTAACTGCTGGTGTCCAATTGGGTCCGCTCGCTTTTTCCCATTTCCCGAACGCTGTCACTCTTCAGGAATTGTTTTCCGTCTTCCAGCATGCCGTCCATGAGCAGCATGGTGAGAAATTTGCTCATATCCACTACCGTGGAAAAAAAGCCGCCCGTGGCCGTACCATTTGTGTTCAGTGGCATATCGGGAACGCCCTGGTTATAGGGCGTCGCCAGATTGGGAAGATCCTTGCCGATGATCTCAGACAGGGTTGAATCCATACCCAGGGGGTTGAAGACGGTACGCTTTACAAAATCCTGAAAGCCCCTGTCTTCATCGTCCCCATCTTCCCGGCCCACCAGATAGGCGGCATGTCCTGCCAGCACAAATCCGGTGTTCCCGTAAGAGGCCAGCGTTTCGGGCGGATGAGATGGATAGTCCTGCTGGAGGTAAGTCAGGAGCCAGTTCACATATTTTCCGTACCAGGGAGGGGACAGAATAAAAAGTCCGTTATACAGATCTCCGGGCACACCGGCGTGCATATCCAGGAGCGTCCGTGGCGTAATACGCTCATTCTGGTCGATGCCGGGATAGCGGATTTGCAGTGAAAAGTCGGGAATGTAATTTTGAATGGGTTGGTCCAGATCGATTTTTCCCGCATCCATCTGTTTCAGGAGGGACACCGCGGTAATGGTTTTTGAGGTGGAACCGATGCAGTAGATCGTATCTTCGGAGGCTTCTTTTCCGGTTTCCTTGTCCGCCAGACCAAACCCCTGGGCCCAGATGAGTTTTGAACTGTTTTTCATTTCTGTATCGATGAGCGCGATACTGAGACCCACAATATTTCGCTCATCCATCAGGGATGTAATAAACGCTTGGGCCTCGGCGATGGTTTGAGCATAAGGCGGCTCAACGGTTGGGTTATCGGAAGAATCACTACAACCAATCAATAATATCAGGCTACAAAAGAGAATGAGGTTCCGGTAGACTCGGTACATGAGATTTCTCCTAAAGTTAGGGGTTGAGAAAATATTAATCCCGTTTTGGCCATTCAACACCGTCCTGTTCTTCAGAAAAGTAACAGAACCGGTTCCACTCAAATTCTTTGAAAGAAATGGGACATCGAAGTTTTACTTTGCGGTCCGTCACATCAAGGACTTCCCAGTCTCCATTTCGAGGACCTCCGTCAATATGTATTTTCTCTCCCGCCTCAAAGGGATACAGCTTGAATGTAATCACTTTGTGTTTTGCCATTTGCTATGCCTCCTGTAAGCTGGTCGATTCAAGATTTATGGGGTGAATAATCCGGTTTAATAGGGTTGCCGGTTGCTGTGAGAATCCGCACGCCCAACAGTTGATGCCTGATGTTAGCGCTTATTGGATAAACCTTGAGAGAGGAAAAGTAAACCCTTTTTGCAGCAATTTCATTTTAAAATTTGTATTCATGAAAGGCCCAGTGTGATAATATTCGGCAAACGAGATGCCTGATAGGAGATGAATCGATAAGTCTCCATTTTACACATGGTTTTTGGAGATATGATGACAATAAAAAAAGATTTCCACCCGGATAAAAAACTCACTGCCGTTTGCGGCCTATTTTGTCCCGCATGTACTCTATTTATCGGTACAGCGGAAGACGAACCGAAGAGGCTCAAAGCCGTTGCAGATGTTTATCACACAACCCCTGACGTATGGGAATGTCATGGATGCCGGTCGGAAAAGCGGAGTTATTTCTGCAAGAATGAATGCAAAATGGTTGACTGCGCCAAAGAAAAAGGGATCGATTTTTGCATGGAATGTGATGAATACCCATGTGATGAATTACGCGAATTCAAGAAAAAACGCCCCCATAGAATTGAGCTGTGGGAAGCCCAGGAACGGATCAAGGAAGTTGGATACGACCAGTGGTTTAGAGAAATGGCTGAACACTATGCCTGCCCCCAATGCGGAACCATCAACTCAGCCTACGACCTCGAGTGCCGGACATGTGAGACAGAGCCCAGTTGTGCCTATGTTGATCGGCATAAAGATGAAATTCTTTCCTATCTGTCGAAAAAAAGGTGAGACGCTTACATCCCTGACGGATAGTACTCCCCTATTTTTTTAAAAATTCCCGGATGGTCCGATCCCTCATCTCATTTTGGTCAAAAATAATGGAATAATGATTGGTACCCGGTATGTCCACATATCGGGCATTGGGAATTTTATGGACCATTGTTTCGACCACATTCTGGGGCAGTAAAAGATCGTCTTCACCCACCATGCCATCGGTGGCCCGAAGGATCAGAACCGGACAGGAGATTTTTTCATAAGATTTTGAGATATCCACTTTCCCCAGATTTTCCCGTTCTTCCTGAATATGTTCGGGACGGACGTTGCATCCAACGCCGCCGTCCACTTCTTCAGTTTCATAACGGTAGTAGGTCTCAAGGGCCGGTGTCCACGCTTTATAAAACGGCGCTGTTTTCATCAAATCCAGGTAAGCCTCAAATGAAGGGAAGACCCTTCCCAGGCGGTCCAGTGACGATTTAATCCCCGCAAAAACCTTCATCATCTGGATTTCCGATAGCTTGCCACCCCCGTCCACCAGGATAATGCGGTCCACTCGCTCCGAGTGCTTAGCCCCAAAAGCCGTAGCGATAAACGCTCCCAGAGAATGTCCCATGATGACCGCCTTTTCAATCTCCAAATGGTCCAGGACCGCCAGAATATCTCTGCAGTGATGCGATATGGAGTATCCAGTGTCAGGGCGGTCCGAACGGCCCCTTCCCCGCAGGTCCATGGCCATAACACGGTGATCAGGGTTGAGAGGGGATGCCATCACATCCCAGCATCGGCAATTGGCTGTAATGCCATGAATGCAGAGGATGGCCTTACCCTTGTGGCCCCATTGGACCAGTTGAATTTTCACACCGTGACCATCAACTGTTTCTAGCATTGGTTCAGTCATAATCGTGTCTCCTGTCTCTTTTGTTTTCTCATAAGCGTGAAATGGTCAAATATTTCGATACAGATCTTCTATATCATGGTTTGTTCTCCCAGTTTGACGCGGTTTACAGTTTAATTTTTCTTTGCGCCATCCGGTCCTTTACCGACCCGATAACGCCTTTGGGGAAGAAAATAACCACCAGGATAAAAAGGATTCCGAAAAGGAGAAGCCATCGTTCCAGAATATTGTGCAGCAGCACTGCTTCGGGAAACAGATCCTTTGCCAGGTTTTGAAGGTCGGGCAGGAACGTCTGGGTAATCTTTAGAAAGGCGGCGCCGATGATCCCGCCGTAAAGCGTTCCCATCCCGCCGATGATAACCATGAGCAGGACGTCCAGCATAATGGTCATGACACCTAAGCTCGATTCCGGATTCACGTATTCCATCCACATGGCGTATAAGCAACCGATCAGGGCGGCCATGACGCAGCCGAAGGTAATGGAGATGCTTTGATAAACAAACGTCCTGTTGCCCAATGCTTCCGCCCGCTGGGTGTTGTCCCGAATGGCCTGAAGGACGCGACCCAAAGGGGAATGGGTGAACCTCAGCATCATCAAAAAGAGGCCCAGGCAGGAGAGGAGGATAAAGTAATAGGTGATGATTTTGCCGGTAATTTCGATTCCCATGAAAGTCCCAAAGGAAAACGCCACCGAAAAAATTCCCGGTGTCATGAAACTGATCCCATCCTCCCCGCCCGTAAGTCCGCTCAGTTTGGTGGCGAGAACGATGGCCAGTTCCGCAATGGCCAGGGTGATCATGGCGAAAAAGATGGCTTTGACCCGAAGGGTGAGGAAGCTGATGAGCATGGCCAGGATCGCCGAGGCGGCAACGGCTATCATAAACCCAAGGACCAGGTTGGAATAGGAGGGCATTCCGTACTTGCCCAGTAGAAAGGCCATGCAGTAAGCGCCTATGCCGAAGAACATGCCGTGCCCGAAGGAGAGAATCCCCGTGTAGCCCAAAAGGATGTCGAAACTGGCCACCAGGGCCCCGAAGATGATGATCTGAACGGCAAGATCAACGGTTTTAAAGGAAGGGAACAGAAAGGGCACCAGGAGAAAGAGTGCCAGCACGCTGATCTTAAGATAAAAGCTTCCCCTGCGGTACTGCCTTCTCTTTTCCGCCATATGGAACATCTGGACCGGTGTTGCTTCTGCCATTGAGGATACCTCGCTACTTTCCTGCTTGAAAAAGGCCGGTGGGCCGGATGAGAAGAATGATAATCATAATGAGGACGTTGACCCCGGCAGCGGCCCAGGGTACCAGATAAGCCACGTAGTTGTAGCTGAGCCCCACGATGAGCGCACCCACCAGGGAGCCCGTAACGCTTCCCAGGCCCCCGATGATGACCACGATAAATGCGAAAAGAAGGTAGGTCCCTCCCATGTCGGGGTATACCTGCAAGCTGAAAATACTCATGGCCACCCCTCCCAGGGCCGCCAACCCCGCGCCCACGGCAAAAACCCCCGTGAAAAGCAGGTCGATGTTGTGTCCCATGGCCTGGACCATGTCCCGGTCTTCGACGCCTGCGCGCACGATGGTCCCCAGCTTTGTCTTTTTCAAAATGAGTTGGATTACGCCGTAGACCATGGCGCCCAGGAAAATACAGATGATCCGGTATCGGTTGATGACCACGTCCATGATGTCCCAGTTCCCCGAAAAGGTCAGGGGAACGGTGGTGACCTCGTCGTTGGGGCCCCAAAAGACGCGAATAAGTTCCACCAAAACGATGGTTGCGCCGAAGGTGATGAGGATTTGAAAGAGGTGGTTTCCATAGACCCGGCGTACAATAACCCGTTCGAGAATAATACCCAGGATGCCCACTGCGATCATGGCGGCCACCATGGCCATGAGGAAGACGGCCAGATTTTGCAGG
>Ga0307987_1001575_pt1 | contig 12513 bp, 6 predicted proteins | sample EllFjometagen181_FD_203157 | JGI IMG/M metagenome (GOLD analysis project Ga0307987, IMG submission 203157) | Marine microbial communities from Ellis Fjord, Antarctic Ocean - #181 | ecosystem: Environmental > Aquatic > Marine > Unclassified | place: Southern Ocean | collected 2014-10-08 | reverse complement strand
CCTTGCCGGTTTCCAGATCAAGGAAACCGTCGTGGATGGCGAGAAGGTGATGAACTTCGTCTCCAAGCCCAGAGATGCCATGGAAGCCGAAGGCGCCATGAGCGACAACTCCGGTGCCAGCTGCCCCGCTCCCGCCGCTGACAAGTAGCGTGTAGTAGCCTACTTGGCCCGATTCTTCCGCGCCCCGATGGATTCCTTCCATCGGGGCGCGATTCGTTGGTTTTTGCTCACGGCCTCACATTCCCATCGTCACGCCATGGCATGCATGGCTGGATTTGGGCTAGCTGTCTTCCCCCACCGGCAGGATGCGGTAGCTGTGCCCTGCCTGCACCGCAAAGTGAAGGGAGGCGCCATTCCTGGCTAGCTGGAGAGGCACTCCAGTATCGCCATGGGCGGTCAGTCCAGTGGCGTTGCGCAGGTTGCAGCGACCGTCGCGCCCCGCGTGGATGAGGGCCTGTCGAAGCATCCCGTGTTGCCACTCGATATCCACCCGGTAGTCTCCCCGCGCACGCAAGCCACGCACGCGGCCATCGGGCCAGTGGGCGGGCAGGGCCGGGAGGAGCTGGATCTCTTCGCCGTAGCTCTGCAGAAGCATCTCGACCACTGCGGCGGTACCCCCCAAATTGCCGTCAATCTGGAAAATGCGCGGGGGGTGAAGGTCCAGCAGCGAGTTGGTCGCGAAGTCCGCGACCAGACGTTCGAGATGATGCCACGCCTGCTCTGCCTCTCCCAGGCGGGCAAAGAGGCACGCGGTCCAGGCCCGGCTCCAGCCGGTGTGCCCACCGCCAGCTGCCAACCGTTGCTCCAGGCTCTTGCGGGCGGCAGCCCAGAGCTTCGGCGTGCGCTCCGGATCGAGCGAACCATCGGGGAAAAGCCCGATCAGGTGCGAGACATGGCGATGGCTGGGCTCCACCTCGATCACGTCGTCCCGCCATTCCATGAGCCTGCCATCGGTCCCGATTTGCGGCTGAGGCAGGCGCTCGCGCAGGGACTCCCAGCGCTTCTGGCGTTGCACATCGACACCGAGTTCCCGAGCGGCACGCAGCGCATAGGTGAGGGCGTTGCCCGCGAGGATGATATCCATAGTGGCGGACACGCAGAGCGTAACGGGCAGAGGACCGCCTCCCTCGAAGCGGTTCTCGGGAGACTGGCTGGGAACGATCTGAAGGCTCCCGTCGGCATCCTCCAGCAGGTAGGATTCGTAGAAGGTGGCGACCTCCCGGAAGAGGGGATACGCCCGTTCGGCCAGGAACTCCCGATCCAGGCCGAATTCGTAGTGCCACCAGAAGTGTTGGGCGAGCCAGGCCGCCGCCCCGGTCCAGACCGCCCAGCCGAAACTCTCCGGCGTGCAGCGTCCCCAGGCATCGGTCGTGATCGGCAACCAGACGCCGCTGGCGTCGTACAGATCCCGCGCAGCCTTGCGGCCATGGGGCACGCAACGCTCCACATGGCGAAAAAAGGTCTCGGTGGCCTCGGCGATCCCGGTGGTTTCGGCCGGCCACAGATTCATCTGCAGGTTGATGTCATGGTGGTAGTCGCTGGACCATGGCGGATCGACGTCTTCGTTCCACTTCCCCTGGAGGTTCGGGGGCAGGTCCGCGCGCAGCGTGGCGGCGATGAGTAGGTACCGGCCGTAGGCGAAGTAGAGGGCAATGAGCCCTGGACTGGGAGTGCCCTGCCTCAGCGCGGCCACTTGCTCGTCGGTGGGAAGGTCCGGCTCCGGGACATCAAGCGAGAGTTCCGCGGCGCGGAACCGGGGACCATAGGTCGCCAGGTGACGGGCAATCAGCTCGGGCCACGTGCTAAACGCGCATTTCCCCAGGTCGCGCTGCTCGCGTTCGCGAGCGGGGGCGCCGCCGGTCGCCGACGTGCCGATATCGATGAATACCACCACTTCCGTCGCCCCTTCCACCCGCAACTCGGGGCCGCGCGCCGCAACCGTGCCGTTGCAGTGGACGACACGGGCGGATACGCGGAAGGCGATCCCCCCTTCGAACTGGCCCGACAGGGCCAGTGCCCCGCCGTCCGCCTCCCGGAGCAGGAAGCAGTCCGGATCCTCCGCCCGGTCCAGCCAGAGATCCACCGAGAAGGCACGCTCGGAGGAGAGTCGGACGACGAGAACATCCCGATGAGTGTCGGCGAGGAACTGCCGGGTGAAATGGGCGTCGCCCGCCCGGTAGGACACGGTGGCGACCCCGGTCTCCAGGTCCAACTCCCGGCAGTAGTCCGTCGCCGGGCCGTGCTCCACGCGGAACCGGAAATCCCCCGCGGGCTGGTAGGAATCGACCCGACCGGGGGAGCCGTCGGGATTGCCGCCGCCGGGGCCACCGAACAGCTCGTCTCCCAGTCGCGTTCCCTCCTCGTGTCTGCCAGCCAGCAGCAGTTCGCGGACCTCCTCCAGGCGATGCGCATTCCGCGGGCACTCCCGGCTGCGGTTGACCCCGCGCCAGAGCCACTCGTGGTTCAGCGCCAGCCGGTCTTCCTCAATGGTGCCCAGCACCATCGCCGCCAGCCGTCCGGTGCCGATCGGTAATCCCTCGATGTACTCCCGGGGCGGTTTCCTGTACCACAAGCGGTAGCGCATGGGGTGGCTCCTTGCTGTTCGAGTCCGCGACAGGACAAACATGAACCTTCCACGGCGATTCGCCAGGGGGCTGGCGCGAAGAACTGCGCCAGCCATATTAGGCAGCGAGAAACCACTGTCTGCCTCGCCGCCGGTCCCTCGGTCGTTCTCCCAACCCAGGATACGAGAAGATGCGCTGCCGTGCTGCATCAGCTGTGCTGCTTGCCGTCCTGACCCTTCGGGCAGGGCCCGTAGCCGTGCAGAATGGCGACTTTGGGTCCGGGCTCTCCGGCTGGCAAGCACGGGTAGCGGCCACCGATCCAGAGGCCGGGGCGCTGGATTCAGAGACGAGTCAGGACGGCAATGGATCCCTGCGGATCGGGCAGCGAAACCCGCGGTCACGCACCAGCTTCACGCAATTGGTCGAGGTGCAGCCCGGACAGGAGTACGTTGCCACAGCCTGGGTCAAGGCTGAGCGGATTGTGCGCCGAGGCATCGGGGCGAACCTCTTCATTGGCGACAAGGCAGGGCGCTCGATTGCCCTCGCGATCCCAGCCCGCTTCCGGCAAGGCACGTTTGGTTGGACCCAGGTAGCCATCCGCTTCGGGACTGGCCCCCGCACGGCGATTTCGGTCACCCCGTACCTGCACGAGGCCACTGGTACGGTCTGGTTCGACGGCATCTCCGTGGTCCCGGCACCGCCTTGGCAGGGGCCGGTTGGGCCCCCTGCCGACCTGTCTCCCGCGACCATCCTGCCGCGGGCCGAGGCCTACGACTACCGCACGATCCGCAACGATGTGGTCACGCCTCACTGGGCGTTCGGGAAGCCCTTGGAGAAGCGCCTTCGGATCGCGGTTCTGGCGCCGGCTCTGGCCCAACGCGAGAGCGTGGAACTGGCCCAACGCCTGGACTGCGACATCACCCCGCTGATGGTGCACAGTGGCGACTCGCTGGGGACGACCGGCTTCGCCCACGGCTCTCTCTCCCGCGAGGAATCGCTCCGGAATCTGAAGGAGAAACTGAAGGAGGAGTACGACGCGTTGATCATCGGGCGCGTCGCATGGGGGGCGCTGACCGAGGAGATCAACAAGGAGATCATCGAGAAATCACGCGCGGGAATGGGGCTGATCTACATCTGTCCGAAGGGCAAGCGCCTGTCCCCTGACCACCCCATGTTCAAGGTTCTCCCCATGCCTCTCGTTGCGCTCTCCGGCGTGGGTATGGCCGGGCTCCCCGGGTTCGAGTCCATCGCCCTGCACGAGACGTTTCTGGCCCGCCACATCCAGCCCTATGCCCTGGGCAAGGGACGGATGTTGGTCGTAGACTACGGCGAAGCCGCGCCCTCCGACCACCATTACCTGACGCCCCCGACGCGGCGCTGGCGAGGCGGGTACGCCCACTACGATCTGTACATGGCTTTCTTGGGCAAGGCCATCCGTTGGGCGGCGGGTGCCGACTCCGCCGCGGTGTTGACGGGCCTCACCGCGCCCGCCAACGTGAAGTGGGGCGAACCTGCCGCCCTGGATTGCACCATTCGCGGCGCGACCGCCATGGAGTTGCAGGCCGAACTGACCGTCCGACGGCTGCGTCCCTCTCCCTGGGATCCCCCCATCACAAAGCAGGCCTGCCAGGTTGCCGATGGCAAGGCCACGCTGGCCCTGCCCACAAAACTCCCGACTGGCGACTACGTGGCCCTGCTGGTCCTCCGCGACGGCGCCCGAAGCATCGATTGGGGATGGGTTCGGTTCGGGATCCAGGGCCCGTTGGCCGTGGCCGAACTGGATCTTCCCGACCGCACGCTGCCGGGATCGTCCGCCTCCGTGCCGGTCGCGCTGCGCCTGGCGGGGGAGATCCCGACTGGGGCCACGCTGCGCTTCGACGTGCACGACGCTTACGAACGCCTGGTGGGGCGCCAGGAACAGCCGTTTGCGGAGCGGGTGCTGAGGGTCGACGTGTCCTGTGCCTTCAGTCGTTCCATCTACAACCGGCTGACGGTGCATGTTCTCGATGCAGACGGTCTGCCCCTGCTCTGCCAGCACGCCGAGTTCACGGTTCCCAGACCCCGCGCCTACGATACCTTCCAATTCATCATGTGGGGAGATGGGGGGGACGACTACATCGGTGCCCTGCTCCGCCGCCAGGCTGCACGCAGCGGCGTGGATGGCGCGGATCTCGCGTTCGGTTCGCGGCAGCCTCAGCCGCTGAGCGGCAAGGAGCGACACGGGCTGCGCGAGCGCCTCATGGCGTTGGCCCGAACGGGGATCGCCCCCATTCCCAACGTGTCCCGGCTCCGTCCCGCTCCCGAGACTGATTCGGGCATTCGCCAGCCCTGTCTCACGGACCCGGCGTTCCGGCGCGCCTTCGAGCAGGCGCTGGACGAGAGGACCGCTCTCTGCCGTCCGTTCTCCCCGCTGGGGATCACCATGGGGGACGAGAACTGCCTGGGGCAGTCGGGCGAGTATTGCCTGTCCCCTACCTGCCGAACTCACTTCCAGACCTGGTTGCAGACCACGTACGGCACCATCGATTCGCTGAACCGGAGCTGGGGCACGTCCCTGTCTGACTTCGCGGCGGCCCGCCCGGCGCTTCAGAGCAAGCTGGCCCGCCCAGCGGATTGGCCCCGTTGGGTGGATTGGCGCCGAAGCATGGACCGCGTCTTCGCCGATACCCACCAGTTTGGCCGGGAGGCCGCCCAGCGCACGATCCAGGCGGCCCGCGTGGGTTGCGATGGCCTGCTCTCCGATACTCCAGCCCGGGGCTATGACTGGGAGTTGCTTGGCAAGTCGTGCAGCCTGCTCAATGTCTACCTGCGCGATCCGGCCCACGTGCACCTGCTGCGTTCCTTCACCAAACCGGGCGATCTGCGAGGCTGCTGGTTCGGCGGCTATACCGGCGAACGGCGCGAGCCAGCGCGTCAGCGATGGGCACCATGGAAGCAGGTTTTCAGCGGCCTGAACAGCGCCTGGTTCTACGCGCCCTACACGCGGGTTGGCGGCAGCGGCGAGATCGGCTTCCGCCCCGACCTGTCGCCCTACGACTGCTGGAGCGCGGCGGCCAGCGAAGTGGACCGGCTGAAGAGCGGCATCGACCGGCTGTTGCTCACTGCGGAGCGGGACGACCAGGCGATTGCCCTGGTCTACTCGCGCAGTTCGGTGCTGGTCTCCGCCCTCGACCCAGTCTACGACGAACACCTCTCCGCCCTTGCTGCCATGGCCGAACTGCTGGCCGATGCGGGATTCTCGTTCCGGGTGATCTCGGCGACTGCCCTGGAGAACGGCGCGCAGCTCCGGTCCGACTGCCAGGCCGTGTTCCTGCCCGCCTGCGTGGCCCTGTCCGACAAGGCCGGCGCGGGCCTGCAGCATTTTGCCGAAGCGGGTGGGGTCGTGGTCGCGGACTGGGGCACGGGGCGCTACGACGAGCACGGCAAGCGCAGAAAGCAGGGCGCGCTGGATGAGCTGTTCGGTCTTCAGCGCAGCGGGCCGGCTGGCTTTGTCCAGCCGGTGGGGGGGATCCCCGGATTCCTGCCACAGACGAGCGTGGATGGCAGTATCCGCATCCGCAAGGCGTGGCCGAAGCGCTTCGTGGGGGGCGTGCCAGTCCTGATCACCTCGACCCACGGCCCTGGCGTGGCCGTGTATCTGAACTTCAGCCTGATCAGCTACCCCGCGACCGCGGGTGCCCGCGGGGCAGCACTCCAGGCATGGCTGCGCCAGCTCCTGGCGCGCGACGGACTACCCGAGCCCGTGTTGGCAAAGGGACAGTGGGGTGCCCCCCATCGCGTCGAGACCTGCCGTTGGCGCAACGGGAAGCTCAGCTTCATCGGCCTCCTCAAACACCCGGATACGCCGCAGGTGGGGGAGGATCTGACGTTGGCCCTGCCGCCGGGTCAGCATGCCTACGATGTACTTGCCGGCCGCTACCTGGGCGTGGGGAAGACCGTCGCCTTCCATCTGGGCCCGGGCGAGGTGAAGCTGATCTCGCTGGGGCCTGAGCGGATCAAGAGCGTCAAGATGGAGCGTCTCAAGGGCGACGAATACGTGACCCCCGCCTATCGCATCACCGTGGGCAAGGGGCGGCGGCCGGTGCTGTCCGCTCGGGTTGTCCATGTGCGGGTGTTCGATCCGGGGGGATTTCCCTACCCAGCCGGAACCGTTACGCTGTTGGCCCCGGAGGGACGCTGTGAATATGACGTGCCCTTCGGCCTTGGTGACCCAACTCCGGGCCGCTGGCGAGTGGAGGCCACCGATGCCGCCACCGGCATCCGCCAGGAAGTCGCCTTCAGCATCCGCGCCAAGGATTGACTTGAAGCGTCCCGAGCGGGGCGCAGGTGAGAGACAGGAGCGACCAAGCGCGCCATGATTCCCCTGAAATCCATTGTCGTCCCCGGTTCCCCGCCGGTGGACATCGCCGAGTTCCAGGCGTTGATCGATCACCCATGCTTCCAGGCGCTGCGCGAGCGCAAGCAGTTGGGCGTGAACTACCTGGTGTTTCCCGGCGCGGTGCATACGCGCTTTGAACATGCGGTGGGGACCCTGTCGCTGACCGAGCGCCTCTGCCGCGTGCACGGGTTGGCTGGCGACCGCCGTCGCGCCCTGTGTGCCTTCGCGCTCCTCCACGATCTGGGACATGGCCCCTTCTCGCACCAGACCGAACCCATTCTCGGTGGTGGGCACCACGAACGAGGGAGAGTGTGCCTGGGCCAGATGGCAGCGGCGCTCGATACCTGTGGCATCGACGGCGAGCAACTGCGTGCGATGTTTGCCGGCGAGCACCCGGATGCGCCCTTGGTGAGCGACCGGAACCTGGGTACCGACAAGCTCGACTACCTGATGCGCGATGCCCTCCACATCGGCTTCGGGGGCGTGCCCGATATCGAGCGCATCCAGTTCTATACCGTCCTCGACGATGGCCCCGTGGCCATCGAGGAGAAGTACATGGAGGACATCAAGCGCCTCCAGAAATTCTACTCCTACCTCCATCAGCACGGGTACCTGAACAAGACCGCGCTCACCGCCCAGCGGATGCTGCAGCGGGCCGTGCAGGAGGCCAGGAAGGTGGACCACATGTCTGCCGACGGCATCTGGTCCATGACCGACCGAAGCTTGCTGAACTGGCTGGAGAGCTCGGCCTCCGCGCTGGCGCGAAGCTTGACCGACCGTCTCCTGAGTCGGTGCCTGCACTCCTCCTCGGTCGTGCTAAAACCCACCGGCTACGGCTACGTGGAGCGGTGTTCGGACAAGCCCGTGGCGGTATTGGAGTGGCCGCGTTCGAACCTGCGGCGGTTTGCCACGCTGGTGGGAGATAGCGAGCGGCTATGCGAGCTGGAGGACGAACTTGCCGGGAAGCTCGGTCTCGCGTGTGGAGACGCGCTGTTTGCCGCGATGCCCTACTTCCGCAAACTGCTGCCGCGCGATGTGCGCATCCACTCGCGCAGTTCGGGAGGGAGCTTTGGCCTGTTTGAGAAGGACCGAGACCACTTCCGTTCCCTGGAGGGGGACTACCTGCGCACCTTCGCTGTCCGCTTGGTCGTGCCTCGCGAACACCGCGAGCGCGTGATGGCCCGGGGGGAATGGGTCCGGGACATGCTCGCGAGCTGGGCGTAGGCGAGGGACTCAGCTGCCGGGGAAGGCAAGTGCGTGGGTCAACGCGGCAACCCGGTCGCCGACTGCGGTCCTAAAGGCGACGAGGTCCGCGCTCAGCTCCTTGTCGGCTTCGGCCAAGGCTTGCTGCTTGTGCTCATCCGCCTTGGCGATCTCTGTCGCAAGCAACTGCTCGGCCAGACGAGCCGTCTCGGCCCGGAAGTCCCGCGCGGACTCCGCCAAGTCCCGACGAGCTTCCTGCCCGACGGTCACGGCCTTTGCCTCGGCCTGGCGGACAAGTTCGTCCGCCTCCTTCTCCACGACCAGCATACGTTGCAGGAGATCGTCCATTGCTCGGCCTATTCCTCGGCCCGGATGAGTTCGAGGACCTCGCTCGTCGTCTCGGCGTCACGGATACGCTCCGTGAAGCCCGGCGCACCGAAGAGCCGCGCGATCTCTGCCAAGGCCTCGATATGGGGGCCGGGGTTGCCGGATTCCGCCAGAACCATCAAGACCACATAGACGGGCTCTTCGTCCAGCGAATCGTACTCGATGCCCCGCTTGGAGACGCCCAACGCCACGATCAGGCCATCGATCCCCTCGACCTTTCCGTGGGGCAGGCCGATCCAGCGAGTGATGCCCGTCGTCATCTTCGCTTCCCGCTCGAACAAGGCCTCAAGAGCGGCATCCCGGTCGGTCACCCGACCCGCGTCCATCAGAAGCTGAACCATCTCCTCAAAGAGCTCTTCCTTCTCCTCGCTCTCCAATCCAATCTTGATCAGAGAGGGCGTGAGTTGCTCAGTCAGTCTCATGGTCAAACCCGGTAGGTGTCAAGCACACATCACTATGTACTATTGGTGACAAGATAAGCCATACTATACCTTGGCGACGCTCTGTCGGCAACGTGGACCCAGCCCTGAGCAGGGCTGTTTCGTTCTGAGTCCCCCGTGCTTGACGACAGGCCGCCCGGGACCCTTCTTCTTGGCTGAGCGATCAACACGGGGAAGCGCTGCCCGTGTCCGCGCCCTGATCAGCTCTCAATCATGGCTCCGCCGTCCCATGCACCACAACCCCAACCGGCGGGTGCCCCTTCGGCGACAGGACCGAAATCGACAGCACGCACCTGAACCTGCCCGGCTTCTCGGCCCTGAAAAGGAGCGAGAAGGGCAACTTGCCGCCGGCCTCCAGTTCCTTGCCCAACATCTCCAGCGAAATCTCCGGCGGTAGTGTCGGCTTGCCGAGGACGACCTTCGCAGGCCCGGATTCCAGAAGAAGCTCCCGCTTCACCTGCTTACCGATCACCACCTTCCCCAATGCAACCACCGTGCCCGGCCGCACCGTCAGCAACGGCTTCGCATTCCCCCTTACCGTCAGCCGCAACAGACCAGTTCTCGGCTTGTTTTGGACTGTGGCCGGGACCGCCGGCTTCCAGCCGGCATCTTCTCCCCACTTCCCACCTTCATGGCGGACATCCCCGCCTTCGTGGCCGGGAGCGCTGGCTTCCAGCCGGCGTCTTCTCCCCCTTCCAGTGGCGCGCTCCTGCTGCCAATGAACAAACACATGCTTCGTATACGGACCACGCAGCGTATTGGCCTTGATCTCCACCACCAATTCTGCCCCCTTTCCAGGGGCAATATCCCCTTCCGGCACGACGGCCTTGGCGCAGCCACATGACGTACGCACCTTAACCAGGGACACCGGCTGATCCGAGCCATTCCGCAGCACGAACGTCGCTCTGACCCCAAGCCACGCCGGATGGTCCCGCAAATCCACGGTCCGAGGGGCGGCCGACAGACCACGCATGGCCTTCCCTGCTGGTGCTCCACCCACAAGGAAGGGAAACACAAGAGTGAAGAAAACCACAGGAAAGCGCATGCCTGTCCTATTGTACAGGTTTCCTGCGTGAAGCAACGGTTTTTTCCTTCTCAGTCGCACCATTGAAATCGCAGTTCTCACGCAATACCCCGCATTCTATGTTTGCACCAAGAGCGCCGGCAATGTACAGGTAACTATAGCCGAGAGCAATGATAGCCGCCCGTGCCGATAGGCCATGCCACAGCGGCTTTACCCCCGGATTGAGGAGCCATCCCGATGAAGAAGCTGTTTCTCTCCCTCGTTCCTTCCACGCGCGCGCTGCTTCTGACCGGTCTTCTTGGGCTTCTTCTTAACCCCCACTCGCTCTATGCCGCCGACCTCGACGCCGACGGCATGGACGACGCGTGGGAGACCGCCCACGGGCTCGACCCAGCCAACCCCGCCGATGCCGCCCTGGACCCCGACGAGGATGGCTTGGCCAACCTCGACGAGCACGACCTGGGCACCAACCCAAACGATCCCGACACCGACGCAGACAGCGTCGATGACTGGACCGAATTCGTGTTCGGCATGGACCCTCTGACCGCAGCCCTGCAAGGCAGCGACTACCGCTATGAAGTGGACGTCCTGGAGAATGCCGAGGATGGCGAGACAACCGGCTGGGATATCTATTCCGCCACCGTTCCCGGGACCATCACCAACGAGGTGGATCCCGACGAACCGGCAAACCGCGTCATCCGCCTCACCGGGGATGACTTCGATACGGGCTTCCGCTACACCTTCGGCGCGGCAGACACCTCCCGGTTCAAGCTGCAATGGCGCATGAAGTTCGGCTGCCCCTTCGTTATCTACATTCCCTGCCAAACAACCCTTGGTTCGCGGTATCTCTACTACAGCCCCTACACCTACACATCCTATGCTTCCGGCTCCTATATCCGGCACAGCCTCGGCTCGGGCGTCGGGGTAGACTCCTGGGTGACCATCCGCCGCAACCTTGCCGCCGACGTGGCTCTTGAGCCCGGCAACGAACTGCTCAGCGTCGGCGCCATCATGATGCGGGGATACGGACTTATCGATGACCTTCGCCTCTATGCCTATGCCGACACCGATGGCGATCTGCTTCCCGACACGGCCGAGGTCGCGGCCGGACTGGACCCGAACAACCCCACCGATGCGGCCGGGGACACCGATGGCGATACTATCGCCGACCTGGACGAGATCATCCTCACCGGCACCTCCATCGCCCTGGCGGACACGGACGACGATGGGTTGACGGACCCCGAGGAGCTCTTCGATACCGGCACCGACCCCCTGGATGCCGATGGCGACGCCGATGGCCTGTCCGACGGCGACGAAGTCCTCGTCGCCGAGACCGATCCCTTCGTGGCCGATACCGACGGCGACGGCCTGCTCGACGGTACCGAGGTGGACGCCGGAATGGACCCGCTCGCACCCGCCCTGCAGGGCAACGGCTATCTATACGAACGACTCGTCCTGGAGGATGCCGAGGACGGCGACACCATCGGCTGGGACACCTACGACAACGATCCTCTGGGCACCATCGTCAACCAAGCCGATCCCAACGATCCGGGCAATCTGGTGATCGCTCTCGACGGCGACCGGACCGGCACGGGACATCGCTTCACGCTGCCCGAGCCCGAGACTCGTCGCTTCAAGCTTCAGTGGCGCATGGATTTCGACGTCTCCTACACGATCTACGTCCTCTGCAATACAACCCTTGGCTCCCGGTATATCCAGTACATCCCAGCCGATCAGGCCCCCTATCTGCTGGGCAAGTACGCCATCCACGGTCTCGGTCCAGTGGTCGGGATCGGCTCGTGGGGCATGGTCCGGCGCGACCTTTCTGCCGACTTGCAGGCCGCAGAGCCCGGCAACGAACTGCTGACCGTCAATGCCATCCTCATCCGCGGGGTCGGCATGGTCGACGACATTGTTCTTTCTGCCTACGTGGATGCCGACCAGGATCTGCTCCCCGACGCGGTCGAACTGGCCGCCGGCCTCGACCCGACCGACCCGGCCGATGCGGGCGGAGACCTGGACGGTGACGGGATCTCGAACCTGGACGAGGCCCTCCTCACTGGAACTGCCCTCGACAACCCCGACACCGATGGCGACGGCCTCGCCGACGGCGCCGAGCTGTATCTGCACGACACCGACCCGTTCGCTCCCGACACCGATGGCGACACCGTCTCGGACGGCGAGGAAGTCCTCTTTGGCATGGACCCGCTCGTTCCCGCTCTCGAAGCGGACGGGTACCGGTACGAGGCCCGCGTGCTCGAGGATGCCGAGGACGGCGACACGCTGGGCTGGGATGTCTACTACGCCGCTCCCGGCACGATCACCAACGCGACCGACCCGCAGCAGGCGGACAATCGGATCATCCAGTTCGATCCCGACACCACCACCGGTTTCCGCTTCACCATCCCCGGCGCCATCGACGACTGGACCAAGCTCTCGTGGCGCATGCTCGGGACGGACACCTACCGCGTCTACATCAGCTGCACCACCGCCCTCGGGCATCGCTACCTCAAGTAC